>Ga0070713_100000089_pt1 | contig 57995 bp, 45 predicted proteins | sample LARL82metaG_FD_65465 | JGI IMG/M metagenome (GOLD analysis project Ga0070713, IMG submission 65465) | Corn, switchgrass and miscanthus rhizosphere microbial communities from Kellogg Biological Station, Michigan, USA - LAR L8-2 metaG | ecosystem: Host-associated > Plants > Roots > Rhizosphere ... | reverse complement strand
CATCGTGCGCTCGGACACGCCGGGTGATGCGCTGTTCGTCACCGGGCGCGTTGTCGACCAGGCGGGTAAGCCGGTCGCGGGCGCCGAAGTCGACATCTGGCATTCGTCGCCGGTCGGCCTGTACGAAAACCAGGACGAGACGCAGGCCGACATGAACCTGCGTGGCAAATTCACGACCGACGAGCAGGGCCGCTTCTGGTTCGAGACGGTGAAGATGGTGGGTTATCCGATTCCCACCGGCGGCATGGTCGGACGGCTGTTGCGCGCGCAGAATCGGCATCCGTTCCGTCCCGCGCACCTGCACGCGCTGATCGTGAAGCCGGGATTCAAGGTGCTCATCTCGCAGGTGTACGACCCGACCGATCCCAACATCGAGACGGACGCCCAATTCGGCGTGACGCGCAAGCTGATGGGCGACTACGTGCGCCACGACGAGCCGCATCCCAGCCGCAGCGACGTGCACGCGCCGTGGTACTCGCTCGACTACACCTACGTGATGGAGCCCGGCGAGACCGTGCTGCCGAAGCCACCGATAAAGTAACTTGCATTCGAGGGCGAATCGATCGCGCAACTTCCAACGCATGCAACGCGCTTCAACTCAACTAGGCAATCCATGAACCCGCAACCCGTCCTCAACATCGGCGTGCTCGGCGCCGCCAGCATCGCCAAGCTATTCATCGCCGCGGTGAAACCATCGAAGCGTTTAAAGATCGCCGCCGTCGCCAGCCGCGACATCGACAAGGGCCGCGCGTTCGCCAAGGCGCTCGACGTGCCCGTGGTGCACGCCAGTTACGACGACCTGCTCGCCGATCCCGCGATCGACGCGGTCTACAATCCGCTGCCCAACAACCTGCACGCCGAATGGTCGATCCGCGCGGCGCAGGCGGGCAAGCACGTGCTGTGCGAAAAGCCGCTGTGCATGTCGTCGCGCGAGGCAATCGCGATGTTCGAGGCGGCCGAGACGCACGGCGTGTACCTGGTCGAGGGATATCCGTATCGCTGCCAGCCGCAGACGATCAAGCTCGCGCAGCTCCTGCAGGAGCGCGCGATCGGCGCGCTGCAGACGGTGCAGGCGTCGTTCGGCTTTCTGCTCAAGGACATCACCAACATCCGCTACAACCCGGAGCTCGGCGGCGGCGCGCTGATGGACGCGGGCAGCTATCCGCTGAGCCTGGTGCGCATGATCGCCGGCGAGCGTCCGACGCAGGTGCAGGCGCTCGCGCGCTGGAGCGAGACTGGCGTCGAGCGCACGCTGGTGGCGTCGCTCGAACATCCGAGCGGGTTGCTCGCGCAGATCGCGTGCAGCTTCGCGACCGCGCGCAACCGCCGCGCGATCATCGTCGGCGACGCCGGCACACTGTCGACGACGTATTTCAACGACACCTCCGCCGAGATGCCGGCGCGCATCGAGATCACCCGCGGCGTCGGCTGGGACGCGCCGCGCGAAGTGATCGAGACCGGATCGATGCCGGGATTCCTGGCCGAGGGTGAAGCCTTTGCCGCGCTGGTTTACGGCGGATGGGACGCGTGGCCCGGCACGACGCCCCAACAATCGCAAGACATCATGCGCACGCTGGAAGCGATCGCCGAGAGCGCACGCTCAGGGCGCGCGGTGGCGCTGGACTGACCGCCCTCCAGGGCGGTTTCCGAGACCTGTAGCGGTCGCGCGACTTGCAGCGCGACCGCCACGGCTGCATGCTAGACTCGCTGCGCTCTTCTCCCGGCCGCCCACCTCAGAGGCAGACAAGCCGTGCCTGAACTCCAGACCGAGTCGTCACCCCCTCCGCGCGCCACGCCCATCGACCGCTGGGTGGCGATCGCGGTGCTCGCCATCATCGTCGTCGGCTGCTTTTTCGTGCTGGCGCCGTTCCTCACCGCGCTGCTGTGGGGATTCATCCTGGTATGCACGACGTGGCCGCTGTTCCACGCGGCGCGCCGGCTGGTGCGCGGCAGCGACACGTGGGCGTCGCTGCTCATGACGCTGGGCATCGCCGCGGTGGTCATCGGACCCTTCGTGGTGGTGGGCTTCTCGCTCGCCGACGACGCCGCGCAATTGCTGGAGCTGGGCAAGCGAGTCTTCGCCGAGGGACCGCCGCAGGCGCCCGCGTGGGTGTCGAACCTGCCGGTGATCGGTCCGCGCACGGCTGCGTACTGGAACGACATGACCAGCGACCGCACGCATCTACTCGACGAGCTCAAGGCCAATCTCGATACGATTCGCACGGTCGCGATCGGCAGCGGCGCCGTGCTCGCTCGCGGATTGATCGCGCTCGCGTTCTCGGTGTTCATCGCGTTCTTTTTGTATCGCGACGGCGAGGCGATGGCGCGCCGACTGATGGGCACGATCGTGCGCATTTTCGGCGAGCGCGGCCGCCATCTCGCGGCGCTCGCGGTGAACACGACGCGCGGCGTCGTCTACGGTATTTTGGGCACCGCGCTGGCGCAGGGCGTGCTGGCGGGGATCGGTTTCGAGATCGCCGGCGTGCCGGCCGCGGCGCTGCTGGGATTGGTCACGTTCTTTCTCTCGCCGATCCCCATCGGACCGCCGCTGGTGTGGCTGCCCGCGGCGGCGTGGCTGTACTTTCACGGCCAGACCGGCTGGGCGATTTTCATCATCGTGTGGGGCGCGGCGGTGGTGAGCAGCGTAGACAACTTCTTGAAGCCGCTGATCATCAGCCGCGGCAGCAACATGCCGTTCGTGCTCGTGCTGCTCGGCGTGCTAGGCGGCGCGGTCGCCTTCGGATTCATCGGCGTGTTCCTCGGGCCGACGCTGCTCGCGATCGGCTACGCGCTGCTGGCCGAATGGAGCAGGGAGCCCGGTGAGGCATTTCCCGGCGACAAGGACATCCCACCGAAGAAACGCAGGCGTTGGCTGAAGAAGGCGAAGGCGCCCAAGCAAGACGTGAAGACGCCGGTCGGTTAAAATTGCGCCTTCGCAAGGGAGCCGGTGCGTGCAACGCGCGCCGGGCGAAAGCTGAGCGGCAGTACCGGAGAGGTGGATGAGCGGTTTAAGTCGCACGCCTGGAAAGCGTGTTTAGGTTAATTCCTAACGCGGGTTCGAATCCCGCCCTCTCCGCCAGTATATCGTTATAAATCAATAATTTACAATTTCGTTGTGACCGTATTTTGGTCACTTTTGGGCCTGTTTGGGCATCGCTTGGTCACTTTTTGGTCACAGGTTTGCTTAAATTTTGAGCAGTATTTTTGGCCCACCAAGACGAAGCTTTTTCTCCGGCGTTCGGCTCTACATCAGGCATCCATCGCGCGTACGTGCGGCGGATCATTCCCCAGTCGGCGTGGCCCATTTGTCGCGCAATCCATGCCGGATTCTCGCCCGCCGAGAGCATCATGCTCGCGTAGGTGTGCCGCATCTGATACGGGTAGCGGTAGCGCACTCCAGCCGTGCGCAACGCGCGGCGCCACGGTCCCAATCGCAGCGCTTGATCGCCCGACCATGGCGCGTTGGTTCTGGCATCGTGGAAAATCTCGCCACCAACCAATTCAGTATGCGTTCGTTGCGCCTTTAGCGCCTCGAGCGCCGGCGGCAACAGCTTGACATCGCGTACGCCTGCCGCGGTCTTGGTGGTCTTGGTTTCACCGCGCACACGCGCTCGCTGCACGCGCACAGATGCATGCCGCCAGTCGACATCCGACCAGCGCAGCGCAAAGAGCTCGCTCGTGCGCACACCGGTCCAAAACCCGAACTGGACGAGGTTCCGTACCTGACCGTCGCATGCCGCGCAGATCAGCCGGATCTCATCGGGCGTGAACGGATCGATCGCACTTTCGTCGCGCAGCTTCGCCTTGATTTCGGGCTTCCAACCATGCAGGACGTTGCGGTCGATGATCTCGTCGGCGGCAGCATCCTTGAGCACCGCTCGCAGCGGTAGCAGGATGTTTGCCAGGCGCTTCGGGGTGACGTCGAGACCTGATGCCCACTCGCGCAGCTTGGCGCGCGTGAGCTCCGAAAGATTCAAATCGCCAAATGCCGGGGTCAGCTGCGAATCGACGCTTCGCTTGTAATCGAGCCAGGTGGAACGCTGTAGCGAGTGCTCGGCGGTGTCGATGTACAGGCGCAACACCTCACGCACCGTTATCGCGTCCCCGGCGCGCCTCGACAGGGTCTGCGCTCGCGGCGAATCTGGAAAGAACTCGGCGTAGTTGAACTTGCCACGCGCGATGCGGCTCTCGATTTCCGACTTAAGCCGGCTTGCATAGCGCCGATTCGCCGTGTTTGGCGCCAGCTTTAATCGCTCTCGACAGCGGACTCCACGATAGTAGAAGTCGATCTCGATCGATTGCGCGGTCCGAACCCGCACGCCAGGTGTTGCAAGCTTCCCTCTACCCATTTGTCGTATCCCTGCAGGTCGATCAGTACCCGGCCGTCCGGCGCGCGCTGCCATACGGCCCCTTCCAGCCAGTCGCCGCGCTTGATCTTAGACCGGATGGCGTCCGGGGTGTACCCGGTAAGATCCGAAGCCTTTTCGATCGTGACATAACGCATGGCGGAGGAACTAACTTTTTTCGCCCTACGCGCGCGAGGTCTCGCCGCGACTCGAGCGACTCCATCGTTTAATCATCATGCCTCCTTCTAGTGCGTTAATCGATAACTGTTCAAGCGCTGCCTTGTCACTCCCACGAAAACCAGCGAAATTCCTTTGCCAACGTAGCCGCTTTGATTTGGTTGCCCACGGCTAGTCAGTTGTCCTGCGTCGGGTTGCGGCACGAAGCCATTGACGCGCATCAGCAAACAACTCGGCGCTGAAATGTCAAGAAGCGAAAGGGTTCTACCAAATGCGGCGACTATGACTGGTACGTAATCGTCGCTGCCTTTAGTGGCGATGTCGTCAGTTGCAAAATCGCCCCGCGCGAAGATGGCCCGTGGCTGATACAGCGGGAGACGAGGAGAGAAGAAAAGGAAAGGCCCCCGGTCCTTGCGAACTGAGGGCCTTGCTGCGTGACGACTTCGAGTCCATGCACGAGGCATGGCCGAGGGCGCATCACCAAGCACCGCCGGATCTTGCGATCCGACAACGCCAGCTATGCTCGGGCGCTAGACCGAGCGCACAACCTAAGTCGCTTGCGCGACAAGATCGGAATCGCTTCCGATCACTTCAAGGGCGGGTAACGACCGCAACGCCAATACCGAGGTACTGGACTTCATGCATGGCTGGATGACCAGTCGACATGAAGGCTGTGTGAGCACGATGCTCACGGACAAGCGGCTTGAGTATTGCACTGCTGGTGCGCCACTTCAAGGGTCTCTGCGACAAAATAGGGGGTGCAAGACGACAAGCACGGCATTTCGGGGTGCTTTCCGTCTTGACAATGCGTCAGACCAGCGGGCATCGCAACGGACGACTCGCAACCATCCTTTGGACGTTTCGTTGGTTATGCCGCCACTGCCGTCGCCCGAAGTGCATCGAGCGAACGCATCAGCTCGTCGAGCTGGGTCGGAGTGAACAGGCCGTCTGGCCCGCGTGGCGTTACGTCCGTGAACGGCGATTCATAGAGCCTGCTCGGTTCGACGATGCCGTGCTCCGTCAAATGGTCCACGACTAGGTTAATGAACTCGATCTGGTTGGCGGTGAGCTCCTTGCCGCCCATGAAATTTGCCAACGCTTGTTTTGCGGCGCCGCGATCCAGTCCGACGAGGGATCGAACGAACAGACCGAGCCCCTGCGACTCTTCGGCAGCGCGGCGAATATCGTCGGCACCACCAATCCCACTTTCGGCGAGCATCCGTCCCAGCTCACCGAGGTCACTGGCGGTGAGCGGCTTGTTCATCCGCAGCTTTTGGATCGAAACGTGGTTGAGATGCTGGTGCACGAACGCCCGTGCCTTTGCAAGAAACTTGGCATAGTCAGTACCCCCGGCGAAGCCCGGAACAACGACGGGGATCTCATCCCCCATCAGATCCTCGAAATCCGAGTAGACGGTCTTCCGCTGTTGCTTGTCGATCAACTGGACCAGATTGCGTAGCCGGCGACGCAATACTTCCAGCATTGGGATCGTGACGTCTTGCCACCACTGTTCGCTTTGTACCTCCTGGATGAGGACCATCTGTTGCTGGACCATCGGAACGGCGGATTTCTCTTCGAGCAGTCCAGCGATCTCCCGCACCTGGTCCCGGAGCCGCAGAAACCCGGCCCCCCCGCGCAGCACTGCAAGCTGGATACGCAGAACCAGCAGATCAAAGCGCTTCGCTTCTTCACTTTCGGGGTCGAGTTCTGACGGCAGCCCGGCGACCTCGTGCGACAACTCAGTTCTTGCCTCCGGCGGAAGGGTGACCCAGGCCTCTGCCTTGGCAAATTTCTCGACTAGCCGGCGGCGCGGCCTGACTACGAAATTGTCGAGATTCATCGCCGCAACTTCCTTGTGCAACAGCCCCGCGACTTGGGACCGCACATCCGCCTCGGATTCGGGATCTGCAACGGGCGCTGCGTGAGGTTCGGCAACTTTCCGAACCGGCTCTGTGTCCTCTCGTGTATCGAGCTGCGCGATCAACTCCAGACGCGCGTTGAACAGCCGCTTGCCAAGCGGCTCCGCCACTGCTCCTTCAGCGGCCGGAATGTCCTGGCTGAAGTACTCGAGGTTCTGGCAGAAATCGAAAACATAGAACAGCTCTTTGTCCCGTCCCGGGCCGAAGAGGTCAGGACAAAGCCGCGTACCCCTCCCAAGCATCTGCCAAAACTTGGTCTTCGAGCGCACCAGCTTGAAGAAGACCAAGTTGACGATTTCCGGGATATCGATCCCGGTGTCGAGCATGTCGACAGAGATCGCGATGTGCGGGGGCTTCTCCTTGTTCGAGAAGTTATCGATGAGACTCTGTGCGTATGTCGTGTTGTACGTGATGGTGCGCGCAAATTCGCCCTTGTAATGCGGATAGTTGGCATTGAAGCGTTCGGCGATGAAATCTGCGTGCTGTTGATTCTTAGCGAAGATGATCGTCTTTCCCAGCCGGTCGCCGCCCGCGACGGTTAGTCCTCGCGTCATCACATGCTTTAATACCTTGTCGACGGTGTCTCCATTGAAGAGCCATCGATTGACGGCGGCGGCCTCTACGACACTGGGTACGTTGCCATCCTCGTCCCACTCCAGCGCATCCCATTGGTCCTTGTCCTCTTCGGATAGTTGGTCGTACTTGATCCCCTCGCGCTGGAACTTCAGCGGTACCGATACTGCCCTTGGGGGGACGAGGAAGCCGTCGCGCACTGCCTCGTCGAGTGGATACGCATCGGTCGGCACGCCGTCCTCAAGGTCGAACAGGCCATAGGTGTTACGGTCTACCTCGTCCTTCGGCGTCGCCGTCAACCCAACGAGCAGCGAGTCGAAGTAGTCGAAGATCGCGCGGTACTTCTGGAACACCGAGCGATGAGCCTCGTCGATGATTACAAGGTCGAAGTGCCCGGTGCCGAAGCGCCGCTGGCCGTCCGATGTTTCGTCGATCAGTCCCATCATCGTTGGATAGGTAGAGACGAAGACGCGCCCTTCGCCGTCCTTTTCGGTGACGAGGTTCACGGGCGAGGCATCGGGCAGGTGACGCTTGAATGCGTTGACCGCCTGGTTGACGAGCGCGACCCGGTCGGCCAGGAACAGCACGCGCTTAGCCCAGTTGCACCGCATCAGCAAGTCGCAGAGCGCAATCACCGTGCGTGTCTTGCCAGCCCCGGTCGCCATCACGAGCAGCGCCTTGCGGTCGTGGTCGCGCTCGAACGCCTCGGCGATGCGACGGATGGCGCGTGTCTGGTAGTGGCGCTCGACGATCGTCGAGCTGATCGCCGCCTCTGCCGGCGATCGTCGAGTCTCACGGCGAAGGATCAGCAGCTCCAGCTCCGACCTCTTGTAGAAGCCTTGCACCCTGCGCGGTGGGTAGTGCGTATCGTCCCAGATCCAGTGTTCGTAGCCGTTCGAGTAGAAGATAACCGGCCGCCGGCCGAACTGCCGCTCCAGGCAATCGGCGTAGAGCTTGGCCTGCTGCTGCCCCACCCGCGCGTCACGGCGCGTGCGCTTGGCTTCGACCAGTCCGAGGGGTTTCCCGTCGTCGCCCCACAGCACATAGTCGATGAAGCCCTTGCCCTCCTGGTTGGGCATGCCGCTGACCTCCAGCTCCCGGTCGCGGGGCTGGTCGAGAGGCCAGCCGGCCTCCTTGAGCAGAAGGTCGATGAAGTAGTCGCGGGTCTCCGCTTCGGAGTAGTCGTGCGTGTCGGGCTGCGCCGCAGCCGCTTGCTTCGCCTTCGCGATCTCGGCCCGCAGGCGCTTCAGCTCTTCATCGAGGGCCGTCTTGTCCGCCAACAACGCCGCGAGGCTCTCGTCGCGCTCCCGCAGGCGTGCTTCCAAAACCTGCAACTGCTCCGCAGTCTGCTTTGCCACTTGCGCGGGCCGGGGCAGTACTGCCGGATCGAAGGCGAGTCCCGGAACGGGCCGCTCCGTCCGACCATACGTGCGGGCGAACCAGTAGGCGACGTGAAAGAGCTCGCGCACCGCCGCCAGTGCGTCTGACTCCGGCACCACGCGATGACTGTGTACGGCGCGGTTGCCAAGCGTGTTGATCACCCGCGCCTTGCTGAACACCGCCTCGCCTGCGGTCTGCTTGAAGCTCGGCTCGTGGATGAGTGCCGAGAGATTGTCTTGGTATGGGAGCTTGAGTGCGGCGTCGTACTTGTACGCCCAGCCCATCGCCAGTTCGAGTGCACGGCGGGCGTAGAAGCAGGCTGTCCGCGGGTCAGCGTGAACCTGCGCCTCAGCTTTCGTTGCTGCATCGAAGACGGCGGCCCATTCACGCTCAAGGAAGGTGAACTGGCTCATCAGCTAAAGCTCTCCCCAAAAGCGCGCATTTGGAGCGATGCCATAAGGAAGTCGAACTCCGTCAACGTTTCGCGCTGCCTAGTCTCAATAGCTTCTGTAGTCGCTAAACAGAGGGAGAACTCACGCTGAGTCCGGACGGGAGGAATTGGAATTCGAATTGCCATGTAGACCGGCGTCCGGATGTGAATCTGGGTGCTCCCCACAGCGTTTTGACGCAGCAAATGCCGAAAATTTGGCATGTTTGATAGTTGCACGAAGTATTCGGCGGTGAGTGCTTTCGGATCGGGCTTGAACGCGTAGGCGCCTTGGGCAAGCAGGTATTTGTCGAATGGACCTTTGCGTAGGTCCGCCGCCAGTCCAATAGTCGGTCCCGTCGGCACCAAATCTCGAAGAGTTACGGCAACGAAGTCGCGGTCGGCAAAGCATCTACTGTTCGCGCTGGCATATGCCCAGGTTGTAAATGTCTTCTTCCTTGAGTCGATCGCTATTCTTCCGCCTGGCTTAATCGCGCCTTTGTGCAGAATTGGGCAGCCCTGTTCTACGAAGTCCTCCGGCTCCAGTGCTGCTCCACCTCTCACATCGGAAACAACTGACTCAATGGTTGACGTAGGCCATCCCTTTTCATTCTTGCGGGGGTCGCCGAACATGTTGAGGAAGATCGATTGCTTAAGGGTGTCGAGCTGTGCGAGGGTGGCGCGGCGCTTGGCTCGCAACCCATCGGCCTTGTTCAGGATATCCGCGATCCGCTGCTGCTCAGGGAGGGGCGGAAGCGGAATTTCTATCTTCGCCAGATTACTTCGTGAGATTCGAGAGCGCGTTGTGCCCGTGGCGAAACCTCCAATCTGATGTCGACGCTTTGCGGCGTTCAGGCAGTGCATCAGGTAGCGGCTATCGGGCCCGCCACCGTTTGGTCGAATGATGCATACGTCCACAACTGTGACAGCAGGTCGCTGATCGCCGGGATATATGCAAGCTCGGCCAAGCGGATCGGGCATCCGCGCAACAAGCACATCACCAGGTTTCAGATACGTGCACTTCAGCGCTTTAGCTTTTGCGCTAGTTAAGAATCGCGAGGACTTGTCGACGTACTCACCATCGCCAATATCGGCCAGTTGAATTAGCCGAACATCACCATTCGGGTCTTGGTCCTTCGATTCCACCCAGTCGCCGTCGACGAAGACCTCGGCGTGTTCAAGCGCCTTGGAAAGGGGTACAACAGGCCAAGTCACGCGAGCAACCCCTCTAGTTCCTTCAGCTCACGCTGGATCTCATCCTCCAGCTTCGCCAGGTCGGCGAGGATCTCCTTCGGCCACCTGTGCTCGCCCGCCTCGTGCAAAATGTCCTTGTAGCGGTTTAGCGAGAGGTCGTAGCCCTGCTTGGCGATGTCAGCTTTCGGTACGCAGAAGCTCTGCGCGGTACGCGGGCGCTCGCGTTCCGCGTTCGCGCGCTGGGTCCAGCGTGCCAGCACGTCGGGCAGGCCGTTCTTCGCGTGTTCGTCGTCGGTGAGCGCCGTGCGGGGTACCGGACCGAGCTTGTCCTCGGAGAGTAGCGGCGTGCGCTTGTCGTCGAGGCTCCAGCCGTCGGCCTCGACGTCGTAGAACCACACGGAGTCGGTGCCACCCGAGTTGGTCTTAGTGAAGACTAGGATGGCGGTCGAGACGCCAGCATATGGCTTGAAAACGCCGCCGGGCAACTTGACTACTGCGTCGAGCTTCTGATCTTCCACCAACATGCGGCGCAGCTCCTTGTGCGCGGTGCTCGAGCCGAAGAGCACGCCGTCGGGAACGATCACCGCCGCGCGCCCGCCGGGCTTGAGCAGTCGCAAGAAGAGCGCGAGGAAGAGAAGCTCGGTCTTCTTGGTCTTGACGATCTGGAGGAGATCCTTGGCGGTGTTCTCGTAGTCGAGGCTGCCGGCGAAGGGCGGATTGGCGAGCACCAGCGTGTACTTTTCTTCCTCTCCGGCGTGGTCCTGCGCGAGGGAGTCGCGGTAGCGGATGTCCGGGCTCTCCACGCCGTGTAACAGCATGTTCATGCTGCCGATGCGCAGCATCGTGTTGTCGAAGTCGAAGCCGTGGAACAGGCGATGATGGAAGTGCTCGCGCGACTTTGCGTCGAGGAGGAGATTCGGGTGGCACTCGCGCAAGTATTCGCCTGACGCGACCAGGAACCCCGCCGTACCGCAGGCCGGGTCGCAGAGAATGTCGTTCGGCTGCGGCGCCGTCATCTCGACCATCAGCCGGATGATGTGGCGTGGCGTGCGGAACTGGCCGTTCTGCCCGGCGGTGGCGATCTTGGCGAGCATGTACTCGTAGACGTCGCCCTTGGTGTCGCGCTCCTCCATCGGCACCTTGTCGAGCATGTCCACCACCCTAGCGAGCAGCGCCGGTGTCGGGATGGTGAAGCGCGCGTCCTTCATGTGGTGCGCGTAGGTGGAGTCCCCGTTGCCGAGCTGCCGGGCGAGATCCGTGCGCAGGAAGGGGAACACGTGCTCGCCGACCACTGTGAACATCTCTGCTGGAGCGAAGTGCTTGAAGCGCGACCAGCGGAAGTCCTCATACGCGCGGCCCTTTCCATCGCTACCTTTCGGGAAGACGCGCCGCTCCATCGGCTTCTTTACTCGGTTGGCCTTGTTCTCTTCGAGTGTGTGCAGGTCGTCGAGGCGGCGAATGAATAGCAGGTAGGTAATCTGCTCGATGACTTCCAACGGATTCGAGATGCCGCCCGACCAGAACGAGTCCCAGATACGGTCGATCTGGTTCTTAATGTCGCCGGTGATCATTCGTGATCCTTGTTAGATGTGCGAGGGGCGAGGCAGTCACTGACCAGTCTCGGTCCCCTCGGTGAACAACCGCACGTAATCGTCGTATCGATAGCGTCGGTTGCGTGCAAATCCCGTGATCTCAACAAGAATGCGATGGTCGACAAACCGCCGCACGAGTTCGTTTGCCGCGGGACTGGTTGTCCGAGTCATTTCGCGAACCTGCTTTACCGATACGATTGGTCGGCGATAAAGGCTCTCAAGAACGCGATGACCGTTGCCAGCCGCACGACCAAAGTGATCCGTGATGATCGTGCGATGCTGCTCACGAAGCGCAAGAATGCGACGAGCCGTTTCGGTTGCTTGTTCGCTGACCGCAGCAACGCCGCGAAGGAAGAACGCGAGCCAAGCTTCCCAATCGCCGTTATCGCGCACTGATTGAAGGCGGTCGTAATAGGTCTGTCGGTGTTGCTTGAACCAATGCGAGAGATACAGCACTGGCTTCTGCAACACCTGCTTTTCACAGAGTAGAAATGTGATCAGCAAACGTCCGACGCGGCCGTTGCCGTCCAGGAATGGATGGATGGTCTCGAACTGGGCATGAGCGAGCCCGATTCGGATCAGAAGCGGTAGCGAATTTTCTTCGTGTAAGAACTGCTCGAGTTGACCAAGACTGTCGGGCACCTGGTCGGGAGGCGGTGGAACAAACGTCGCTTCGGCCAGCGTACAGCCTGAGGTTCCGATCCAGTTCTGGCTTCGCCGTAGTTCGCCAGGCGTTAGATGGGCGCCCCGGACGCCGTCGAGTAGTCGGGCGTGGATCTCCCGGATAAGACGGACCGAAACGGGAAGATCGCGTAATCGCGCAAGGCCGTGGTTCATCGCGGCGACGTAGTTGACCACCTCGTCGACGTCACGCGGCTCGTGGTGCCCGCCGAAAAGATCTGCTTCGGCGGCAAGCAGGTCCTGTAGCGAGCTTTGCGTTCCTTCAATCTGGCTCGAAAGAACGGCCTCCTTCCGAACGTACATCAGGACAAACAGGTCGGGGTTGGGCAGCGTTTGGATGGACCCGTCGAGCCTTCCAAGCGCCCGATCGGCATCGGAGAGGAGGGTCTGAAGCTCGCCGTCGAGACGGATCGCTGGTTCCGGCGGCAAGGAGGCCGGGGTGAAGGCACGATGGCCTGCGGGCTGCCGAAGATATCGGCCTGCCCTGGTGGAGGCTGGGAGAGGCGGCGCGACGGGCGTTGCCAAGGATGCCTTTATCATGGGGCTTGTTTGCTGGCATAATAAAGGCTGCCTTTATTAAGGGCAAGTGGAGGCGGCGTGGGCAAGAGAGCCCTTACTATGGACGGCTTGAGTTGGAGACCGCGCCTCTGCGGCAGGGCATCTCGATCGTCGCCCAGTTCAGCGCCATGTGCCCGGGGGGTTGGGATCGCCGGCCGTGAGGCGCGCAGTGAAACCTGATTTTTTCATTAGCTATACATCCCCTGACTTGGGCTGGGCCGAATGGATCGGCTGGGTTCTCGAGGAAGAAGGGATGTCCGTTGTGCTCCAGGCATGGGACTTCGCCGCCGGGAGCAATTTCGTTCTTGAAATGGATCGCGCGGCGGGACAGGCTTCGCGCACGATCGCCGTGCTTTCGCCCGACTACCTCAAATCGCAATTTGCAGCTCCCGAGTGGACCGCCGCCTTCGTAAAGGATCCCGAGGGTTTTGGGCGCTTGCTCGTGCCAGTCCGTGTGTACGAATGCCGGATCGATGGCTTGTTGGAGTCGGTTGTCTACATCGACATCGTAGGAGTCGACGAACTTGAAGCCCGAAGGCGGCTGCTAAACGGTCTACGGGGAAAGCGCGCCAAGCCAACGGAGAAGCCCGCCTTTCCAGGACGAGGTGCTAGCGAGCAATCTCGGACGACTCCTCATCCGGCGTTTCCTGGTCGCAGTGCCACGGAGCGCGCTCGACCGAAGCCGACCTACATGCCCAAGGTCAGACGCGCGCCCACCGATCTCGACAGAAAACGATTTATTCGAGAGGCGTTCGACATCGTCGCCGGGCACTTCGAGGGGTCGCTGCGCGAACTCGCCGCGCAGAACAAGGGAATCGAGCATGACTTCACGCGCGTGGGACCAACGAAGTTCACAGCAGAGGTCTTCGTTGATGGCCATAGTCGAGCCCGATGCAAGATCTGGATCGGCGCGATGCTGGGAGGGAACGAGATCGCCTACTCGGAGAGTGATGTTGGCGGGAGCAGTGACAACAGCTACAACGAAGTTCTCAGCCTAGCCGATGGACAAAGCGAGCTCGTCCTCTCGGCACTTTTGGGAATGACGGTCGGTCGTGAGGGCGAGGGGCTGAAACTCGACTCGCTAACCCCGGAAGCCGGAGCCGAGTATCTCTGGCGACGCTTCGTGGCGAGGCTCAGTTGAGGCGGCTACGCGATGGAGATCACTCCCAAACTCACGGTGACCCGGTTTGCCCAACTGGACCCAGGTGACCTATTCATCGTCCCAAACGGCGATGAGGGGTTTGTTGCAATCGTCGCGGAAGATCCGACGCAGAACGGCGAAAAGCTGATGTTGACGCTAGGCCCAACATTCCCAGCCGGTACAAGTGGACCGAGACTCGTACATTGCGCCGGCATGACCGTTCCGTCGTTAGCAAAGGCATACGTGCTCCGGCTTCCATGTCAGCCTGGTGGATGGCAGGCGAACGAGCCTGCACCTGACAAGAGTTGTATCCTCGTTACTGAACGCAGCGCCTATTGGCGAGCGAATTTCGACTCGGCTCGTATCGGCGCGTTCAGAGCCTGCTACATCGATATCGCCACTGGCCTTGTGCAGACGACGGGCAGAGCACCGTTCCAACAATTCGCAATGCCAGGGGGTCCGGCAGCATTTGCTGTTGCGTGGGAGATCGCAACCACCGAGAAAGAACCGCGCGTGCTCCTGGCGTACCCGGTACCCTCCGATATCACGTAGTGCTCTACTCTCGCCTTGGTGTGCTGTGGCGGCTTGATGTGAATCTACTGCCTTTCCCAAATCGATTTGTATCGACTTTCACTCTCGGTGACCAGGCCGTAGTGCTGCAGCAATCCGAGCCGGGTCTTGGTCTTATCGAGCGAGTCCGCCAAAGCACGTGCCTCGGTGAGGCCGCGTGTCAAGGACTCGGTGACCTCAACGTCATTGTCCTGGACGTATTTTTCCAGATGGGCGAGATAAACTAAGAGGTCGACACGAGCTCGATACTGGCCTGCTTCCTTGAGAAGTTCCTCTAGCCGCTGCTCGTCCCTTTCGCGCGCGCGTTGATCTTCCCAACGCTTCCTCTCCTCCGCGAGCCGTTGTTTCTCTGCTTCCTCCGCGAGCAGGCGGCGCTCTTTGAGCACATCAGGTAACGCGAGGAGACCAGTGACAGCTTGGGAAAGTTGTTCTTCGAGTTTACGTTGCTTTTCGTCACGCCACTCGTTCGCGGTGCCCGATGGAGCGTTCGCGATAGCAAGAATCAATTCGCCCTTGGGAGAGTACTCATAGGCATGGACGTAGTTGACGCCCGCGTGTCTCTCTCGCGCGCGTTCTTCTTCGGTCTTGCGGTGCCGACGGACGCCTTCTCGCAGCGACACGTGAATTGGCTCATCCGCAAGAAATAGTTCCGTGGGAGGCCGCCGCTGCCAAGGCTCCTGCTTTCCTGCACGCAGGCAGGCCCCACGATTCTTAAGGATCTGCAGGAGCGTGTCCACGATAATAAGCGCGCGGCTTACCGATCCCGGCGCGACCTCGACCTTCCACCCTACAAGCGGAAACGCTGCAACGAGGCCCTGCTTGTCTGGTTTTCCACGTTTAAGAGCGCTCTGCGCACTCCTCGCGATCCGATGGGGCGCTTCGAGCGTTGATAACTTCACGTCCGGTGCAGCTGCTGTACTGTTATCTGCCGGCGATGTCGGCGCGAGTGGTTCGAGTGGCGGTCGAGGTTTAACCGGCTTGAACGAGATTTGTGAGCGCACGCTTGGTGCGGACGGAAGGGGGATTCGCGAAAGTTTCACACCAGCGGCGGCTTTGGCCCAGTAGCCGCGGCCGGGGAGTGGAATCTTTAAGCGTCGGCACGCCTTGGCCAATGCAACGTCGGACATACCCAAATCTCTTGCAACTGTGCGTACTGGTTTCTGCCAGACGAGTTCATAGAGCTGCTGCCGTGTGTACACTTCGGGAGTCATATGCTCTTTCATCTGCTGCGCCGTGAAAAACGGTGACGAACCTTTCGCATGACTACGTGCCTGTCCGATGGATCTCCGTACCCCTATGGCGAGCGTCTGCTGAATGACTTCGCGACCCGATCTTTTCGCGATACTGCAGACGGCGACTACGTTGCCGCACGCCTGGCATATCGGGCAAGGTTGATACCTCAGTTCTTATGGCTAAGTTTGCAGTCACTCGAGAAATACGTGAAGTGCATTCTGGTCCTCAATCGGGTCTCAGCGATTCATCGCCGCCATGAGGTAACGCCGCTACTCAATCGATTTCAAGCAGCGAGGAAGTTCGACATCAAGCTATCGAGGAGTAGTCGAAGCTTCATCGAGTATCTCGATACCTACGGCCGGCACCGGTACTTCGAGACGCCCTATTACACACGAGACGTCGAAATCATGCGACTCGATCTCGCTGTTTGGGAAGTGCGCCGATATGCTCACGTAATCGACTACTACATCGCGACGCCGAAGGGGATTGTCCATCTATTGCAGCAGGAGCTGCGACAAATTGAGAATGCAGAAAATCGTCCGCACCGATATCGGATCATGGGTGGGGTTCTGGAAGGCATTGTCGCGAAGCGGGATCATCCCTCCCGCGAGCCGTTGCTTTGGCAGAATGCCTTTTTCGGCGGCAGACATCGACGCACAGTGCGCCTTGCGGCGCATTTCCATGCAGCGAATTCGCCGCTTTCGCTTCATCCTGAGATTCTGGATGAGGTATTGAGATTTGTTTACTTGCCGGCGGACGTCGTTCAAGAATATCGGCGATTGGCAGAGCAGGCGGGCAAGCAGAATATTGCAATGAAGCGCTGATTCCTTCGCCCCAGGGGGACTGTTACAGCCTTCCGGCAGGATGGCAAGATTGCCGGCGAAGTTTCGCGGAGGTCCAATGGAGTCACGCAAATACGATCGCAGGCTACCGCATCGAGGTGCTGCCGACGATCAAGCAAAATTCGCTACTGGTTTTCTAAAAGGCCGATTAGCGGGATTTGAGAAGGATATGCAGATCTGCCTAACGGGTATCCCTTCGGAGATTCGATCAGGGTTAACCCACGCGTATTTCCCAGCACTTGGGACGTGCTGCGGGATGTTGGAATATCTCGCTGGCCTGTACAGCGGTCGGATCGACCGATTGGGGAAACGAGAGGTAACTGCTTACGCCAAGTATCTGCCTCAACCCGAATACGATCCTGAGGCGATCCGAGTTCTATTCGATGCGTTCCGAAACGCTATAGCTCACCGTGGAATAGCGTCGGGGGTTTGGATAGATCCACATCCTGGAAAGGGAAAGCGCAGGCTCACGTGGAAGGTCAGCGCAGACTCCGGCCGCCCTGCACTCGAAGTCATTGCAAGCCAAGGCCAGATCATCAGAGACTCGCCGTGGCCATGTCGTTATACGCATCGAGTGCATATCCGTCTTGGGCGTCTGTGGCGAGACATTCGGGACTCTGCTGATAACTTCCTTGCGGAGCTTGTGACACAACAGGCGTTAAGGAACAATTTCTTCAGATGCATGACGCAGCTATACCCAAAGTGATTTGACGATCGAGGCGCCTACGCCAATAGGATTTTGACACGCGGGCAATAACGAACATCAAGCCGCCGCAGGCCCTGCGCGGCGGCGGATGCCGACTTGGTGAGTTGCACTCTGATCGGCTCCTTACTATACGTCGCCGGGTAAGGATAAGGAGAGGCCATGACGACCGACGCGACCCTGACCAGCAAGGGTCAGATCACCATCCCCGAGGAAATCCGCAACAGCTTGGGCTTGCAACCCGGAGATCGAATGACCTTCACGCTGATGCCCGACAGCACCGTGGTCATGCGGGTAAAGACCAAGAGCGTCATGGACTTGGCGGGCGTCCTGCGCAAGAAAGGTCGCAAGCCAATCGCGATCGTGCGCCTGTCACGCTGAGCTGGGGCTCGATACTAACGTGCCGGTGCGGGTTCTGGTGCGCGACCACGGGCCCGATTGAAACGAGCCCGCCGGTTGATCCAGCGGGAAGTCGGTGCCCGGGAAAAGGTGTTGATCAGCCTGGACGCCGATTCCTGATTGCTCGACGCTAGGGAACTCGAGCTCGAGGGCGAGCCCACGATCGAGGAAGCGCTGTGCCTCTGGAACGACAGCGCTGCCGATTTTGCAGATTGCGTGATCGGAGCTCACCACCACCGCAGACCGGGATGTCGTACGGCGACCTTCGACGCGAGGGCGATCAAATTGCCCGGTTTCGTGGCTGGATGATTTGAAGCGGCATGCGGCAGCGTGATTGATCTTCGCGTCGTTCGCTTGAGTGGATCATACTGGTAGACTTACATGATCGACACGAACGACATCGCCATGATTCGATCAGCCGACTTCCTACGCTTTACACCGAACGAAATCGAGGAGTTCCGACAAGTCGGGCTCGACTTGGGCGATGTAGAGTGCCAAAACGACATCGAGCAAGAGGTGAGCCGGTGGGCCCACACCCTTGCCGATGAGCGTTTCGACCTGCTGGAAAAGATCGCTTCGGCGATGGCGAAAGCGAAAGGTGTGAAACTACCGCCTAGGCTCAACGTCGTGCCTCCTGCAGAATCTCCTCAGTAACCTTGGGCCAGTTGTCGACACTACGTTCGCGGTAACGAAGATCGTGCGCCTCGAACGCACCTAACTATACCGGTGCCTCCTTCTTGGTCTCGGACGGCGGCACCGAATGCGCTGACCGAGCCGGTGACCCGAGGTACACGTTTGTGATCTGCGGACGGCTGTGCCCGAGCTGGCGGGCAATCTCGAGGAGCGCGGCTTTGAGTGTTTCCGGATCGGCGCATACGCCGCCGCCGCGCACCGGAGCCTGTACGCCCGTCAACTCGACGTGGAACTCGTGGGCGAATTGGTGACGCAGACCGTGCGCCGTTACCCCGAGCTGACGCTTGGTAATACCGACCTTTTGCATCACGTTGTCGAAGCGCTTGAGCGACTGTTTGAGCGACAAGCCTGGATGTCCCAGATGTGATGACGGGCGCGGCGCGAATTGCAGGGCGAGGTCGAGCGCCGAGCGCTGCTCGTTGTTACGGATGGCCACAAAGCGCAAGCGGCCACCCTTGGTGCCACGTTGGACTCTGAGGAAAACCGCGTAGCAGTCAGACGCATGCTGAGAGGTCGGTACGCTCTCCGCAGGGACGACGGCGATGTGTGGCATGAACATGACCGCTTCCTTGCGCCGCAAGCCAAAGGCGAGCTGTAGCGCCAACTGGGCGGCGACCCGCGGATCAATGGCCTCAACCTTTTCGACGATGCTCGTGAATTCGACTTGGTTGCCTTCCCAGCTGCGGTCTTCCTTGGCGGTATAGGAGCGTTTGAAACGAGCGGGGTCGTCGACGTAGTCCGCGAGCGGATGCACCATGCCGGGCTTCCCGATCCAGGTGTCGCCGTAGACGCGGAGAAAGCTCAACTGCTGCTCTATGTACGCCGTGCTGTGCGGACGTTCCAGCATCGCTACACCGCGCTGCCGACACCGGTCGGCGATGCGCGCATTGCCGGTCCAGTAGTCAACCAGCATCTGGATATGCCTGCCGGCGAGGTTGTCGAGATCGATCTGATACCCGAGACGACGCAGCAGTGTGAAGGAGCGGAAGAGTGAACAGGCGCGTTCATGCATGGTTTTATTCGACACGCCTTTCGGCTTGCTTCCGTGTTGGCGGTTGTGCTCGTTGATCTTGTCCTGAAGCTGGCGCTTCCAATTAGGGTTGTTGCTCATCGCGGCCTCTCCACGGGACAAGCGTCGAAAGGGGACCGGCACACCGTGCGAAAGCTGAGGCAGGGGGCGCGGGTCGTGGCGGCGGGTGCCGCTGGCGAATAACGTGGCAATTGCATCGTGGCTCCAATGATGGTTACGCCGCGTCGCTGCCAGAACGCGAGCAAATAGTCCGGGCCGGTGCTGTCACGCGGGCGAAGCGCTTGACCGTGAGCGCTTCGAAGCGGGGGCATCGAATGTGTCCGAACGCCGGAGCCCCGCAGGCGTTCGGAAGTGGATAAGGTTTATCGCGCAAGGCGACCGGCGAACTTAAAAACGTGCAAGCAGGTGCGTGCCAAGTATTTCTACGAGGCGTGTCCTTCCGCCACCAGGGCGGACGCGACCGGCGTCAAAGCGCCAGCGCGGCATCCGAGTCAGTGCTCGGACCCGAGATTCCGGTGTTCTATGGGGGATGTCTCTTCCACGATCGCATCCTCGGCCCTGCCACCAGGCCGTCTGATCGTTCGCGTGCTTAGCAGTGGGCGCGAAGCCTCAAGGGCAACGCCACACCACGCCGAGCGCTCACATCGAGCGCATCACTCGCACGCGGGAAGAAACAACTTCGAGAAGCAAAACGGTCAGCATCGATCAGGTCGATGCGTCGATGGGTCTGGCCCATCGCTGACGCGAATCGCGCTCTAAAGGGAGCGATTCGTCGGATCGGTGGCAAAGGCCGCTAGCGCGACCTTGAGATACGAGGCCTTTGAGGCCCGGCACTGCGTGAGGCGGTTAACGCCCGCAACGCTCGGTGTTCATCTCCGAGATCTGTTCGCGATGAACAGGAACAAGCAGCGTCACGAGTATTGACGAGCGCGGCGAACACGTCAAGAGCGGCGCGGCAAAGTCGGCTTGACAAACAACATTCGTCCTAATTGGTGCCCGAACAGGTTTCCTTCGCGGCCGGAACGCCATGCAACGCCGCGCCAGGCTTGACATTGGCGGGGGGTGTGATTCCCTCGGGTTCTAATCTGATTCAGATCGGGCGGTGTTCGGGACGGTCGCATCGCCCTGGAGTGCAATCCTGGTACGCGTTAGATCGTGCTGAACCGATTAGTGACGGGTCAAGTCACACTATGGTCGCAATGGAGTGTGCATACAGTGCGACTTCATGCCGGAAGCCCAGCCCAACAGGGCGATTTCGCCCGGAAGGAACGATGCGAACGGTTACCTTGGAGCACCCCTGATGGCGATCGACAGATCGTCGTTGCCGTCAACCAACAGCGACCATCGGCCGTCATCCACTGGCGGATCGCTTCAGACGGGAAGGGGCCGTTGGTCGCCGTCGGTGGAACAGTTGTTCTCGCTCCATTGCTCCCTGTCGCGTTACGGAAAACGGTCATCGCCGACTACGCCGAAAGTCCATCAGGAGGCGTTGGGCGGTGCCGCGGGTCAGCGGTCATTCGATGTCGCATCCAACCCAAGCGTGGCCATAAGACTGGTCGGTGAAACATCCAGAAGCGTAGGTTCACCTGCGGAGACCTCGGCTCGCACCTGACATATCTGTCGGACTGCCTCAGCGTCGATTCAAAATGTTGAGGATCGACGACCAGAGACCTTGCTGCGTGCGCCGCGAGGACCCCGGGAGACGTGTCTTGGGCAAAGTCTCGGGACCTTGCACGTTCGGCGGAACGTGCCCAGGAGGCTTGGAAGAAGCAGGAGCGGCCAGGGATGTCGTGCCGTAGTAGCGCGCTTTCGCGACCATGTCGCGTTCTCGTTCGGCGGCAACTTGCTGCTGCGACCAGCTACCGGCCCGAATGATTTGTCCCTTCTCGATGATGTAGTGCGACCTGCACGCCAGCTGCCAGTTGCCAACCGACGGCCACAGCGACACCGTCTCCCCGTCAAACACCATCTTCCAGTCAGTCGGCGTGAACGGAGTCATCACCTCTTCGTCGCACCCGCAGGCACAGCTGTGTGCGGCCGTGGCGTATTCCATTGAGATGTAGAGCACCCCAGGCTCGAGGGCACGCGGGATTCGTTCGATGAAGCGGTGCTCCAGCTTCGTGTGCCAAGTCATTCCTCACCACCGTTCAGCAGCATGTTCCCGTCGGTGGTGTAGGTGCTGTGCAGTTCGCCTTCCAGGTCGCGATAGAAGCCGATCAGTTTCTTCCACCTCACCACCGCCAACACCGCATTCAGCGCGTTCAGGTCGGCGACCTGAATGTTGGACGAATACACGTCCTTTTCGCCGCCGCTAGCGAGCGAAATCCGTGCCCGCGCTTGCGTCCGGCTGCCCGGGACGCTCACGGTGATGCGCAAGATGCCGCCTAGCGAGCCGTCTACCAGCTCGAGACCCATGCCGACATCGATGAACGAGACGTTGATCGCTTCCAGCTTTTCGATCACCGCGCGCTTGGCTTCGCCTGCGTCGATGCACACGAAGGCGAATGTGATGCCATCGAGCAGTCCGACATTGCCCGCATCGAGCGCGGGGTGGACCGTGATACCCCGGTGCATCTTGGAGTAGATGCCCTTGAAGTAGTCGGCCTTGCTGGGCGCGTCGCGAAGCTCTTCGATGGACGGAGCCCCCGGCGCGCGGAACGCGTTGTGCTGCAGGAACTCGTCGCTGTCGAACACGCGTATCTCGCGCACAGGAGTCTTGCTGACGAGGTCAAGTACGTATGAACCTGTCCCGCCGGCGCCGATCACGGCTATGCGCTCGTTCACGAATCGCTCCGTCAGCGCTCCGATGCCCACGCGGTCCGAAGCCGTCTCCGTGTAGTTGAAAACGGTATTCTCCTCGTCCTCCGGCACGCGGAAGACTCGCGGAGTGACACCCGGCTTGAGCAGTTCGGCCGGCGCAGAAAGGATCGCCGCATAGGTGCTCATCTTGTGGTAGTAGTCGGTATACCCGGTCGCCGGTTTGCTCGAGAAACTGTGCCGCGCGCGCAGGCCGTGGCCAAGGTCCTGGTCCAGGGTCTGATGCGCGATCTGCTGGATGCGCGTGCCATCCGCCGCGCATGGGAAATCGCCATCAAAGAAAGCGACATGGGTGTCCGGGGGCCGGGTCTCGTCGCCAGCGAGAGTTAAGCTGGAGATGAGCGTCCCCAGCTTTACCTCGCGTTGCTCGTTGACGTAAGGCACATTACGCATGACTAGGAGTCCGCTGCTCACCTGCACGAAGTAGCCCTCGTCGCGCAGGCGCGCGAGGTCCGCATTACGACTGAACAGTGCGCGCGACATTAAAGATGCTCCCGCGATGCTTGACCTCAACCGAACCGCCGACAGCCAGCTCGCCCGCATGGGGCTTTGAGGCTACGTGGCGGTAGGTCACCGAATAGATGACATTTGCCTCGGGCGAGGGATTCGGATACGCCAGCTTCAGGACCTGATCGAACGTCACATTTTTGCTTGGGACGAACTCCTGGCGCGAGTTCACGGTGATATCCCACACGGAGGCAGTCTTCGTGGCGGTGAACAGGTGCTCGACACCGGGCGCGGCCAGGTCGACCAGGTCTTGCGCCCCGATGAGGCGATCCGGGGCACCCGGCACCTTCAGGAAGAGGTCGTGGTCGTGCCCAATTCCACCGAGCGTGCGGATTGCCGCTCCGCTCAAGAATGGCTTGCCCCACACGAGTTGACGACTGTCCACGGCGAGTTTAAATTCCCGGTCGGTCTTGAAGGCAATGAACCGCGCGGCGCCGCGGCCACGCAAGTCGAACGGCTCGTCCAGGCGCACGTCTTCCAGGTCGCCCGTCGCCAGGACCGCGATCAAGCTGATGTCGAGGCTCGGCGCGAGCTCGGCGCCGGCGAGGATCTGTCGGCCGAGCGGAACGGGGTCGGGGACCTCCGCGACTTGGAAGTTGAGGTCGTCCTTGGCGAGCAGGTAGCTGTAGCCGCGCGCGGGTCGAAGCGGGCGGCCCTCGCGCAGGGCTGCCCCCACGTCTTCGCATTCGATGATTTCGGTCGTCATGATCAGGGTTCCTCTACGGTTATGCTGGAATACGCCAGCTCTATCCGTTAATCGCCCTGATCGGCATCGACCGGTAAATTATCTAGAACGACCTCTCCAACAGCCCTTCGGGTTGGCCCGCAGATAGAAAAATGCCGGGCAAAGGGCTGACACGTATGCCGGGATCCGGCCCGCCCTGATGTCAACCAGGAAGTCGCTCAGGATCAATGTCCCTGGACAACTCGCCGCCCAAGTCGTCGCCCAGAACGACGTGCCCGATCTCGTGCGCAACAAGAAACGTTCGCTCGAATCCAGACTTAACGTCTTCGTGAAGGGCCAGCCGGTCGCTAGCAATGAATGTGGTTGTCCTCCGTTGAGGACGGAAGCGCCTTTCGCGGCGGACTCGACGTCTACATCTCGGCGTTTGACTTCGGCAACCGCAAACTCGTACAGCGGCCATGGGTCCTCCCCGAAGGCAAGAGCACGAACATGCAGGTCCGACGCGCGACTTGCCGAGCGAGCTCGACCGCATCCGTCTCATTGGTGTTCCGACAATAGCATCAAGCGCTCAGCCTCAGAGTGACCCGCGTCTCTCAAAAGCTTCTCAAAGGTGATGGGACCCCCCACCTCCGGCGGAACGTCCGAGTTGAAGCTACGCACTGGGCTGAGGCTCGCAGGCGCTGAGAGCGCTTGCTGCAGTTGCTCCACACTGGTCTTCGCAGCAGCCGCAAGCCGTGATAGGAACCTTGCGGGTATCGAGGCGACAATTACGCGGTGTTCTCTAAACGCAGCCAATACCTGGCGCTTGACACCGAGGGTCGCGGCAATCTGCCGAATCTCAGCGACGGACAAGGCAGACAAGGGGTCCGCAACGGCCGCGGACGAGCCTTCGGAGAAGCGCTGCCAAGCAGCTTCAATACGGATCTTGTCTCGGGCCGACAGTTCGATGTCGTCTTTCAAGGCTGACCGATGAATCTCCCGGGAGAGATCAATAAGGTCTTCGGCATACTCGGGGTACGCATCGAGGTACTTGGCGAGGACTTGCTTGTCGTCAGCGTCCTCAACCGCGAAAGCATTCAAGACGTCTTCAAGTGGCGGAAGCGACTTGGATGTCATGCCTTGCCCCTCCCGCTCAGGACGATGCGCAGATGGGTGAACGCCTTATCCCGTTGATTGCGGACGGTCTTTTCGACCTTACCGAGAACGCGACTGATAGTAACGACGCTGGGGTCCTTCGAGTCGATAGGTATTTCCTGGCGCAGCATTTCGACGATCCTCCTTTGAATGGGGGGTAGGGAGTCAATCGCCGCATCCAGCCTAGACCGGTAACGCGCGTCGTCAAGTGCCTCGGCGCTCATTGGATCGCAACTCCCGACGGCTTCCTCGACCTCGCCGGATGGCTCTGCCTCGTCGTCCGAACCCTCAAGAGTCGTGGATCGATTTTCGTCTCGCCAGACCTGCTTCTGTGCGGTCAGCCTCAGGCGTGCTAGCGCGCCGTTGAAGTTGATCTCGTAGTAGTCCAGCCGATCGTCGTAGGCCCTCTGGTCGGCGAGCAGAAGGTCGGTGAAACGGTCGTACGTGCGCTCCCGAATCTGCTCCTTGCTTAGGGAGACCCCGTTGATTCCTTCGGCTTTCGGGAGAGCGTGCAGCACACGCTCAGACAGAAGGTGAAAGAGGCGCGACACCACCGAGGTGTCGCCCTGTCCGCGATTAGCACGCAGCAGGTGCAGGACGGCCTCAGTAGAAGCGTAGCCTGGTCGACCACGTGCCACGGCACACCGATGAAGCACGGCGCTCTCCGGCAGCGCCAGGAGCTCTCCGATCTCGGATTCAACCTCCGGGCGCCGTGTATACGGTTGGCCCTTAACCGTGCGTCTTCTAAGCGGAGTGACCAAAAAGTTTCCCCGATTCGATTGAAATTGCCGCGGTGGTTAACGGTCATTCGCGGTAAAACGAATGACCCGGACGCCCTTGCACGACGAACAATCATGGCATATAGTTCATCACGTTTTCCATTCTAGCCCATAAGTTAAATACTATCAATTATTACTATTCAATAGGTTACACGTTTAATGGAATCGTTTGATACAGTCTGTAGAGATTTAGTCCACTTCGCTGAGTTAGCCGTGGCTGGAAGCCCGAGCGACGCGAGGGTTTATGGGATGCGTCGCGTGCGACAGCTACTGAAGACTGATCCAGCGCTCGCACATCGGCTCCGACAGGCCCTTGTTACGAGAGCAGCGCACGAAGTTGAACCATCCCGATCGGTGCTTCGTCGTGCAGACTCGTCGTGGGAACAGTCGTCATCGAGCGGCACTGAAGACGTAGACGTACTCCGAATAGAGCAACACCCCAGACTTCCCTTCGCCCCAGTCTATTCTCCAGAGGTGCAAGGCGCATTACGGGGGATCGTAACCGAGCACAAAGCTCCAGCCGCTCTAACAAAGGTCGGACTTACGCCTACCAAGACCGTGCTGCTCAGCGGTCCGCCGGGCGTTGGTAAGTCTCTCGGGGCGACTTGGTTAGCGATTGAATTGAACAAGCCGTTGTTGGTATTAGATCTTGCCACCGTAATGAGTCGATATCTTGGTGCCACGGGCGCGAATCTATCGAGAGCGATGGAGTACGCGCTTAACACTGATGGGATTCTGTTCTTGGACGAATTGGATGCACTCGCCAAGCGCCGTGATGACACTACGGACGTTGGCGAACTAAAGCGACTAGTGACCGTGCTGCTGCAGAAGCTTGATGGTTGGCCTGCTGGCCGGCTCTTGATCGCTGCCACCAATCATCCACAGCTACTCGACAATGCAGTTTGGCGCCGATTTGATGAACGAATTGATTTCTCGCGTCCCTCATCCGATGAGCTGGTTGCCTTAATGCAAACATTGACGCCACGCGGTTACAAGATCCCGGAGGTTTGGAAAGCTACGTTGCCGATCGTATTTGCAGACACCTCGCATAGCGAATTTGTACGGGCCTATTCGCAACTTCGCAAGATAGCTGTTCTGGAGCCGAACACGACAGCAGTCGAAGGTCTATCCCGAGTAATCAAGAATCGAATGGCTTCTTTAACGAGAAAGGATGCGAAGGCCATCTCATTAGCTATGGCACGCGATAAGAGCGTTTCACTACGGCAAATTTCAGAGCTAACCCATGTGAGCCGCGACACCATGCGGCGCGCTGGCGCCTAGGAGACCCGATGGCTAATGACCGCTATTTTCTCGGGTACACTCAAACTCTCAGTCGAGCGAGGTTTGTGTCGTTCCCTGGAGGGTCACCTCCTTACTCAATCGAAAAGCAACGCGAGAGACTTTTGCCGCAGCTGCAAGCGCTGAGCAAAGCAGCGGCAGACGTTCCGAGCAAGACGACGGCCAACGGTCAAGTAGTTGCTGTTGTCAGTTTGAACCCACAGGCGCTCTCACGGTCAGCGTTCCCCCAGGCGCTCCTGGGCCAAGCCGATTGGCGACTGCTCGGAAGTCGAGCGGCATGGGTAAAGCCTGAAGCGGGACGTGGGTTCGATCGGGATACTCCCACGCTGACGACAGACCTATTCGTCGCAACGACTCCCGCCAAGATCACTGACGCTCTGCCCCTGCTAATGGCTAATGCGCGTCTGTCAGAGGGAGACCGCGTTGCCGAAGATTTCTGCAATATTGAATCGGTGCGGCTCATGTCGATTGAGGATCGATTAAAGCCGGGAATACCTAGCGAAGCGGACGACCTAGAACTCGTCCTTCATTACGACGCGCTAACAGATGCGATCTGGCGTGATCGCTTCACACGGTTTGCCCACGACGTCGACGTGCAACTCGATCCCGGATTGGAGGTTGCTAGTCGGGGTTTGCTATTCATGACAGCTACTGCAACTCGGGATGCCGCTCGTCAGCTGGCAAGATTCACCTTTCTTCGCGCTATTAGACCCCTGCCGGTGCCGCGACCGCTAGAACAGCCGGAGTTATTGCGGAACGTGGGCAAGAAGGCGGTGCTGCCAAAGAATGGACCGGTCGATGCAAATGTAACCATCGTTATATTCGACGGCGGCCTGCCAGCTAGTCATCCGTTTAAAGCTTGGGTTCGAGCAATTGAACCACCGCCGCACCACGACATCGGAAGTGCAGTTCCCGCTTTTCAGGACCATGGGTTGGCCGTTACGTCGGCCGCGTTGTTCGACAGCATCACCCCAAACGTTGTCGCACCTCGACCTTATGCAGCTATTGATCATTACCGGGTGTTGGGAACAAACACCAAGGGCAAGAAAGGACACTATCGGGCATTGATGCTCATCGATGAAATCTTGTCACAGCGCGAGTATCAGTTTATCTCGATGTCCTTGGGACCACCTGAGCCTATAGATAACGATACTGTGAGCCCTTGGACCACGCTTCTTGATGATCATATTGGTGACGGAAGCACGTTGGCATGCGTCGCAGTAGGAAATAATGGCAAAGAGATCCATCCCGCCTGCCGCGTAATGGCACCTTCGGATAGCGTCAATGCGTTGGGCGTTGGTGCTTGCAACGCGAACGGAAGTTCATGGGAGCGCGCGGACTATAGCGCTCTGGGACCCGGAAGATCCCCCGGCCTGATTAAGCCAGACGTGCTTCATTTTGGCGGGTACGATGGTCATCCGTATCTGTGCGCGGGCACGAAGGGTAGCGTGCTGCAGACCCAAGGAACGAGTTTCGCGACTCCCGGAACGATTCGAATCGCCGCGGGGATTAGGGCGCATTTTGGCAGCAAGTTGTCGCCGATGGTCCTCAAGGCATTGTTAGTACACTGCGCTGAGCGGGACGAAACTAAGCATCCGGTGCTGGAAGTGGGATGGGGGAGAGTGCCACAGACGCTAGAAAGGGTGGCCCTGTGTCCGCCCGGCTCGGTACGAGTAATTTACGCAGGCAAGCTGCCACCCGGTGGAGTGCTGCGCGCACCGATTCTTGTGCCACCTGGACTAACCGGCAACATCGGTATTCGAGCGACGCTATGCTACAGCTGCCAAACAGACCCCGTTACGCCCGGAGACTATACCCGTGCCGGCGTAGACATTACTTTTCGGCCAGACGCTACTAGGTTCGCAACGGATGCGAAAGGGAAGAAATCGGCTAACCCTATGAGCGATTGGTTCTTCAAGCAGCACGACCACATGCCGGAAGATGAGCGACGCTTGCTGGCACAAAAGTGGAACACGGTCATGCATGGCGAGCGAAGCAAGCGCTGTGCTTCGCTCAAGGATCCATGCTTTGATATGCACTACATTGCTCGTGCGCCCGGTCTTTCCACCACGCCGGGTAGTGCACCCGAAGTGCACTATGCGTTGGTGGTATCAGTGATTCAGGAGAAGACAGCTGACCTGTACGAGCGTGTCTTGGCAGCTTTTCCGAAGTTGGTTGCCGCGATTCAACCGCTGATCTCCATTGAGCAGCCGATTGCTGTGTGAGTATGGCATTGTTGTCGTTGGCAGCGCCGGCGCAACGGCCGCAAGGGAGTCGACCTTGGTCCGAAGTGGCACGCAAAGCATACTTCGCGAAGCTGCTGTGGCCGGACCCCCGTCCCGCTAAAAGAGACCGCGCGCGCGTCGCTCCTGGACCCATTTGACGAGATGTTCCATGTCGCCTCGATCGCGGGCTCCCTCAATAAGTATATCTGCGTGGCGTCGCAAACCCGTGGATTGCCGCTGCGTCTCCTCAGGCAGCAGGTCTTCACACTTCGTGATGCGTATCCGTGTCGAAGGTGTTAGCCAAGTCTGTCCGCCCCGCTCGTAGGGCCTGCCGGCTTTGGTGAGCCGCCACACCTCATAGTGGTATTCGTCTCGCTTTGACCAGATAACGTCGCTAATCAAATAACGTTCTGGTGGGCGCTCGTGTCCTTTCAGAACGACCTCCATCGTAATTTGGTCTCCGGGGAGAAAATCTGCAATCGAAAGAACGCGAGCGTGCCGGAGTTCATCAAGACAGGCATTGCCGACGTCCCGCAACTCCCACGCGCTCTGCATCCGGCGCCACCGGAGTTGCTCGGCAAAGGGACACACCCTGCGCTTTCGATAGTGGGCGTCGGATTCTCGCATTGCACGATTGCAGTCGGCTTGCAATGTGCGCAGGTAACCGCGCAGCACTTGGATCTGTTCGAGAATAGGCATAGGAGTCCGCATATGCCTCCAAATGTCACAAGGGCCAAGGGGTGCCCCGCATACGGTGCAAAGATTTTAGCGCGTGAGGGCGCTAGGCAAAACGCCAGCTATACCAGATGGGTGGCCGAGCGGTTGAGCATATCGGTCTTGAAGCGCAGTAGCGCAAGTCCTTCGTAGGGTTCGTCTGCCAATCTTCTTGAGTTAGCACGAGGCGAACAGGCGTATGCGCAACCCGGGCGCTCGCGTCGGCGGATGGCGCAGATTACGCGAGGCAAATATCCACAGGTCGCGGCAAAATCATCGACCTCGGATGGTCACTTTTTGGTCACCGAAACCTGGAAAGCCGCATCCAGCCTAGCGATAACACGGGTTCGAATCCCGCCCTCCCGCCAAAGACGGTCTAGCTGGCTCGTCGCATCGTGTGCACCGTTTCTTGGCGGTTTAGCTGCTGCTCTTACCTGCCAGCCCCGTCGACCTGACACCCAATTTAGTCCGAGATGGCGTTAGAGTCCGCGGGTAAGAGTACTCGTTTTTCGGTTTGCATTCTGCGTACAGCTGCGAATTCCTGTGGGGTCAGGTTGCCGAGCGAACTGTGCGGTCGCTCGGTGTTGTACTCGATACGCCAGGCTTCGATGATACTGCGTGCGTGCGCGAGGCTTAGGAACCAGTGTTCGTTCAGGCACTCGTCGCGGAACTTTCCGTTGAAGCTTTCGATGTACGCGTTCTCATTCGGCTTACCTGGCCGGATGAACGACAGCTGGACGCTTGTCCGATAGGCCCATTTGTCGAGTACCTGACCGTCGAATTCGGGACCATTGTCGACGGTAATTGATCTCGGCAGACCGCGCGTGTCGGCGAGCCGGTCGAGAACACTCTGCACCCGCAAGCCGGTGATCGACGTATCGACCTCGATGGCCAAGCATTCGCGGGTGCAGTCGTCAACGATGGTCAGGCAGCGCATGCGGCGACCACCGATGAGGCCGTCGGCCACGAAGTCCATCGACCAACTCACGTTGGCGGCCGTCGGCTTGGGCAATGGCTTACGCTCGAACAGGCCAATCCGTTTGCGCTTGCGCCGCCGTACGGTCAAGCCAGCCTCGCGATAGAGGCGATAGACACGCTTGCGATTGACCTCCCAGCCTTCGCGACGCAAACGCACATACACGCGTCGATAGCCATACCGCCGCTTGATCGCCGCAATCTCTTCGATGCGCGCACGCAACGGCCCGCTGTCCGGTCGCCGGCTGCGATAGCGATACAACGAGCGCGAGATTCCCATCAGCCCGCAGGCACGGGTCACTCCAAAGTCACGCTCGGTCATCAGTACCGCGACCGCCGCGCGCTTCGCCTGCGGGCTTACCATTTTCGGTGCAGCAGGTCCTTAAGCGCTGCTTTGTCGAGCTCCGCCTCGGCCAGTAGCCGCTTCAGCTTGGCGTTCTCCTGTTCAAGCTCTTTAAGCCGCCGCGCCTCCGACACCGTCATTCCGGCGTACTTGGCCTTCCAATTGTAGAAGGTCGCCTCCGAGATCCCGTGTCGACGACATAAGTCCTTCGTCTTGGCCCCGGCCTCGGCTTCCTTCAACACCGCGATGATCTGCTCTTCGCTGAACCGCTTTGCTTTCATCGTCCGCTCCTAATGGGGGCGGACTCCAATCCTATCGCGTACTAAACTCGGGTGTCAGGTCGCCGTCGCTCTTTTCGATCGGTCCGTTTCGGGAGGTCTATACGCGCCTTCAATGGGATCGACCTCGCACGGCGCACCTACCGCCCAATGAGCGATCGCAGGACCTTTAACCGCGATACCGTCGCCCTGAAACAAAAATTTCTCATTCCAGAGCTTGCGGGTATAGAACGGCCGTCCCTTGTTTCGGTCCCGCTCGCCGAGCCGGATTGGTCGTTGATCAGCACTCCGTCGGCGAGGAAGCTCCGCAGCGCCGTCTCGAACTGATGGTGATGCGTACCGCCGAAGCCGGGCATGACGATGCGGCCCGTGGCGTCAATCTGCGTGGCGCCGGCCACCGGCAGGTTCGGCCCGACCGCCATGATCTTATTGCCCTCGACCAGCACGTCGGCTTTGGCGAATTCGCCCTTGTTGAGCATGCCAGGGTCCATCGTCATCACCGCACCGCCGCGAATGATGTAGCGCACGCCGGGCTTGCCCGGTGTCGCTGGGCGGGTCATCCTTGGCCTGCGACGCGGCGGCAGGCGCGCTTAAGAAATTCACTCCCGCTGCGGCGATTGCGGTCGCCGTTGAAACCTTCAGGAAATCGCGGCGTGAATCGCGCAGTGAACCGATGTGGTCCTGCGGCTTTCCTTCATCGCACAGCTTGCACGTGTCCGTGCTCCTAGGATAGTGAGGCTAGGTGACCGCAGCGCGTGCCGCGGCGCCTCAGAGTGCGTCCGAACGGATGCACGGTGATCTCGCATGAGTTGATGGCGGCACGGGCTTCAGTCCGTCCGCGGGGGACTGCGTCATCTCCGATGAAGAGAATGCGCACGTCGGGCTCCTCCTGAGTTCTTCCGGCCCGCTTCTTTGAGCAGGCTCGCACTGAATTCTAGTCCAGCAAAATGTTCACGTGAAGTCGCCCACAAATCTGCGAAGGCCCCCGCCGCGTTTCCATTCAGACAGATTGGACATGGACAGGTAGCGATTGCTCGCACCGCGATCGCTATGGCGTTAGTCTTCTTCGCGGCACGACCGCTGTTCCGGCTTCAGCGCTTGAGCTGTGGAGCGGCAATGCCTTCGATCATCACGTTGAGACACGCGGGCACGCCCGAACTGTGTGCGCGCTCCACCGACGCGGCCATATTCGCGACATCCGTCACCATGTCACCATAACCCCCGAACGCCATCGAGACGAGGTCGTAGCGGGTCGGGCGGAGATCGCACGCCACGAGGCGGTCGGCCCCATATTCACGCAACTGAATTTGGTACTCGGCATTCCAGCGCGCGTCGTTACCGATGACGGCGACAAACGGCAGGTTGTATCGCACGGCCGTGTCGATTTCGGCTGGGTGGAATCCGAAGGTGCCGTCGCCAAGGACCGCGACCACCGGCGCGTCCGGCAGGGCACAGCGTGCCCCGATCGCGTACGGCAGCGCCGATCCGATAGAGCCCGCCACGCCATTGATTATGCGGTGGGGCGCGGCCAGGCACGCCTGTGCCCACTGCCCGAACTCGCCGCCGTCCGAAACCAGCGCGGCATCTGGATGCTTGTCGAGTAGCGCCTGGAGCGGCCGCAAGGCCTGCACCGGATGAAGCCTTTCCGGCACCGCCGAGGCAGCGTGATCCCACGCCGCGGGCCGGTACTTGATCGCCGCACGCACCTCGGCACGCCATGCCGCGTGCGAAGGCCCGGAAGCCGACGCCTGTTGCGTGAGCGCGTTAAACGCCGAGAATGCGTCCGCCAACGCGGTGAATGCGAGGCGCTCCCCGAGCGCGCGGCGTGAGCGCTCGAATTCCTCCTCCTCCGCATCGATCTGCAAGAACGTGCATCGGGGCGCGAACGCCGGCTGCTTGCCGAACCGGAGGGTGAAGTCGAGCCGCTTCCCGACCAGCAGCACGCAGTCTGCTTGCGCGAGCAGCTCGGCGAACACGCCCAGGCTGGGGTCCGCGAGCCCTCGCGGGCTTTCCATGCCGACGACGGGAATGCCGGCGGCGGCCTCCAACGCCGTGGTGAGCGCACGTCCGCGCCGCGTCATGCATGCCGGCCCGGCGAGGATCATCGGGCGCGATGCATGGCGCAGCCGGCCGACGAGCACATCGGCGGTGTGCGCATCCAGCAGGGCGCGCGATGGACTGAACTCCGCTGTCGTGGGCACCGTGGTCGAGTTCGCATTGCCCTCGAGCGCATCGCTAGGCAAGCTGACGTGGACTGGTCCCGGACGCCCGGAGTGCGCGATGCGAATCGCGCGCGCGATATCGCCGGCCACGGCGTCCGCGCCGCTGCACGTCCATGCCGCCTTGGTCACCGGTGCGGCCATGTCTGCCTGGCGCATTTCCTGGAACGCGCCCATCCCGAGCTGGTTGCTGGGGGCGTGGCCGGAGAGCAGCACGACGGGCGCCTCGGCCATGCGCGCGGTGTACAAGGCGGATACCGCGTTGGCGTGACCGGGGCCGCCGGTCACAAGCGCGATGCCCACCTCGCCTGAAATGCGCGACAACGCATCGGCCATGTGCACCGTCGCCGCTTCGTGCCGGGCATGGATGAGCTCGATGCCGCCATCCAATGCCGCGTCGAACACCGACATGATGTGATTGCCCGAAACCGTGAAAACCTGCCGCACGCCGGCGTCGCGCAACGTGCGAACGAGCACATTCGCGCCGCGGTTCTTCTGCTTCACGGGCGGCACCCGCTGTCCGGCGCAGCTGGCGCGAATGCCGTCTCCCGTTCGCAGGCGCGATCTTCTCGTGCCGTGCCTTGCAGCCGGTTAGCCTCAACGCCAAGACCCGCGCGTGTCACGTGAGCGGCGGCCCCAACCGGCCGTGGAGATAAAACACCGCGGCATAGACGAGGACCGCTGCCAACGGTCGCCAGACTCCGATCTCCGCAAGCGCCGGCCCCAGGCGATTTCTTCCGGCGGCTATGGCGGCAAACGGAATATCGGACGTCACGCTCGCAAACTTGAGCCATTGCTCGCCGAAGTTGCGCCGACGCTTCGCATCGATGGAAAGGGTGCCGCCAATGGCAAGCACTAGAAGCGAGCCGAAGAGGATCAGGGACGCAAGATCACCGTTGACGATGAGGTGAACCAACGCCCAGAGCGCAGTTCCCCACAGGAACGGATGTCGTGTGATCCGCACTATGCCTCGCGCCGCATCCGTCCCTTGCCCGACTTTCGATTCCATGCCGACCCGCGTCGGACTCGGGGTCGTAATGCCGATGACGACGAAGAGGAATGCAATGAAGACCAGCACATACGCAGCCGGGCGGAACCCCAGCAACACTCCCCACAGGTCCACCGTTGGCGCGTGTCTGTATGCATAGATCATCCACCCGAGCCCGATGACCGACGCAAGCGCGAATGCCCCGCGGTACGGGCCTGCGCCGAGACGCGTGACCAACGTGTCCCGCAACCTTGTCCCCGATACGCCAAAATGAATGAGGAGAAAATACGCGCTCGCTGCGATTAGGTTGAGCATGCCGGTCTCCGCTCCGTCGCTTCGTGGATTCTACTGCGATCCTCCGTGAGGACTTCAGCGTACCGGCTGATCAAGACACAACCAGTGGTTGGACATTGAACCCCGATCGTGCAGGTGTCGGAATCCGTCCGACATCAATTTCAGACATCGGCGCCCCCAAGAAGGGAGCCGGACCGCAAACCTGTCCTTCACGGCGGCGTCGAAATATTACCGGTGTTCTTGCCGAGCGTCCGGAGTGGACTATGGAGAATACACATAAGCGATCATTGGCCTTGCTTGCAGCCGCGCTGACAATTGCCAGCACAGATGCGCTCGCAGGCGAGATCACATTGTTCCAGGATCACGCGTTCGGCGGCGACGCGGTAACACTGCAGAGCCCGATGCCGAATCTGGAACGGAACGGCTTAGCGGAGGCATCGTCAGCTGTCGTGCGCTCCGGCGTTTGGGAGGCCTGCACGGGCGCCGACTTCCGTGGGACGTGCGCACGGCTAAATCCCGGCGAGTACCCGAACCTTAACGCACTCGTTGACGGTGATATCGCCTCCGCGCGCGAGATCGGGTTGACGCCCGCCGCGTTACCCGCGCCTGTCGTGACCGACCGCTCGTTCGCACGAGCACCTGTGGTCGTGGCGAGCCCCTCGGCGCAGTCGGGGGCCACCATCATCCCCAGCGACCAACCGCGCATCGCGCTTTATGAACGAACGGGCTTCGGCGGGGCTTCGCTGGAGCTGACCAAGACTATGGGCGGCCTCGACAGGGCGACGGTTTACCGGGGCGCTGACGCGGCAGTGGTCTACGGCGGCGTATGGCGGTTGTGCAGCCAGGAATACTTTCGCGGCGCATGCGCCGACTTCGCGCCGGGACACTACGCCGATCTCGGCCCGCTCACCGGACGCGTGAACTCCGCGGAGTTGGTGGCGCTCACCGGCGCCGCGCCGGTTGGCACTACGCCGTACTGACGGCTTGTGAGCGATTGGCGATGCGGAAGGCCGCTTGCGCGGCCCTTCGTCGCTTGCGCAGCGATCGGCCTGAAATAGAGAGCGATCCGATTGCTTACGGCGCAACGCCGCCGGTGGCCTTGCCTGCCCTCTACCGGACAACGTGACGCCACTGCGACGTCAGGAGGTGGCAAGCCCGCGCCATCATGCTGTCGATAATCTGCGCTGCCGGTGGCGAGTCCAGAATGATTCCAGACACCTCACCTAGCAACACTCCGGAATTGTCGGCATCGCCCGCGTGGAACGAGCTTATGAAGCGTTCATACTCGAAGTCGATCGTCTGCTCGAGTTCGTCCTCGTGCCCATGCCACCGGGTAACGAAGTTGTTCTTCAGTACGCGAACGGCGAATTCTGCATTGGGCCAGTAGCGCTTTCTGACGACATCAACTGAGCGCGACTTCATTGTAGAGTCACCGTCGGCACGAATGATCGCCTGACGAAAGCCCTCAGGCGCCTCAGACTCCTTGCTCGCGACAAAACGGGTTCCGACTAGAACGCCGTCTGCGCCAAGCATGAGCGACGCGGCAAGTCCGCGACCGTCTCCTACGCCGCCGGCAGCGACCAAGACGGTTTCGGGCGAGTGCCTGGCGAGATAGTCAGCGGCTTCGGGTACGAGCGTGAATACGCCCCGGTAGCCGCTGTGGCCTCCTGCCTCGCAGCCTTCGGCGACGATGATGTCGGCGCCCGCTTCTACTGCCTGGCGCAGGTATTTGATGCCTTGCACCTGGCAGATCAGCGGTACGCCGTGCGCCTTGATTTGCGACGCGTGTGGTTCGAGTTCTCCGAAAGAGAGCATCACGGCTGCCGGGCGCTTGGCTAAAACTTGATCGAGCAACTTAGGATCGCGTGCCATCGACCAAGTGATGAAACCACAGCCGATCCGCGCCTTGCCTGCTGCTGCGAACTGCGCTTCGAGCCAATCGGCATCGCCATAGCCGCCGCCGATGAGGCCAAGTCCCCCTGCTTCGGATACGGCGGCGGCGAGCCTTCCGCCCGCAAACACATTCATTGGTGCCAACAGAATCGGGTGCTCGATCCCAAGTTTCTCGGTCAGCCTTGTCTTCAATTGCATTCCGCTCGCTCCCTAGGCACGTGCGCTCATCGGTTTAAGCCACTTCCGCCAGCGCGTGCGGGCCGCCGCAGCAGGACGAGCGCGATCAGCGCCGATGCCGCCATCAGGAACAGGCTCACCGCGTTGAGCACGGGACTCGCGCCCTCGCGCATCCGGCCGTACATCATGATCGTCAGTGGTGGATCGGAGCCGACCAGCATGAGCGTCGTATTGAAATTCTCGAACGACATCAGAAACGAGATGGCCGCGGCCCCTACCAGTGCAGGCCTCAGGTAAGGCAGCGTCACGGTCCACAGCACGGCAGCACGCGACGCGCCGAGGTTGTAGGCGGCTTCTTCGAGCGTGGCATCGAACCTTTTCAGCCGTGCGGCGATCGTCAGCGTCGCGATCGACACGATGTATGAGAACTGGCCGGCCACGACGAGCGGCAGCCCGGGGCGCAGGAAATCGAGCTCGAGCCCCCAGAGATCGTCGGCGAATTGCGCGAGTCGACTCGCAAACGCGAGGATCGAAATGCCGAGGATCACACCCGGAATGACCAACGGCGCCAGCATCAGCAGCGACAGCGCCGACTTGCCGTGGAACCGGGCGCGCTCGAGCAGGAACGCGTTCGCGGTGCCGACGGTCACCGAAAGCAGCGTCACCCACGCGGCGACGATCAGGCTGCTACCGACACTCTTGAGTAGCGGACCATCGGCGAAGAGCCCGACGCGACCGCCACCGCCCAGGAACCAATCCAGCGTGAAGCCGCGCCACGGCGGTGCCGGATAGTTCGCATCATTGAACGCGAAAACGGCCACTACAACGAGCGGCACGAACAGGAACACGAAGAATGTCACGACGTAACCACCTGTCGCGTAACGCGACAGCGGCGAGCGCGGCAGCGATGGGATCACGACCGCCTCATCACATCGCCGAAGCGCTGACCGGTGAGCGCGAGCCCGGCCCAGACGATCGCCGTGGAGAGCACCAGCAACAGAAAGCCGAACGCCGCGCCTTGCTCCCAGTTGAAGCGGGTGATGAACTGCGTGTAGATCTGCTCGGTGAACCAGAGCGAGTTCTTGCCGCCCAGCAGCGTCGGCGTCAGATAGTTGCCCACTGTCAGCATGAACACGACGATCGATCCCGCCGCGATGCCGGGGGCCGCGTGCGGCACGATGATCTGCCGCAGGATCGACCAGCCATTGGCGCCGAGATCGTAGGCCGCCTCGATCAGCGAATCGTCGAGGCTCTCGAGCACGCCGACCAGCGGCACCACCATGAACAGCAGCGACGTATAGACAAGCCCCACCAGGATCGTCGCGTCGTGGTAGAGCATTTCGATGGGCGCCGCGGTGATCCCGAGGTCGACAAGCAGGCGCGGCAGCACGCCCGACTCGCGCAGCAGGATCATCCAGCCCAGTGTGCGCACCGTCTCGCTCACCCAGAACGGGATCAGGCACAGAACGAACAGCAGCGATTTCGCCCGGCCGCGTGCGATCTTGGCGATGTACCAGGCGGAGGGAAACGCGATCAGCAGCGTGCACACGGTGGCGAGGATCGACATCGCCGCCGTGCGCACGAAGGTGTGCCAATACAGCGGCTCGTCGATGAACGTGCGGTACTGGCTCAGGCTTACCTCGTAGACACGCGGCGCGACGCGCGCCCGTAACGAGAGGACCGCCAAGTCCACATGTGGCAGCACGATCAGGCCGACCAGCCACACCATCGCTGGCGCCAGCAGAAGGAGCATCGCGAGCCGGGCTCGCGGTGCGCCGAGAGCGACCGCGGTCTCAGTTGTCATGGCTGCTGGTGCGAAAGCAGACCGCACGCTGCGCGTCGAAACCGAAGGCGACCGTTTCCCCGACTTTGAGATCCGCAAAGCGACCCGTTTGGGGCAGTGCGATCCGGATCTCGGCGTGGGTTCGCTCCTCGCGAACCAGCACCGCCGAGTTGGCGCCGTCGAAAAGCAGGCTTTCTACGCGACCGGAAAAGCGCTGCGCGGCGCGTGGCAATTCCCCTGCGTCACGCGCAAGATCGACCACCTCGGGGCGCACGAACGCCTCGATGGGCTCGCCCACGGCGATCGCGCCACGCATCCGTGCTCGGACCGCGAGCCCGTCGGCGGTCGACAATTCGACTTCCTCGTCGTCCACCCGAACAGCGCGTCCAGCGACGCGATTGTTGGCGCCAACGAAGCCCGCGACGAACGGTGTGCTCGGCTGATAATAGAGCTCCTGCGGCGTGCCGACCTGCTCGAAGCGGCCCGCATTCATCACCGCAACGCGGTCGGAGAGCACCAGCGCCTCGGACTGGTCGTGCGTAATGTAGACGAAGGTCGTGCCGAAGTCCGCCTGCAGCTGCTTCAATTCGATCTTCATGTGCTCGCGCAGCTTGAGATCGAGGGCGCCGAGCGGCTCGTCGAGCAGGAGCAGCGTCGGCTCGAGGACGAGGCTGCGGGCGATCGCGACGCGTTGCCGTTGCCCTCCGGAGAGCTCGTCGACGCGTTTGTCCTGCGCCCGGGGGAGGCCGACGCGCTTCAGCATCGCGTCGACACGACTCGCGATCTCTACGCGTCCGACGCCTCGGCGCGCGAGGCCGTACCCGACGTTCTCGCCGACCGTCATCATGGGAAAGAGCGCGAGATGCTGGAACACCATGTTGACCGGCCGCCGGTTCGGCGCGACGCCGCGCATCGACCGGCCTCCGATGCGGACATCGCCGTCGTCCGGCGCGAGAAACCCGGCGACGATGCGAAGCAGCGTGGTCTTGCCACAGCCCGACGGGCCGAGGATCGAGAAAAAGCTGCCGTGCGCTATCGAGAGCGACAGCGAGTCGACGGCCGTCAGAGGGCCGTAGCGCTTGGTGACTCGGTCGACTTCGAGGTCCTGCTCCATGGTGGCGGGTGATGGGCGCGGCCGAAGCGGCGACGGCGCGTTCGCGCTCGCCGCCGTTGTATCACCGTGTCGAAGACTCAGCCGTCTGCCTCAGCTCGCGGCCTTCACGCGATCGAGCACCTTGCCCTCGATGTCTTCGATGCCGGGCGGCACCGCCGGGTACCACTTGACGTTCTTCAACGCTTCGTCGGGGAAGCTCTTGGCGAACTGGGCCTTCAGCTTCGCATCCATCAGTTGGTCCGCGCCTTTGGACGCGGTGAAGTTGCCCGCTGACGCCGCCACCTTCGCCGCGATCTCGGGCCGCATGTTGAAGTTGATCCAACTGTAAGCCGCGGCGTCGTTGCGGCCCTTCGCCGGCAGCGCGAAGGTATCGATCCAGCCGAGCGCACCCGACTTCGGCGCGATGTACTGGATCTCGGGGTTCTCGCTGTTGAGCTTCCAACCGCCGGTATCCCACATCATCGCGCCGACGATTTCGCCGGTGCGCGCGCCGTTCAGCAGCTGGTCCTTGTTGTCCCAGAAGAACTTGATGTTGCCCTTGCAGGCGGTGAGCGTCTTGCCGACATCGTCCATCAGGGCCGCATAGGCCTTCGGATCGTTGTAGAGCGCGAACGGATCTTTGCCGCTGGCGAAAGCGAACGCGAGCAGCGTGGGCCGCTTCAGGCGGACACTCGTCTTGCCCTTGTACTCGGTCTTGCATAGATCGGGGTAGTCGGTCATCTTCGCCAGCTTGGTGTTGACGACGAGGCCGTCGGTGCCCCAGATGTGGGGCAGTCCGTAGACCTCGCCCTTGAGCGTCGTGTTCTTCTTGGTCGCATCGAGCATCGACGGAATGAACAGGTCGCTCTTGATCTTGCTCATGTCCATCGGCTTATAGATGCCAAATTCCTGCTGCGGCCCGGTGATCCGGTCCTGCGATGGTTGAGCGAGGTCGAAGCCGGCACCACCGGTGGCGCGCAACTTGGAGATCATCTCCTCATTGTTCGAGAGCGTGAGCTCAACGTCGATCCCGGTTTCCTTCTTGAACTGCGCTACGACGTCGGCGGGTACGTAATCGGCCCAGGTAATGATCCGTAGCTTGTTGTCCTGCGCGCAGGCGAACGAGGTGAGGCCGAATGCGGCCAGACCGGCAATGAGTGCGATGCGGAACAGCTTCATGGGAGTCTCCAATGCGGACGAGTTTTCCGGCCCCGGCAGCGCGGGAGACCAGAACCAACAAGCTTACCGCAACATCGTGGCGGCGGCGTCGAACGCGATTACCACCCTTCGAGGCAGCATCTCGCACGCCGTACTCGTGCTCAGAGCGACGCCGCAAAGGAGTAGAGACGGCGGCCCGAGGCGGCAGTCCTCGGCGGAGGGGAAAGTCAGGTCGCCGACGCGAGGCCGGCGACCTGTCGCGCTTCAGGAAACGGACTGCGTGCTACGTGAGAAACACGACACACGCTGGATTGCCGACGGCGGTATATTGGTCAGCGAAGACGAGCTTGCGCCCATTTCCCTTGATGCTGTAGGTCGTAAGCGCGTCGCTTCGCTGGTTGCAACAGATCAGGAAGCTTCCAGTCGGGTCAATCGTAAAGCTGCGCGGATAATCGCCTCGGGTCCAAGCCTCGTCTACAAGGGATACTGAACCGGTTCGGTCGACTTCGAAAATCGCGATGCTGTCGTGCAGTCGATTGGCCGCATACACGAATTTGCCGTCCTGCGAGACTCTCACTTCCGAGGTGAAATTGGTACCCACAAACGCCTCCGGCAACGTCGAAGCCATTTGCTGCTGGGTCAGCTGGCCGCTGCTCGGATTGTAGACATACGACAACAGCGTCGATGCTTCTTCCTGCAGCGAATAGAAAAATGACCCGCTCGGATGGAAGGCGAAGTGTCGCGGTCCGTCTCCCGGCGGAACCGAGATGAACGCAGGGGAGTTAGGGACCAGCGTTCCCGCTCCACGGTTCAGCAACCAGCTGTAGATCCGATCTTGTCCCAGATCGGCGCCAAAAACGAACTTGCCTGCCGGATCGGCCTGGATCATGTGCGCATGCGGCGCGTCATGTCCACTGATGGCAAAGCTGCCCGGTGGTGCATTGGTGGCTTGGGTCGGCCCCACCGATCCCGTGTCTTGTTGGACAAAGCTCGCGTTGGCAAGCGATCCGTTCGAGTTGATGGGCAGCACTGCAAAGCTGCCACCGCCATAATTCGCGACGAACACGAATTGCCCCAGAGGATCAACGCTGAGGTGAGCGGGGCCTCCGCCCTGCGAGCTAACGACGTTCAGAAGAGTCAAGTCGCCGGTCACGCGATTGATCGCAAACGCGGTAACCGAACCACTCGACGTCCCGTTGAAGTTGGAAATCTCGTTCACCGCGTATAGATAGCTGCCATTCGGATGGATCGCCAGCCAGGAGGGAGAAGAAATCATCGCCGCCACCTTGATTTGCGTCAGATCTCCCGTTGCGAGGTCGAGGCTGAAGAGGTAGATGCCTTGGCCGTTGGGGGTATAGGCGCCGACGTACGCAAGAATCGACCCTGGCGGAGCGGCTTGCGCCTGGAACGATGCCATCGGTGTGACCGCCAGAGCAGCTGCGGCCTTCAGCAGAGTGCGGCGCGAGATCGTGCCACTTACGACATCCTTCCCATTTTCGATGTCCCGTTGATTCATGGCGTTTCTCCTATCCTTTGAACAGACGATCTTCCCTTCGACGGTTTCGCTGCGATCACCTCCGCCTGGGCGCGCACGGACTTCAACGTCGTGCGACAGGGAGTTGGGTGGAATTCAGGCTCTCGAGCGGCAGCATATCGATCGCGATATCTGCAACTTTCGGCGAGCGCTTGATGACGAGAGCAGTCCGAGCGAGCGCCGCCGCAGAACGAAATGCAGACACGCTGGCAACAAGCGCAACAAGCTGGCTGATCACGTGTCGGTCCTCCTCGCCACCAGCGCACCGCGAGTGACGATTCTGATACCGAAGAAATCCAAATGCAAAGGGTCCCCAGTCTCACGCGTTTGCATCCGACGCGTGCGCCAACGTACTGGACTGCACGTTCAACCGTTTGCGTGAACTCGGGATTCCGGTGCTGGAGTAGCCAGGTCAAAGACCGCTACGTGAAAGCTTCCTGTAACACTTTGTACGCGCCGTCGGCGCGCGTATTCGATCCAGTACCCCGATCCGTTATAGGGCTCCTAAGCACCGCTACCCGGTGCACTGTTCATGGGAGGAAAAAGAATCATGGGAATCTTGCCGAAGGCTTTCCGGCTATTGTGCTGCACACTTCTAGCGCTCATTTTCATCGCGCCAAGTGCGTCGTTCGCGCAGGTGGCCGTGTCGATCACCGTCGCTCCGCCACCCATCCCGGTTTACGAGCAGCCGCCATGTCCCACTGAAGGGTTCCTGTGGACGCCCGGCTACTGGGGCTACGGCGCCGCCGGCTACTTCTGGGTGCCTGGCGTGTGGGTCGCTCCACCGCGGGCGGGATTGCTGTGGACCCCCGGCTATTGGGGCTACGCGGGCGGCGCGTATCGATGGCACCTGGGCTACTGGGGTCCGCACGTCGGCTACTACGGCGGAATCAACTACGGCTTCGGCTACGGCGGCGTCGGATTCTACGGCGGACGCTGGGATGGCGGCGTCTTCCGCTACAACACCGCGGTGATGCGCGTCGGCCCGGGCTTCCACGGGATCTACGAGGATCGCGCCGTCATCCACAACACGACGGTGATCAACCGCACCAGCTTCAACGGCGAGGGCGGCGTCCTCGCGCGGCCGTCGCCGGAGGAACGCGTTGCGATGAGCGAGCAGCACGAGCACTGGACGCAGGAACAGATCTCGCATCAGCGCGTGTCAGGCCAGGACCGCAACAACTGGGTGTCGCAGAACCATGGCAGTCCGGTTCACCCTGAGGGCATGGGCGTGCCTGCGCGACAGGAGCGTCAGCAGCAGCGCATCGCCGGCGGAGTCCACTCCGGGCAGCTCACGCCGGGTGAAACGACACGCGCCGAGCACAACGAAGCGAAAATCAACAAGGAGGTGCACAACGATCGCGTCGCCAACGGCGGCAAGTTGACCGGCGCCGAGCACAGGCAGGTCGAGCATCAGCAGAACAAGGAGAGCCGGCAGATCTACAACGAGAAGCACAACGCGAAGACCGAAGAGCATCCGCACGGCGAGGGACACGAACACGAGGGACGTAAATAACGCGTTCGCCCGCTACCGTACAGAGAAAAATGGTGCTTGCAAGGCGCAACAACCGGGATTACACTATTCGAAATAAGGAAATAGTTTTCGTGATTTCGAAATAGTCACGAGAGTCCGGTTGCAGCAGCCAGGCGCATTTCGGCAAGCGATGCGCCGCGGGAGGAGGAGCCCGATGATTGCAGTGCCCTCACCACTATTGCCGCGCGTCCGATGAACCCGGACCGGTATCTGCGTACCTTCGAAATTGTCGCGCTGCTGGTGCGGCACAAGGAAGGCTTGCGCCTGACCGAGATCAAGGACGCGCTCGACCTCCCGGTGAGCAGCCTGCACAACATCCTGCACACGATGGTCGCGGCGGAGGTGCTGAACGTCGACGACGATCTTCGCTACTCGATTGGCCCGCGCATGGTCGGCGTCGCACTCGCGACGGTGGGCGCGATCGATGTGCGCACGCTCGCCCGGCGCCACCTGCAGGAGCTTGCCAGGGACATCGGCGACGACGTCTATCTGGGCATGAGCATGGGCCGGCGGGTGTTCTACGTCGACCGCTGCGCCGGCACGCAGCGCATCTCGCTCGACATACGCCTGGGCGAGCCGCTGTACCTGCACGGCACCGCCACCGGCAAGCTGTTCGCCGCCTACGACCCCAAGCTCGGCAGCCGCGCGCTGTCGGGGCCGCTCAAGAAGCTCACGTCGAGCACGATCACCGACGCACGCGAGCTCGAGCTCGAGTACGAGCGCATTCGCGCGCGTGGCTTCGCCAAGAGCGAGGAGGAGGCGGTCGAAGGCGTGGTCGGCTACGCGGTGCCGATCCTGAAGGCGACCGGTGGCCTCGCCGCGGCGATCCACGTCTCCGTCATCGGCCGGCGCGCCACCAAGTCTCACGAGCGCAAGCTTCTTGGCGCGGCACTCGAATGCGCGGGGCAGGTGGAGCGCGGCCTCGGGCACGTCTCCAAGCCGATGGAGTCGCGCGCGTGATGGCGTCCCCCTCCACCCTCACCATGCAGGCCGTCGTGCAGCGCACGACCGGCGGACCCGACGTGCTCCTCTTCGAGCAGCTCCCGCGTCCGCGCGTCAAGGCGCGCGACGTGCTGATCCGCGTTGCGGCTTGCGGCGTTTGCTTCCACGACATCGTGGTACGCAACGGCACGCTGAAGAAGGGCGTCGAGTTGCCCGTGATCCCCGGCCCCGAGATCGCCGGGGTCGTCGAGGCGGTGGGTGACGAGGTCACGCGCGTCGCGCCTGGGCAGCGCATCGCCACCACGCAGCGCTACCACGTCTGCGGCATGTGCCGTTTCTGCCGCGGCGGCCTGGAGCCCTTGTGCGCGCAGCGCCGTTTCCTGGGCGATCACGGGCTGGTGGGCGGGTACGCGGAGTACGTCGCGGTCGAGGAGGACAACGTCGTGCGTATTCCTGAAGGCGTGTCCGACGAGCAGGCCGCGATCGCCGCCTGCGCCATCGGCACCGCGCTCAACGCCGTGCGCGACGTCGGCCGGGTGACGATCGGCGAGCGCGTGTTGGTCGCGGGGGCAGGAGGCGGCGTAGGCGTGCACGCCGTGCAGCTCGCGCGGCTCGCAGGCGCGTTCGTGATCGCGCAGACCACGTCGCAGGACAAGGCAGCGCGGTCGGGCAATGCGCTCGCCAAGGGCACGGCGGTTACGCGCACAAGCCTCGAGGTGGCCGCGCGCCAGGCCGGCGTCACCGTGCAGCGCGGCGATGTGGTTCTGGTACGTACGGGCTGGATAGAGACCATGCTGCATGACCCGCGGTACTACGATGGCGAGCCGGGCATCGACGTCGAGGCGGCGCGCTGGCTCGCGGACGCTGGCGTTGCCGTGATCGGCAGCGACAATTTCGCGGTGGAGCACATTCCGTTTCCCCAGGGCACCGTGTTCCCCGTGCACCAGCTCGTGATCCGCAACTACGGCATCGCCTTGCTTGAAGGCCTGATGCTGAAGGAGCTCGCAGCGAGCGGCACGACCGAATTCCTGTTTGTCGCAACACCGCTGCCCTTCGTTGGCGGGACCGGCAGCCCGCTCGTGCCGCTCGCCATCCTGTAGATGTCGGCGCTCAACCGCTGGCTCGAGGGCGTGCGCGTCCTCGACCTGACTCAGTACCTGCCGGGACCGCTGGCCACGCTGTTCCTCGCCGACTTCGGCGCCGAGGTGCTCAAGATCGAGCCGCCGCGCGGCGACGAGATGCGCAACCTCGGTCCGCGTGACGACGCGGGCCGCGCGATCTTCTACGAGGCGGTGAATGCCGGCAAGACGGTGCGCCGGATGGACCTCAAGGACGCACAGGCGCGCGAGGCCTTCCTGGAGCTCGTCGAATCGGCCGACGTGCTGGTCGAAACGTTTAGGCCCGGCGTCATGGCCCGGCTAGGACTCGATTTCGCGACGCTGTCCGCGCGCAACCCGAGGCTCGTCGTCTGCTCGCTCAACGGCTACGGCACCGGCGGCCCCATGGAGCAGGCCGCGGGCCACGACATCAATTACCTTGCGCAGGCGGGGGTGCTGGAGCGCAACGGCGACGAAGCGCCGATGTATTTCGATCCGCCGGTGGCCGACACCACCGGCTCGCTGTTCGCGGTCATCGCGATCCTGGGCGCGCTGCGCGGGCGCGACCGCTCGGGGCGTGGCTGCGTGATCGACATCGGGCTCGCCGATGTCGTGGTGCCGCTGCAGATCTTCCCGGTCGCCGATTACGGTGCGCGTGGCTATTCGCCGTCGCGCAACGAAACCTACCTGAACGGCGGTGCGGCTTACTACCGCATCTACGCGACTCGCGACGGCCGGCACGTCGCGCTCGGCGCGATCGAGGTGAAGTTCTGGCAACGCTTCTGTCAGGCGTCGGGACATCCCGAATGGATAGTGCGCCAGGGCGAGCCGCTGCCGCAGCGCGCGCTCATGCGCGATCTCGCCGCGCATTTTGCGACGCTGACGCTGGCCGAATGCGACGCGCGCTACGCCGATGCTGATTGCTGCCTGGCGCCGGTCCTGACGGTGCGCGAGGGTCTGCAATCTGCGCACAGGCGGCAGCGCGGGCTGGTGCGCCGCGGCGCAGCGGGTGATTTGCAAGCCCTGTTCCCCGCGCACGTCGACGGCGCGCCGCCTGCGACGCGTCCTCCGCTGAAGGCCGTCGACTAGGTGTGAGGCGTCGGACGTGCCCGCGCGCTCATGACCTCGCTCACCGGCGTGTCAGGGCCCATCGTCCAACGTCGTATCGGTTGCTACACAACACCGCAGGCCCCGGATATCGAGAACGGGACCATCGACGCCGTCGCATATAATTCGCAACGGCGCCACCGTTGCGCGCGCATGCCGGCCGCGCAGGGCGATAGCAGCACGTGTGTGTCTTTCTCGCGACGGCGAAAGGAGGCATATTTGGGCAAGGCACAAACCATCGTCGTCGTCGCCGTGGCGTACATCGCGCTCGGCGCATTCTCGGCCTTTTTCGCGTATTCGAAGCAGGACGCGTGGGGCGTCTGGCTCGCCAGTGGCTTCGGCCTGGGGCTGCTTTTTGTCCGCACGCGGTCCGGCTGGATGCCTGTGCTCGCCGGAGCGTTCCTCGGGGCGCTCATTTTCGAGCCGCTCGTCGGATCGTCGCTGCTCGACGCGCTCGGGTATGCGCTCATTGAAGTGGCGGTGACGTTCGCCGGCGGGGCGGTCGCTGCTCAGCTCTCGCCGCCGCCGCTGCGTTTCGCGTCGCCGCGCGATGTCGGCGCCGTCGTTGCCGGGGCGGCCGTGCTGGCGCTGACCGGGGCGGTGATCGTCGCCCTGTGGGGCGACCTCGCCGGCAGCTCCGATGCGTGGTTCACTTTTCGCGTCTGGCTGGTTGGCAATTTCGTCGGCATGCTCCTGATCGCGCCTTTTGTCGCGTCGTGGGCACAGTTCCGGCTCAAGCGCTCGGGCGGGCTGCCCATGCCGTCGTTTGCCGGCGGTGCGGTGGCGTGTGCGCTCTTCGTGATCTGCCTTTACGTGCTGTTCTCGGCGCATCCCGAGAGTCGGTTCCTGCGTTCTTATGCGGTCGGGCTCACCTATCTGCCGTTCGTGTTTTTCGTCCTCGTCGCGCTGCTGTGGGGTCCGCGTGGCGCGACGCTGGCAGCGCTGGTCGGCGCGCTGATCGCGATCGCGCAGACCATGCGCGGGCTCGGTCCCTTCATCGATCGCGCTGGATTCTTCGACGACGCGGCGCTCAACGCGCAGGGCTACGCAGCCGCGCTGGCGATGACCGGTCTGCTGGTGGCCACGCTCGTGGAGAGCCAGCGCATCGCCGCGTCGCGAGCACGCGAGTGGAAGACTCGCTTCGAGGCCGCGATCGGCGCGCACGGGCTGATCGCGTACGACTGGGCTCCGGAGTCCGGTGCCCTGGTGGTCAGCGGCGACACGACCGATCTCCTCGGGCTGCCGGCGCAGAAGCTCGCCACGCTTGCCGACTGGCTTGCCTGCGTCGCGCCACAGGATCGGGACGCGGTCGCTGCGCGCTTCGGCGAGCGCGGCGCTGGAGGCGCGGCGGACACCATGCGCTACGCGGTGTTCGGCCCGTCCGGCACGACCACGGTGACCGATGAGGCGTGCGCGATCCACGATCACGATGGCGACCTGCACCGCATCGTCGGCATCGTCCACACAACGCCTGCAACCGCATGAGTGCCGCAGGGCCGCCCCAAGGCACTAGCCCCCTGGGGGGAAGCGGCGCGCAGCGCCGCGTCGGGGGGAGCCTATGAGTTCAGCAGGGCCGCCCGAAGGCACTCGCCCGTTGGCGAATGCATCAACGCCGGATGCGGCGTTTCTCATCCACGGCCTCGGCGGCACGCAATACGACCTCGGGTCGATGCACAAGCGGCTCAAGAACGCCGGACTGGTGACCTATTCGCTGACGCTTCCAGGGCACGGGACCACGCCGGAGGATCTCGCCGGCGTTACCGCCGAGGACTGGGTCGTCGCGGTCGTCGCCAAGTACCGCGAGATCCGCGACCAGCATCCCAACTTGCACTTGATGGGCATGTGCATGGGCTCGCTGCTCGCGGCGCTGCTCGCGGAGCGCGAGCGTCACGACAAGGGCCATCTGATCATGCTCGCCCCTCCCGTCTACATCGACGGCTGGGCCACGCCGTGGTATCGCTTCCTGCGGCCCGTGCTGTACGCCGTTCCGGGCTTGCCGCGACGCATGAAAATCGAGGAGGAAGATCCGTTCGGCATCAAGAACGAGCAGCTGCGCGCGATCGTCAAGGCTAAGTTCGAGCGCGGCGAGAATTTCCACTACAAGTGGGTGCCGCTGGAGTGCATTCGTCAGGTCGACCGGCTGCGGGCGATGGTGATGAAAGCTGCGCCGAAAATCCGCTGTCCGACGCTGGTGGTGCACGCGCGCGAGGACGAACTCACCAGCCTGCGTTCGGCGCACTTCATCATCGAAGCCATCGGCGGCGGACGGGCGCGCATGGTGATCCTCGAGGACAGCTATCACATGATCTGCGTCGACAACGACAAAGAGATCGTCGCCAAGAATGTCCTCGAGTTTCTCGGCGCGGCGCTGCCGGGGGCGGGCTCGGCGCTCGCCAACGAGCCGCGGATGAGCGTCGAGGAGTTGCACGCGGCGGTCAAGGCCGTGATCGACAAGCTCGGCGCTGGGCAGCTTGCCGATATCCGCGAATTGGCGATTCCCGACCTCACCTGGGTGCAACCCGGCGCGAACGCGGTATCGGGTGCGCACATCGGGAAGGCTTTCGGCAGCTTCGCGTCCAGGTTCAGCGCGCTGGGGAACGCGCGCTTCACCGCGTTCGGCACACCTGTTTTCAATCGCGGCGTCGTGCTGGTGCCCGCGCAGTTGGTGGCGAACAACGATTCGGCGCGTCTCGAGTCGCCTGGCGCGCTGATGCTCGCCTTCTATGCCGGGAAATTGCTGGAGGCGCGCTGGTTCGCCGACCAGGTCGAGCTCGAGGACGCGTTCTTCGGGCAGCCGCCGGAGCCCGACAATACCTCCGTCGCTCTCGATGCTGCATTTCTTGCCGCGACGGTGGACGCCAAGACGCTGACCAGGCCTCCCGAGAACGCGACGCTGCTCGAGCTCTATGCGCTCTACAAGCAGGCCGATGCGGGAGACGTCGCAGGCAATCGCCCCAGCGTGCTCGACGTCGTCGGCCGTGCGAAGTACGACGCGTGGGCCAAGCGCAAGGGTGTCTCCCGCGACGAGGCGATGCAGGCGTACGTCGACCTCGTGCGCAAGCTCAAGGCGCAGGAAGTGACCGCCTAGGTTCGATCACTCAGAGCGAATCAGGTCCCGAGGTCTGCGACGAGCTTCTTGAAATCGGGCGACCCCAGCAGGAGCTTGCGCGCAATCGCGCGCAGGCGATCGACCGCCTCCGGGTCCAGCGTCAGCGCGGTCGGAATGCTCTGGAAGCCATTGCGCTCGTTCTCGTCCTCGATTGCCTGCAGCGAAACATCGATGAAGTAGAACTGCGGGCCGGCCTCGCCCGCGGCGCCGCCTACTGCGCCGGGCTTGATCGGACGCCGTTTCTTGACCTCGTCGCGCCAGGTCTCGAAACTCGATCTGAGCTGCTCGGCGACCTCGAACGAATGCGCCCGGCCAGGCAGCTTGAGCGCGTTCAGCGTCTGGAAAAAGTTTGGCGTATCGGCACTTTGATCGATCGCATAGTTGGGATCGGTCTCGGCATTGACCGAAATGAACACCACGTGCGTGACGTCGCGATACCCCAGCGCATCGACCAGCTCGAAGAACCCGCCCTGCTCGACGGCGAAATCGCCCGCGACGCGCAAGCCCAGGTTATCGATCAACCCGCCGTCGACCAGATGGACGTGCGGGCGCCGCGCGCGATCCAGGTACGCGCGCGCTTCCTCGAGGCGGACGATGCGCGTGCGCGCGGCGCGGTCGGCGCTCGCGGCGATTCCCGGCAACGACACCGGACCGCAAGTGCCCGCGAAGCTCTCGAGCGTGATGGTGTTGAAGAACGGTGGCAGCGCCGCGGACGCAGCGACGGCGCGTCCCAATGTCACGCTACCGAGATCCGAGCACAGCAGGTCGAACTGCGCCTGCGTGAACGGAAACCGCGCGCCGGTCGCCAGCGCGGCCGCGTTGATGACGACGAACGGGCGCATGCTGCCGCGGGCCAGGTCGGCGTACGTCGCGCCGTCGAATAGCTCGCGATCGAAATATTCGGCGAGCACTTCTCCACGCGAGAACTGCGACCCGGCGAGGCGCGGCAGATTGGCGAGGAGCTCGATGCGGAGCTGTCGTTCCACGTCGCGCTTCAGGAACCTGGTTTCGAAATCGCGGAAGAGTCCGTCGCGATGGACGGCATAATAGGCGGCGACGATGCTGCCGCCGGAAACCGCATTGATGACATCGACTTCGTCGAGCAGCCGCCGGCTCCGGCCGCCCATCCTGAGCTTCACGTCGCGCAACGCTTCCATCGTGCCGTACGCCAGCGCCGCCGCGCGCGTACCTCCGCCCGACAACGTCAGGATGACCAGCACATCGCCCGGGTTGTCGGGATCGGCTTTTACGCGCTGCAGCCTATACCCCTTGGCGAGGTCCTGGCTGGCGATCGGCGCGTTGACAGGATGTTGAGCGTCGCAACCGACAAGCGCGATGGCACAGAAAAGGACCAGCGTGAGCCACTGGGCGCGGAACATGCCGCTAAGTTCAGAGTGCATGGTGGCGAGTCATTTATTCCTCGAGTACGGATCGTGATTCACGGGCGCCGCGCCGTTCACAGCGAACCGGCGCAGGCCCCAGCGTGCACTCGGCCTGCGGCTGGCGTCAACGGGAGTATTCGCGGTTTGGCCGGGTTGTCAGAGGCGCTCGCTGAACCAAGCTGGACCAGGCTGAATCCAACCCTCGTGCCGAGTCGATTCGCATGAAGCCATCAGTGCCGACGCCCCCTGCAGTGAGCGAGGAGCTGCCTGACAGGCCCAGCGTCTCTGCTGCCCGCGCCTTGCCCGCGGGTACCCGCCTGGATGCCTTCGAGCTTGGAGAAATCATAGGCGAGGGCAGTGCAACGATCGTCTACCCGGCCACAGACCACGCGCTCGCGGTACCGGTAGTGATCGCGGAGTACATGCCCGCATCGATAGCGCAGCGTAATGATGCCGCGCAGGTCGCGCCAAGGTCGCCCGCGCAGGCCGATGCTTTTGCGAGAGGGCTGAAGGCCTTCATCAATGAAACTCGCACGCTGGCCCGATGCGACCATCCCTCGCTGGTGCGCATCGTGCGTCTATTCGAAGCCAACGCAACTTTCTACCGCGTCATGCCGCGCTACCCGACCAGGCGACTCCTCGAGGTGCGTCAGCACATGCTTGAACCGCCCGACGAGCAGGCAGTGCGCGCGCTGCTTGACGCCCTGCTAGGCGCGCTGGAAGTGTTCCATCGCACAGGTGGATTTCACGGCAAGGTCACGCCGTCCAATATCTTGCTGCTACCCGGCAACCGGCCGCTGCTGCTGAGTCCCGGCGCAGCGGGCCGCGCGATCTCCGACGACCGGATCGACGCGTTGATCACCACCCCGGAACCGTCCTTCGCGCCGGTCGAACAGATTGTCGAATCGAAGGACACTCCGCTACATCCCTCGGTCGACCTTTACGCGTTGGCTGGTGTCGCCCGCTACTGGATCAGCGGGCAGTTGCCCGAGCCAGTCTTCGCCCCTCACGACACCGCACACCGCGAACCATTCGCCGAGATGGCACAACGGCTGTGCCTGTCCTGGCCGCGGCTGCGCTACAGCGCGTCTCTGGTGAGCGCGCTCGAGAGCGCCTTGTCGATCTACCCTGCTGAGCGGCCGCAAAGCGTCGCGCAGATGCGCGCGCGCCTGGGTGCCGCACCTCCGGTTGCAGTTGACGTCGTCAGCCCGCCATTGATTGCTGAGCCGGTGTCGAACGACGCGGTACCATCGTCGCCGGTGCCGCCGACACCCGTGACACAAGAACCACCGGCCCCTGCGGTACAAGATCCTGATGCGGTGATGGCGGTCGCGGCCGGTCCCAACCCCGAACTCGAATCCGAGTCCGAACCAGGATCCACACCGGAACCAGAATCCATACCCGAACCCGAACCCGAACCCGAACCCGAACCCAAACCCGAACCCGACCCCGAACTCGAATCCGAGTCCGAACCCGGATCCATACCGGAACCAGAATCCATACCCGAACCCGAACCCGAACCCGAACCCGAACTCAGATCCGGCCCCCAACTCGAACCCGAACTCGAACCCGAACCCGAACCCGAACTTGAACCCGAACTCTTGGCGACTGATACCTTGCCTCGCATCGACGATGATTCGTCGGCGACGACTGCTTTCACACGCCAAGCGGCAAATTCCCGGCGCGCGGCGACGTGGAGCGGCACCGTGGCGCTGCTGGCATTGCTGCTGGTTGCAGGTATTTATGAGTTTCGCCAGGAACGCCAGGTTGCGCGCCTGCTCGATGTCCTTGGCATCGGCCGTGGCACCAGCGCGGGGGATAGCGCGGCCGTGTCCGCGTCTGGCGTAGGGCCTGCGGCGCCGGCGACGCCGCCGTTTGCCACAGACCCGGCGACCGCGAAGTCGACGTCGCCAGAGCCCGCCGCTACGGACTCACCGGCGAACGCGGCCGCGCCCGCAGCTCCGGCGAGCGCTACCGCGCCCGCAGCCCCGGCGAACGCGACCGCGCCGGCATCTCCCGCGGACGCCTCCGCGCCCGCATCCCCGGCGAGCGCTACCGCGCCGGCACCTGCGACCAGTGCTACCGCGCCTGCACCTCCGGCGAGCGATACCGCGCCTGCGTCTCCGGCGGCGGCCAACCCCGCGACGCCGGCGACCGCGGATACCGTCGCCCCGGCCGAACCGGCTGCACCTGCTCAACCATCCGCCCCAAGCCCGCCCCCCGCACGAACGGCGCAGCAGGGTGCCCCGCGCGCTGCGGCCAGCCCTCGCGCCGCGTGCGGAGCGCGTACGGAATTCGCTCTGTACCGCTGCATGCAAACGCAGTGCAGCCAGCGACGTTGGGCGTCGCACCCGCAATGTAAGCGACTGCGTAGCAACGACAACGTGAACTGACGCGTCGCACGCTGACCAGCCTTCTGGTACTAATGGAAAGCGAATGGGCGCTGCGCACCCGATACGCAATGCAAAAGAATGAAATCAACATTGGCGAGCCAAGCGTGATGAGACCAGCGCAGAATTGCATCGGGCTTGCGGCGGTGTGCCTGGTGGTCGCATGCGCGACGACGCAAACGAGCACCCTCCCGAGCGGGCCCACTCGCGCGGCATCTTTCCAGACGATACCGTGCCCCCAGCCGAACATCGCGGGCTTCCCCGACCTCGACTTCCCGTCGGGTGTTCAGTGTGGCTACCTCACAGTGCTCGAGAATCGCGCCAAGCCCGACGGGCGCCGTATCCGTATCTTCGTGACGCGCGCACCCGCTGTCTCGGCGACGCCCAAGCGCGATCCGATCGTGTATCTGTCCGGGGGCCCTGGCGGGGCCGGGTCGTTCGAGGTTGCGTCCATGGTCAAGCACGGACTCAACGCCGACCGCGAAGTGATCTTCGTCGACCAGCGCGGCACGCACCGCGCCGAACCCCGCCTGGGATGTCCTGGGTGGGAACAGCTCGGCTACGACTCCGTCAGCCTTCCCTTCGCGACCGAGTCGGCCGCTGGCGCTGACGCCCGGACGATCAAGGCGTGCGAGGACCAGTGGATTGCCGCCGGCGTCGACATCGCTGCCTACAACAGCACGGAGAACGCCGCTGACATCGCCGAGCTCAGGATGGCATTGGGCATCGAAAGCTGGAACGTCTATGGCGTCTCCTACGGATCGCAGCTCGCGCTGATCGTCCTGCGCGATCATCCGCAGGGCATCCGCAGCGTGGTCCTTGATTCGGTGTCGCCTCCCAATAACAATATCGTCGAAACGTGGTGGTCGGCGCCGGCCAGTTCGCTCAAGGCGATTTTCGCTGCGTGTGCGGCCCAGGCCGCCTGCGCCAAGGCCTACCCAAACCTGGAATCCGACTTCACCGCCACGGTGAACCGCCTCGACCGGACGCCGGCGGTCACACAGATCAAGGACGCATCCGGCGCATTGGTGACGGTCAACATCGACGGGTTCGCTTTCGCCTATACGATCATCATGGCGAGCGAGCGCGGCGATGCCTCCGGCGTCCCCAAGATGATTGCAGACATGGCGCGAGGCGACCCACGCGCGGTCGCGGTCACGTATCTCGCGATGCGAGGTCCGCATGAGTTCGTTGGACTGGGCGGCTTCGGTCTGGCACTCACGGTGTTCTGCGCGGAGCATGCCAATCTCACGACCGAGGCGGCGGCGCTGACGAGGGCCAAGGCAGCGCTTCCTGCGTTCCCGGACCGGGTGCTGCGCGTGCAGCCCAAGCAGGGGCGGCTGTTCACCGAGTGCCCGATGTGGAACGTCGGCAGCGCAGTCCCAGCGGTGAGCGCCCCCATCGTGAGCAGCGTTCCGGTGCTGATCATCGAAGGCGCGTTCGATGCTGCCACCGCGCCGGAGTGGGTGGACCTGATCACGCGCGACCTCAAGAACGCGCAAGTCGTGGCATTCCCCTTCACGGGCCACTCGGTCCTCGGCAAGTCCAAGTGCGCGCTCTCGATCATGGCGGCCTTCCTCGACAACCCGACGAAGCCGGTAGACCCGACCTGCGCCGCACGAACCACGCTGACATTCACGACGGGTTGATGTCACGGCGTTCCGAACGTCCGCATTCCCGCGGGGCGAGCCGCGCGTCTGGTGCTTTGAATTTCTCCCGGGTTCGCGTGGGTATTGCCGCGCGAACACTCATCGCACACGCGTTCTCCGCGGGTCCCTCACAGACCGAAGATGATGATCGTCGGGCTGCCGGAAAGATTCCATCCCTGCCCCGCATTGCCCGGGGTGACCGCCACTCGCTGCTTGCCGCCTTGCTCCCAGGTGATGACGCCGCCTGCGATGGGACCTCCGGTATTGAAACTGTAGAGCTTGCTGCCATTGCGCGCATCGAACACCAGGAAATTTCCATCGAGATCGCCAGTGAAAACGACATCGCCCGCGGTCGCGGTGACGCCCGCAATCATGGGCGTGGGAGCCTTCCAGCGCCATTTCATCTCCCCGGTCGTCGCGTCAACAGCATTGAGCCATCCGCTCCATTCGCTCTTGGGGTCGAAAGTGCCCCAGCCGTTGGTGATGCCCGTATAGGGGAGCCCGGCCTCCCATTTCGGTTTCGGCCCGAGCTTGAAGGTCGTGCACCAATCGACCGAAGGCACATAGAGCAGACCGGTTCTCGGACTATGCGCGGGCCCGTTCCATTCCACCCCGCCATTGACACCTGGGCATACGCGCGTGCCCTCTGGTGTGAGCGGAGCATCCACATTGGCCATAGTGGTCACCGGCACCTGGAACAGATGCTTGCCGGTCTCGGCATCGAGCCCATGCAGAACGCCATCCTTGCCCGCAACGGCGACGAGCCGTTTGTCCGCAGCGTCGTACAAGGCTACCGCCAAAGTGTCCCGATCGTGATAGTCGTTCTTCACGAGCTGGTACCACCACTTGAGCTTGCCCGTGTTCGCGTCGAGCGCGACCAGCGAGGACGTGAACAGGTTCGCGCCCGGCCGCATCCCGGGGTGGAAGTCCGGGGCGACATTGCCGACCGGCACGAACAAGGTCTGCGTGCGGACGTCGAGGGCATAGTGCGACCAGCTCGGGCCGCCACCGTGTTGCTCGCTTTCGGGATTCTCCCAAGTCGCCGTGCCGGTCTGGTCGCCCGTTGGAATCAGATCGAACGACCACACGGGCGCGCCGTCCGCAACCCGGAAGGCCATCATCTTGCCGCGTATTCCCCAATCTCCACCGCTTTTGCCGACGAACACGAGGTCCTTCCAGATCAATGGCGCAGCGCCAACACCTTCGCCCACCATGGCATTTGCGACTATGCGATCCCAGAGGATTTCGCCGGTCTTCGCGTCCAACGCATAAAGGTGACCGTCCTGAGTGCCGCGGATCACTCGTCCGCCGGAGAGGGCGATGCCTTTGTTCGTGGCGTTCGTTTCAGGCCCAGTCGGCACGTGTTGATGCGACCAGATCTTCTTGCAGTTTGCCGAGTCGATCGCGTACGTGCCGAAATGCGTAGTTGCATACAGGATCCCGTCGTATACGACCGGGCCGGTGGTGAATGTCGCGACCTCGCCGAGCTGGAACAGGCACAACGGACGCAGCGCACTCGCGTTGCTCCGATCGATCTGCCCCAATGAAGAGTACCGATGCGCCTGATAGCCTTTGTTGTAGAGCAGCCAGTTGCTCGTGTCGGTATCGGCGCGGTCCAGCTCCTCCTGTGTCGGTTTCGAAGTGCTGGGCTGTTTGACGGGCGTAAGGGGCTGGTTCATTTGCGTCGCCCTGCTTGCAGCCGCTGTCACGGAGATGCCCGACGATCCGACACCTCCAAGAACCAGAGTGCGATCCATCGGCGATTGCGGTGTGAACTCCTGTATACCGGCCGGCAATCCATTGTTCGCAAGCACATAGGCGACGAGGTCGGCGTATTCCTGGCTCTTCAGCGAATTCGGATAGCCCATCGGCATCTGGTTGTGCACAAAAGAGTACAAGGCCTTCAGGCTTTTGTTGTTCCATTGCGCGCTGAACTCGGGGCCCTTCAATGGCGGCGCTCCCGTACCCTGCAATTGCGCACCATGACAGGATGAGCACTTCGCCGCGTACTCCCAGCGGCCGCGATCCACTTGCGCCTGCGTGAACCAGCCGGTGCCATCAGCGGCAGCGTCCGCCGCTGCGACCAGCAGTGACAGACCAGCCGCAAGGAACACAAACGCGGGTCGCTCGGGACGAGACGTCGTATTGTGGCTTTTGCGCATGAAGCATTCCTCCTCTGATACGCGCCCTTGGGCCGACGCTGGATGTCGGCGAACTATATGCGGGGAGTAGCGAATCCACAATCGGCGTGGCCGCAGGTGGGCACGCGCAAAGTCTGCTTTCCAGCAGATCGACCTACGACATCTCTTGGCTGCGGACTCAACCGGTGGATGCAACACACTATGACCTGAGCAATCAGAGGAGTGTTGCAGATGAGACCGCGGATCCATTACACGGAGAGCCAGAAGGCGCTGATGTGGGAGCGCTGGCAG
>Ga0070713_100000087_pt1 | contig 58314 bp, 47 predicted proteins | sample LARL82metaG_FD_65465 | JGI IMG/M metagenome (GOLD analysis project Ga0070713, IMG submission 65465) | Corn, switchgrass and miscanthus rhizosphere microbial communities from Kellogg Biological Station, Michigan, USA - LAR L8-2 metaG | ecosystem: Host-associated > Plants > Roots > Rhizosphere ... | reverse complement strand
TCGTCTAAATTGAAGTGCTAGACTCTAGGAAGTCCCTTTACACATCCCTCCGCCGCGCCGCGTTCTGGGCCTCGGTCTCTTGTGCAATCTGATAATTCCGCATCGGAGACCACCCTATGCTGCTCAACAGTACGCGGGGCATCCCCATCTCGCAGGTGGAAGAGGAATCTTCGCTGTTGCAACGCAAAATCGAAGAAGAGTCTTCATTGTTACGTCGCAAGGTCGAGGAACTGAACCAGAATACTGTCCTCTTGATCGCTGAGGCTGGGAAATTGATACAAGAATCGAGACGGCTATCGGATCGGCTCAGGTCGTTCGAAGACCCAAGCACGAAGGGGAAGGTTTAAACACGCAGCCCAACATCGCCATCGAACTCATTGACTGGGTTGTGAGTGAACCGATGCACCCTGACACGGAAGGTTGTCAAGCGTATATTTTCGACATGGACGAATCGAAATCCCCATTGCTATTACACCTTCGGTCCGAAGTCCACCATCGCAGGGCAATGCTGCACGGCTGCGCGAGTTTGCTTCTGGTACTGATGCGGGCAACCAGGAATTAATAAGGGCGGCGGAGGCTGAGGAACTCTGCGTTGAGGAATGTGAAAAGGCTATAGCGACACTAAGCTAAGAGTGGGAGAAGAAACCGTGAAATTGTTAGAAATCACAAGGCTTTCGCAACCGAACACCAGGGCTCGTGAGCGCAGCGAAACAAAAGCTTCCCGCAGGACAGTCTGCTTGTGGGGCCGACCGGCTACGGCTTAATGCTTCTCAGCAGCCTCTTCGACGATCCGCACAGCGGCTTGGTTGAAGTCCTCGCGTGGTTTTTTCCCCTGATTCTGTGGTGGACGGTGGGACGACTTCTTGTCGAGTAGATCAGCTTCTCGCTGTGCTTTATCGGCTTTTGTTCGTTTCTCTGACATACATACATTATGCGCTAGCGAGTCAGAATTTACGCGGAGGAGGGCTTGTTGGAGGGGCTAGTTGGCTGTTGACGTAAGATCCCCATTACGCTCAAACCCCCTCAATGAGCGAAATCTGATTACAACAGTTGTTTGCGAGTTGCCCGTGACTCTTTCGGGACGAATCACTGATGTGTCGAGAATGCCGCATCGCTTCAGGGAAGCCGTGTCGCAGCGCGGCTGAAGGCCCACGGCCCGAAGCCTCCCCCTTTCGGAGACCGTCACCTCGTGGCGCTCGATCCGGTATCGCGCTTGCCACCGACTTGCTGTCGGTGGCCTGATTGCCATGACTTGCTCGATTTCGCCGTTAGGAGCCGAAACCTGGCAAAGGTACAGGTACCCGGATGCAGGTGCAATTGCTCAGCGGCGGAGAGCAGACGAGCTTGCCAAAGTCGCGCCGATGCAGGCATGTTATTACTTACCTGGTTAGTTCCCGGCTACGCCGGTTAGGCTTTCACTCATGCCATCACGACGACAATTTCTGACGGCCTCTGCGGGAGCAATTGCGGCAACGCTCGCCACTTCCGAGGTCCAGACCACGGACACGGAAGCGAAAGCGTTTCCCACTAATCTCGCCAGCCTCTGCGGAGAGTGGCTATTTCGCACGGATTCAGCGGACTCCGGGACGAGCCAACACTGGTATGACAACGACGTGCCAAGCACCGGTTGGCGACAAGTAAATGTCCCCCACACGTGGCAGATCGAGGCCCCGATGGCTGAGTACTACGGGACTGCGTGGTACCGTCGGACCTTTGATGTGTCAGCGGACTGGCGAACCTTTGCAGTGCGGGTTGAGTTCGAGGCGGTCTTTCACACGGCTACCGTTTGGATTAATGGCCAAATGGCCGGAGAACACCGAGGCAAGGGCTACACCGCCTTCACGTTCGACGTCACACATTTGCTCCATTGGGGAGAAACCAACGCCATTGCCGTTCGCGTAGACAATGCGTTCAATGAACACATGCTGCCTCGCGGGCGCTCCAGTGATTGGGCGCACGACGGAGGCATCTTCCGCCCCGTGCAGATCCTCCTTACTCCGAAAGTATTCGTGGAACGTGTAGACGTCGAAGCCACTCCCAATCTGAGCAGCGGAGACGCAACCATCGCAATCACCAGCCACATTCGAAACATGGGCCCGAAGGACTGGATCGGCAGGACTTCCTACCGCATCGTGGATGAAGCATCCGATCTGACGGTTTTGACGGGGAGCTCGGCGCCCGGGCCCTCGATCAAGCCGGGGACAACCGAGACGCAAACCACGCAGGTCGTGATGACTAAGGCGAAGCTTTGGCACTTCGATCATCCAAGTCTTTATCGTCTTGAATTCTCGATCATGGCGGCGGGTGAATCCCATTGCTTTCAAACAATCTTTGGCATTCGCAAATTAGAAGCCAAAGACGGCGCATTCCATTTGAACGGCGAGCGCGTGCGTCTGATGGGTGTGGAACGCATGGCGGGCAGCCATCCGGAATTCGGAATGGCAGAACCGGCGGACTGGATCCGGCACGACGAAGCGGACCTGAAGCACCTCAACTGCATCTTCACGCGTGTCCATTGGCCCCAGGACAAACGTGTACTCGACTACTGCGACCGTCATGGGATTCTTATGCAAACCGAAGTACCCGCCTGGGGGTCAGACACGTTTAAGGGCATGGGGCCGCAACCGGATGCCGACATCGTGGAGAATGGACTGGAGCAATTGCGCGAGATGATTGTTCGGGACCGCAACCATCCCTGCGTGGTCGTTTGGGGTCTCTGCAACGAGATCTGGGGGCAGGCCCCGCCCGCCTACCAGTTTGCGAAGCGCATGCTGCAGGAAGCCAAGAAGTTGGACCCGGGCCGGCTATGTTCCTATGCTTCGAATTCCCTGGACAGCACGCCGGAGCGCGACGTCGCCGGACTTATGGACTTTGTCGAAGCCAATGAGTATATCGGAACATGGGCGCCAGGTTCGGCAGCGGACGCCGGACGCTATCTCGACAAGATTCATGCTGCCTTTCCTGGCAAACCGATTGTCATTTCTGAATACGGCTATTGTGCCTGCACACCAGATCGGCCCGAGGGGGACGAACATCGAAAAGAGATCCTTCGCACGCATGATCTTGAAATCCGTTCAAGGGAATACACCGCCGGGGCGATCTTCTTCTGCTACAACGACTACCGCACACACATGGGTGATCGCGGCACCGGAGTACTCAAACAAAACGTGCACGGAGTCGTCGACGTTTATGGGGCGAAAAAGCAGTCGTATGAGCTTCTGCGCAAGGAATCCAGTCCGATCGAATCGCTTTCTCTGGAGAACCACCTCAACGTCTTCCAGGTGATCTTAAGGACGCGGGGCGACGTCCCGATGTATACGTTACGAGGCTACAAATTGTGCAGCACATTCTATGGGCAGGGTGATATTCCTCTTGAGCTGCAGGAAGTAGAGATTTCTGAGTTGCCACCAGCGAGTTCGGCAAGGCTCGAAGTGAAGTTCACTCAGTCCGAGGTACCCACTTGCATCCGATTTGATGTGATGAGACCCACGGGATTTTCTGCGTATTCACTGGAGTGGAGACCTTAGCTTACGCTGCAGTTCCCGAACGGACTTCGCGCAATTGTTGCAAGTCAATTGGCGTAAAATCACCATTTCGCTCATTGACCTAGGGCATGAACGAAGGTCCGATTAGGGCCCGATACGACTTCCTGAGAGTTCCTTACAACGCCAAAGGTGGCTGCCAGTGCCGTTGATTGTCAATCAGTCACGGTTGAACAGGACCTTGACACTGTAGAGTTCGCCCCGCAGAATGTGCGCTCTGTTTGCGCTCCGTTCGTTTGGAATGCAAGCTGAGCCACCCTGCTGCTCGCGGTAGTCATCTCATCCGTCACAACGTCGCCGTAAATATTGAATGTGGTTCTGATGTCCGCATGCCGCATCATTTGTTGCAGGACGGCCACGGGAGTGCCCACAGCACCAAGCCATGAGCGGTAGGTGTGTCGGAAAGTGTGCGTGCCTAAGTGCCCGATTTTCGCAACGTTCGATGCCCGCTCAAGCTCTCGCCACACGCCAGTGTAGGAATATCGCAGTCTGCCGAGTTTCAGAGGGCTTGTGCCAATGGTGTGTTCGCTTTGCCAACGGCAAAATTGTCTAGCCAGCACCGCGATAGTGCAACCTTTTCGCCTTGCCCGAAATGACCTACGGCAAGTCCAGCTTGGTCCACTAACCGCTACATCAACTGAGCCGGCGACAGAATCGTAATGGCCTGGGCAAGGGCACTCATGAACTCGGCAGACCGCGCGCCATCCACTACGCGATGATCACTGGAGAGCGTCAAGGTCATCATCGGACGGACGGCGGGCCGACCATCGACGGCTACTACCCTTTCCGCGATAGCTCCGACGGCAAGAATTGCAACTTGCGGCGGGATGATAATTGCGGTGAAGGCATCAACGCCGAACATCCCGAGATTGGTGATTGTGAAAGTCCCTCCTGCAAGATCTGAGGCGCGCAATTTGCTGGTGCGGGCGCGTTCTGTAAGTTCGCGACGCTGCGCCGCAATCTCGGCCAAGCTGGCCTTGTCAGCACTACGAATCACAGGGGCGACTACTCCGTCGTCAACGGCCACTGCGAAGCCTATGTTGATCTCGGCATTTTCACGAATGCCATTTTCTGTCCAACTAGCGTGCATCATCGGGTGTTTGGTTAGGGAACGCGCCACCAATGAGACCAGCAGATCGCTATAAGAGAGCTTCACGCCATGAGTCTTTTCGATTTCCGGAACCAATTTCTGGCGCATCTCGATCAGAGCTGCAGCATCCAGATCGCGAGCCAGGAAAAAATGGGGTACGGTTGTCCAGCTTTCGGTAGTGCGCTCCGCCATCAGGCGGGAGACGACGCTCACGCGTTCGGAGGAAACCGTGGGTACGTCGATTTTAGACTCTGCCGCCGCAGGAACGTCGGAGGCAAGAATTTCACCTCCAGGCCCTGAGCCTCGGACCTCGGCAAGATTGACACCGCGTTCACTCGCGAGACGTTTGGCCTTGGGGGAAATCCTCACGCTTTGTCGGGAAGTCTGTCCCGGTGAGGAGATCTGCTGCGAGGATGCCAAGGGTGCGCTGTTCGCCGTTGTTCTGCCCGATTCGGGAGGAACTTCTTCGGCGGGAGGTGCTTCTCCGGACCGAACGATCCAAGCGATGGTTCGACCGACGGGAACCTCCGCTCCAGGTCCGACTTTGACTCCTGCCAGGAAGCCATCGGCGGGTGACTCAATCTCCATCACGGCCTTGTCGGTCTCGATTTCAAGCAACGGTTCGCCTTTGGCAACCGCTTCCCCCTCTTTTTTCAGCCACGAAATAAGCTTGCCTGATTCCTGGGCCATTTCGAGCGCGGGCATTACCACACTAATCGCCATAGTTTGTTGTCCAATTGGTCGAAGACGCCTCTGAGGAGAAGTAGTGGGCCTCGTCTCACCACCCTTGCCGTTTCAGTCAGCGACGCCAATGCGCTCCTGCTTGGAACTGTCTTCTATCATCTCGCGCACGCGCGTGCGGGGCTGCGGTTCGGTTTCGCGAATTGCGGGGAGTGGTCCGTCCACGGTGAAATAGTGTCTTCCAGCCACCAGGAGTTCTTCGGCGGGAAAGCGCGTGATGACTTCGTGGCCAGTTTCGGTGACGACGATCTCTTCTTCGATGCGGGCTGCGCTCCATCCATCCGTGGACGGCCAGAAAGTCTCCAGGGCAAACACCATGCCCGGCTTGATTTCGCACGAATGTTCCAGCGATACGAGACGGCTGATCACCGGCTTCTCCCAGATGGCGAGGCCGATCCCGTGACCGTACTGCAGCGCAAAGGCCGCTTCCTCATTGGGGAAACCAAATTCCTGCGCTTTCGGCCACACAGAAGCGATCTCAGCCGTGGTACGGCCGGGTCGAACCAGTTCTATCGCCGCATCAAGATATTCCCGGCATCTCTTATAGGCATCATTCATCGCGTGCGAAGCGTACCCGACGGTGAAGCACCGGTAGTAGCAGGTGCGGTATCCCATATAGGAATGAAGAATGTCGTAATACACGGGATCCCCCGGGCGCAGCACGCGATCGGAGAAAACATGCGGGTGCGGATTGCAGCGCTCGCCGGAAATTGCATTCACCGCTTCGACATATTCGGAGCCTAGGTCGTAGAGCACCTTGCTGACTAGGCCGACCGCTTCGTTCTCACGCAAGCCCGGTTTCATGGCGCGATAGAGTTCGTCGTAGGCGGCGTCAACCATCATGGCCGAGGTGTTGAGCAAGGAGATTTCGTCCTGCGTCTTGATGACGCGGGCTTCGGACATGAGTTGCTGTCCGTCGACAACGGTGAGGCCCTCGCGCTGCAGAGCAAACAATATAGGCAGTTCGATAATGTCGATGCCCACCGGCTCTTTGTGCAGGCCGCGCATTTCCAGTTCAATGCGAATTTTCTTGGCGACGTCTTCAGCGCGGCCCATCTCCGGGGTCATTGCGCCACGCAGCATCGAAATTCCTGGGCGCGAACGCTCGCCCAGCCAGGGACAATTCAGTTGATGATGCTTGGCGGCCGATCCGAAATCCCACAGAATCGGCTCGTCGTTTTGTGGAAGCAAGGTGAAGCGATTAGCCTTGTCCTGCGCCCACGTACCGATGTGCGTCGAGGTGAGATAACGCACATTATTCATGTCGAAGCAGAGCAGCGAGCCCATCGACGACTTGGCAAGCAGATCTTTCGCTTTTTGCAGTCGTTCGCGGCGCAATCGGTCGAAGTCGATCCGGTTCTCCCAATCCACCGCCATCGTTCCGTGAGTTTTGAGTCCCATGAACAGCTCCTAGCTGCTAGCATTTAGCTGCTAGCTTGAACCGAGGGCGAGATGCCCTCGGGACGCCGACGGATTCAGGCGCTACGTCTTGTTACACAACCGGCGTGCTGCTTCTGTAACTGTTTCTTCCGTCGGTACCGTAACATCTTCCAGTGGGGGAGAGAACGGAATGGGAACGTGCATCGCACCCATACGTTTCACCGGAGCGTCGAGATCGTAGAACGCTCCCTCGGCGATCACCGCTGCAAGTTCGGCCGTCACTCCGTATCGTCCGTAACCTTCGTCGAGCACAATCACGCGCGACGTCTTCTTTGCCGACTCGATAATAGTCTTCTCATCGAGCGGCCATGTGGTACGGGGATCCACTACTTCCGCGCTGATGCCTTCTCTCTCCAGAATATTTGCCGCGCCCAGGGCGACCTGAACCATGCTGCTGGTCGCGACTAGAGTGATGTCGTCGCCCTTGCGCTTCACGTCCGCCACTCCCAGCGGGATTGTGTAGTCCTCGGCGGGTACTGGGCCCTTCAGCTTGTACATCATTTTGTCTTCGAAGAAGATGACCGGGTTCTCATCGCGAATCGCGGTCTTCAGCAAGCCCTTCGCATCGTAGGGAGTCGATGGAAGCACGACTTTCAATCCCGGCACGTGACTGAACCACGCGTGCAACGATTGCGAATGCTGCGCGGCCGAGCGCCGGGTTGCGCCCAGCGTTGTGCGTATCACCATGGGAACTTTCCAGTGTCCGCCCGACATATAGTGTGCTTTGGCGGCCTGATTGACCATCTGATCCATAGTCAGAGTAAGGAAATCGCCGAACATGATATCGACCACCGGGCGCAGGCCCGTCATCGCCGCACCCACGCCGATGCCGGTGAATCCGGCTTCGGAGATCGGAGTGTCGAGCACGCGTTGGGCGCCAAACTCTTCTACGAGACCTGAGAGCACCTTGAACGGTGTTCCCGCTTCGGCGACGTCTTCTCCGAAGATGCATACGCTCGAATCGCGGCGCATCTCTTCGGCGAGCGCTTCCCGCACTGCCTGAGCGAAAGTCAACTCGCGTTCAGGCATAAACGTCCTCGTCCACTTGATCGATGCTGGGATAAGGCGCTTCGATGGCGAACTTCACGGCGCTTTCCATCTCAGTACGCGCTTCGGTGGCAATCCCTTCGAGAGCGGAAGTATCGGCGTGCTCTTGCTCGATCAGCCAACTGCCATGGAGTTTAATCGGATCACGTTCGGTCTTCCAGTGCTGCTCCTCGCTCTTCGCGCGGTAGTACTCGCGATTGATGTCGCCGACGTGGTGGCCGCCATACCGGTAGGTATCTGCCTGGAGAAATGCTGGCCCTTCTCCAGCGCGCGCTCTTTGCACGAGCCGGGTTGCGATTGCATTTACCGCCCGGACATCCTGACCGTCAACGACTGCGGTCTCAATTCCAAAAGCGGCGGCACGGCCGACGATCGTCCCGGCGGTTGTCTCAGAGAAATGTGTATATTCGTTATAAAGATTGTTTTCGCAAACGTAGATTACGGGCAGCTTCCAGAGTTGCGCCAGGTTCATGACTTCGTAGAGTGATCCCTGACCAAGAGCTCCCTCGCCGAAAAAGCACACCGCAACGCGATTGTTACCCAAGCGCTTCGAAGCAAAAGCGGCGCCTGTAGCGATTCCAACGCTGCCTCCGACAATGGCGTTCGCACCTAGATTTCCGGTCGCGGGATCGGCAATATGCATCGATCCGCCCTTGCCGCGGCAGTACCCGGCTTCTTTGCCCAGCAACTCGGCGAACATGCGATCCGGGGAAGCGCCTTTCGCCAGACAGTGTCCATGTCCGCGGTGCGTGCTGGTGATGTAGTCATCAACGCGCAGCGCTTCGCAGATGCCGACTGCAACCGCTTCTTCGCCACTGTAGAGATGTGCCAGCCCTGGCATCAAGGCGCGGGTGTAAAGCTCATTGACCTGCTCTTCGAAATGCCGGATGCGCACCATTTGCCGGTAGGCGCGGAGCCACTTGTCTTTTGCCGAGACAGCATCGCGGCTCGCTTCCGGTTTGGAAGTCACCGTACTCACCGCTTCTTTCCTCCTGTTGTCACCGGCGTCGAAACGCCTGACATGGCGGCGAGGACATCGAACATGCAGGCGAAGTCGTACTTGGTCCAGCCCATGCCGCGGGCCGCGGTGAGAAATTCATTGCTGACGGCGGTCGTGGGTAACGGAACGTTGAGTTGCCGGCCCAGTTCCATCGCCAGCACCATGTCTTTTTGCATCATGTTCACGTCGAACCAAGCCTCTTCCGGTTGCTGAAGGACGAACGGTCCGCGGTACTTGATCATGGGGGACGCGATAGCGCTGTTCACCAGAACATCCACGGCTGTGTCGCGCGCGATGCCACTTTTCTCGGCCAGCAATAGGCCTTCGGAGAAGGCGAGCATCTGGACGGCGAGGCTCAGGTTGATCGCAATCTTCATCGAGAGCGCGAGGCCGTTGTCGCCGACATGCGTCACCTTCGGACCGATGTCGAGGAGGAGCGGCTTGATCTTTTCGAAGGTCTCTTTCCGGCCGCCGACCATTACCGACAATTTGCCTTCCTGCAGCGTAATCACGCTGCCGGAAACGGGAGAATCCACCATTTCGGCGCCAAGAGCGCGTACCTTCGTCGCGAGCTCACGGCTGACCGGCGGACTTACTGTGCTCATATCAATGAAAGTCTTGCCTGCGCTCAATCCTGCAAGCAGACCGTCCGGGCCTTCGGTAATAGCCTGGAGAGCGGCGGCATTCGTCACCATGGCAAAGATGTAATCCGAAGCGTTCGCCACGGCGCGAGGTGAATCGGCCCAAGTCATTCCTTTTTCCACAAGCCACTGCGCCTTGGCGCGAGTGCGGTTGTAGCCGGTCACGGCGTGCTCCTTGCCCAACAGCCGATTCACCATCTGGCTGCCCATGACCCCCAAACCTATGAATCCGACCTTCGCCATTCGTTGCTCCGACCTGTCTAATGAACGTTCGGCTTCTCGGGGTTGCGTTTGGCCGCAGGGGCTTGACTATCTTCGCTGACTTGCAAGAGATGCGCCCGCATGGCCCCCCGCGCTTTCTCTGCGTCGCGACGTTCGACCGCTTCGAGAATCCGCTTGTGATGAACTTGCCCGCGCTCTGGGCCGCCGGGCACCCTGAAAATCCGCAGCCGCTGTTCCCGCAGAAGTCCCACAATGGAATCGAGCAAAGAGAGAATCAACGGATTGGCTGCGCCTTCCGCGAGTGCAAGATGGAAATCCAGATCGGCTTCGATGTACGCCTCTGGATCCTGTCCGGCGCGGTCCATGATGGCGACGGCTTCCCGCATCGTTGCCAATTCTGGTTCCTGAATGCGCACCGCCGCCAAGGCCGCAATCTCTGGCTCGAGAATCGCTCGTACCTCGGCCAGATGGGTGGAGCCCTCAGGTTGTCCGATTTTCGCCATCAGGTCGAGAGACTGCCGCACCGCCTGCGTGGTGCCATCGGTGATAAACGTTCCTCGCCCTGAGTAGGCTTCCACCAAACCTTTTTCGCGCAGCGCCTTCACTGCTTCACGCACTGCCGTTCGGCTCACGCCAAAACGCTGGGCGAGTTCGCGCTCTGCGGGGAGTTGATCCCCGGCCTTCAAGTCACCTTTGACTATCGATTCTTCGATCTGCTGAACGATTTGCTCGTAAAGTCGCGACGTTCGAACCAGCTTGTACACGGCATTGGCCCCCGCAAGTTGCGATGCGCTGCCAGTCTTGGGACTGGATATGGTCCGGCTACTATACCGCATATCCATAGGTCGAAGACGCGTTTGTTGGGCGAGAGGCATACGCTTGGTCTATTGGTATGGTGGTATAACCGTTCTTGAGAATACTACAAACGCGTCCTGCGCGCAAGCCCTTCAAAAATCGTACGTCCAGCATCTTGCGTTTCCAATTACGACTGTCCGCATTGCGAGACCTTCGTTATAACCTAGAGTCAAATTCAATCCAGAAAGTGAATTTGCTTGACACTGTTTCTCCGATAGTGGTATGGCTGTCGGACCACATAAATGGAGGGTTCCATGCTATCGCGCCCCGTTAGCGCTGCCGCGTCTCATGTCGGACGGACCACTGCAGGTTCTTGGTTATGGCTCGCCACGTTCGCGGTGGTTCTGCTTTCGGCCTCCGCGATGGCTCAGACGACTGCTGGCCGAATCCTTGGCGCATTGACCGATCAGAGTGGCGCTGGGGTCGCCGGAGCCACCGTAGTCGTTACCGATGTTCAGCGGGGACTCACGCGGACTATAACGACTGATAACTCCGGAGCGTACACGGTACCGGATCTGCAGCCCGGTACCTACAAGATCCGCGTGGCAGCCAAAGGATTCAAGAGCGTGGAGCGCACAAATGTACAGATCGAAGTTGCCACCGATGTGCGCGCCGATTTCGCGCTGCAACCGGGCCAGGTCAGCGAAACCATCACGATCTCCGAAGAGGTTCCGCTAGTCAACACCACATCTGCCACGCTGGGCGGCACACTCAGCAATAAAGAGATCAATGATCTGCCCTTAAACGGCCGCAACTACGAGAACTTGCTGCAGTTGCGACCGGGCGTGATGCGCTATCCCGGTGGCGGCTTCTCCACCACCAGCACCAACGGCCTGCGCGCGGAAGACAACGCGTATTTCATTGAGGGCTTATTTAACAGCGAGCCCTTTTCCGGTCAGGGCATTATCAACGGTGCAGGCATTGCCGGAGATTCCGCGACTATCCTGCCGATCGATGCGATCCAGGAATTCAACGTTCAGGAAAATCCTCCCGCTGAGTACGGATGGAAGCCGGGAGCGATCATGAATGTTGGATTGAAAGCTGGTACGAATTCCCTGCACGGCACGGCGTTTGCGTTCGGCCGCGATGGCGCCATGGACGCGCGGAACTACTTCAATGCAACGCCTGCCCCCAAGACTCCCCGAACGTTGGAGCAATTCGGTGGAAGCTTCGGCGGAGCGATCTTCAAAGACAAGGCATTCTTCTTTGGTGCGTATGAGGGCCAACGCTACGACGTGGGCAACTCGTTCAGCGTGACCACACCCTCGATGGTGTCTCTGCCTGACGCGGGGAACTGCATCTCGGTGACCGGTGATTGCGGCAACAGCATTCCCGACGCGGTCGCCGATCTTGTCGCAAACGGCGTCCCCATCAGTGCGGCCAGTCAACAGATCTCGGGTTGCACGGTTGCTGGGACGACCGTCACTTGCAAGGGTACGGGATTCCCGATCAACAACACGCAGGGGCCGGACGTGGTTCAGGGCTTCCCTAACGAAGTGGGAGTAGACAACTTCCTGGCCAAAGTAGATTTCAATATCAACCAGCGCAACAGCATCAGCGGGATGTATTTCTACGGAAACAACAACGGAACAGTCGAAGATTTCCCCGAGTTGCAATCTGATTGGCGGTCGAAGATTCACACTCGCGCGCAGGTCGTGGGAGGAAACTGGATTTGGACGCCGGGCACGCGTTGGGTGAACGAGGCGCGCATCGGCTACAACCGGCTCTACCAGCCCACATTCCCCGGCGACATCAACATCCCAGCGTCGGGCTACGGCCTCGACACAGGCGTCAGCGGTCCCTTCACCGGAGGCTTACCCCGCATTGGTTTCGCCGGAGCTTTCGTCCCCGGCCTCGGCGCCTTCAAGTGGCCAAAATTCCAGGGCCCCGATTACAGAACTCAGTTCATTGATCACGTTTCCTATACGGCTGGAAAACATTCTCTGAAGTTCGGCGGCGAACTTCATCGCAACGCCTTCAATGGCGGGGCGTTCGGTAACGCCCGAGGCAGCATCACCTTTTTAGGCGGAGTCGCGATCCCGACCGGAGCGGGCTCAACTGCTTTGGAAGATTTCTTTGCAGGCGACCCATTCAAGGCATCGGTACAAGTTGGTGATCCCACGCTGCACATTCGAAACTGGGCGTACGGTTTATTCCTGCAAGACGACTGGCGCGTCACCAGGAACCTTACGCTCAACCTGGGCATTCGCTACGAGTACAGTTCCGTCATGAAAGAAGCCCACAATTTGCTGGGAAACTTCGATCCCAACTCGAAGACCGGGTTGATTCAGGCCGGAATGAACGGAGTGAGCGGCCCCTACAATCCCGATCACAACGACTTCGGGCCGCGCCTGGGCTTTGCCTGGGACGTGAACGGCAACGGAACGACTGTGATCAGAGGTGGCGCGGGCCTGGTCTACGAAACCGTCAACTGGGAAGCGATGCTCGCTTTCAACAATGCATTTGGCCTCGGTAACGTTCCCACCGCCGCCACCATCGATGCCGCCGGCGACACCGCAGGCGGCACGATCACGGCTGGCAATCTGTCTATTCCCCCCGTCATGCCGCAATGGGACAGCGGCGTGCCAATCTTCGGAGCCAACGTCAGCACCACCAAGCTCAACTGCGATCCCGTAAATGCCGCACCATGCCCCATTATGAGCGTGGACCGCAAGCTCACTACTCCTTACATCTGGCATTGGACGCTAGACGTGCAACACTCGTTCACTCCGAATCTGTCGCTCGAAGTCGCGTACGTGGGCAATCATGGATCGAACCTGATTGGGATTCGCGATATCAATCAGGCGCCGGTGGGCTCGGGATGGCCTGCGTCAGCCATCAGTGGCTGCATCGCGTCAGGATATACCGACCCAACCTTCTGCGCTCCTGACAGTACCGGGGGCGAAGAGGCGAATCGGCCCTTTACGACGAAGTTCCCATACCTGAGCAACATCTTCCAGATGGGAAACGTCTATCGATCGAACTACGACGCGCTGCAGGTCACGATGACCTCGCGCAACTACCACGGCCTGAGCATGGTCGCTGGATATACGTACGGGCACTCGCTCGATGCGGTTGGCGCGAATTGGGATTTCGGCTATGGCGCCGGCCTGCCGCAGGACTCTTACAACGTGGGACGGGAATACGGGAACAGCGACTTCGACATTCGCCATCGCTTCACGCTCTCGTTCACGTACGCAGTTCCCGGAAAGAAAAGCTTTGCGCAGATGTTAGAAGGTTGGGAACTCAACTCCATCGTGACGTTGCAGAGTGCGCAACCTTGGGGCCCGATTGATCTGGGTACCGATGCCGCTGGCACTGGACCGCTGCCGGTCAGTCCACCGGCCAACGCCCCGATCCGCTGGAGCTTTTACGGAAAACCGTCGGACTTCAAGTCGACACCGACAGGAATTCCGTACTTCTCAGGTGCCAGCAACTCGACTTGTGCAGCTCAGGCAATGAGCGTGGATGGTGGTACCGCCGGTGCGGCGACCGCTGCCCTCAATCTGTTCGGATGCTATGCCCAGGGCAGTTCGGTCATGATTCCGCCGCCGTTGGGACAATTCGGAAATATGCCGAGAAACTTGTTTCGCGACTCTGGCTTTCGGAACTTCGATTTCTCGGTTGCAAAGAACTGGCACTTAGGAGAAAAGGTCCGCGCGCAGTTCCGCGCCGAGTTCTTCAACATTTTCAATCATCCCAACTTCGCCAATCCGTATGGAGGACAGAACGGATTCGGGTTGAACGATCCGTCCGCACAGCCATTCGGTTGCGGTTGCGCGACACCAGACGTTGCAGCGGCCAATCCGGTCATCGGTTCCGGCGGAAGCCGCGCCGTCCAATTGGGCTTGAAGTTTACGTTCTGAAGCGGGTGACATGCCCGTAGAGGCGTAGCTTGCTACGTCACTTGCCGGCGGCATCGGCGCTGCGGGCAAGGCGTTGCAAGCAACGTCTCTACGGCGTTTTTATTTCGTGGAATCGGAATCATGAAGAATCAGCCTTCCTTTGCTCTCTTAGCGTTGTTGTTGGCATTGACAGGATTCGCTCTGGCGCAAGAGCGGCGCGACCGCACCATCGACGAAGTTAAAACCGAAGCAGTTCATCGCGCCGAAGTCGGGCAATATCCCTTGATCGGCCTCGATCCCGCCGACGTCAAAGAAGCCTTTGAGACGATCCACACCGCCGACAAAGATGAATGGGCCGCGGGATTCATGCGGGTCGGCGATCGCTACTTCAACGAAGCAAAGGGCCTGGAGAAGACGGATCTCACCAAAGCCAACGCCGACTACATCCGCGCCTGGCGGATTTATTCCTTCGGGCGCTGGCCGATTCCGGCATCTCCGGGCAAACAGCGCTCCTACGAGAAAGCTCTCGAAGCATTTCTTGCGCACGCCAGGTTTTTCGATCCGCCGCTCGAGGTCGTGAAAATTCCCTTCGAGGGAAAAGAGATCGTCGGCTATCTGCGACTGCCGAAGAATCCGAAAAGCCCGGTGCCCCTGGTGATCGCTGTCAACGGACTCGACAGCCGCAAAGAGGATCTCACCGAAAGCTTCAGCGCGATTCTGCCCTTCGGCATCGGATACCTTGCCGTCGACGGACCCGGCACCGGGCAGGCTCCGATCAAGGTCAGCGAAACGTCCGAGCGCATGCTCTCAAAGGTGATCGATTATGCGCAGTCGCGCCCTGAAATCGACAAAAACCGCATCGCCCTGCACGGCGTGAGTTGGGGAGCATATTGGGCGACCAAAATGGCGATCGTCGAACGCGCTCGCCTGCGCGGTTGCAGCGCGCAGTCTCCTCCGGTCGACAAGTTCTTTCAGAAAGAATTTCTGATGAACTCGCTGCTGGGCAATCGCGAATATCTCTTTGACCAAGTCCCCGCGCTGATGAACATCCTCGAAGGCGTTCACACGCTCGATGAGATGGCAGAGTATTTGCCGAAGATGTCGCTGGTTCATCAGGACCTCCTCGGCGAGCCAATGGCTCCGATGCTCGTGATTGCAGGAGTGCTGGACACGCAGGTTCCGATCGCTGACGAATACCTTCTGCTCAGCAAAGGCGACGTGCCGAAGACCGCCTGGATCAATCCGCAAGGAGGTCACCTGGGAAGGCAGGTCGGCGTGTGGCCCGATCCCCGTATTTTCAAAGAGGTGATCCTTCCCTGGCTGGTGACAACCCTTGAGCCGGAACCGGCAAACCGAACGCGCTAACACCGCCCATAATAATGGCAACTATTCCAGCCGTTCCGACGAGTTCCGAGGGTGGCATCCCAGCCTCCCGCAAGTCACCCTGGTTCCGCATTCTCTGGGTGCAGGTTCTGGTAGCGATTACTCTGGCCATCGTGCTCGGCTATTTGGACCCACCCCGGGCTATTGCGATGAAGCCGCTGGGCGACGCGTTTATTCGCCTGATCACTATGATGATCAGCCTGATCATCTTCTGCACCGTGGTGAGCGGAATAGCAGGCATGGAGAACCTGAAGAAGGTTGGGCGGGTCGGAGGCATGGCGCTTGTTTATTTCGAAGTTGTCTCCACTGTTGCCCTCATGATCGGACTAGTTGTGGGAAACGTGGTACAACCCGGGAATGGATTCAATGTAAATGTCGCAACGCTCGATGCCAACGCAGTGTCAGATTATGCGGGCCAGGCCAAGGCGCAAAACGTCACCGAGTTCTTGATGCACATTATCCCGACCACGGCGGTGGATGCCTTGGCCAAGGGGGACATTCTCGAAGTGGTTTTCGTGGCTTTGTTATTCGGCTTCGCGCTCTCGGCCGTCGGGGACAGAGCACGACCAGTGGTTGCATTCGTCGACTCCTTGACACACGTTGTGTTCGAGGTGACAAGGATTCTGATGAAATTTGCGCCGCTCGGCGCTTTCGGGGCGATGGCCTACACAGTCGGCAAGTTTGGCCTTGCTGCCCTCGGTCCCCTGGCCAGTCTGATTGGGACGTTCTGGCTTACCTCGACCCTGTTTGTGTTGATCGTACTCGGCGCCATCTGTTGGGCTTCGGGCTTCAGCATCTTTCGTTTCCTGGCCTACATTAAGGATGAGATTCTGTTGGTGTTGGCCGTTAGCTCGTCAGAGATCGCTATTCCGACGCTGATGGCCAAACTGGAACAACTCGGTTGCTCCAAGTCTCTCGTCGGACTGGTGGTTCCAACTGGATTTACTTTCAATACCGATGGAACCAGCCTTTACATGACTCTGGCCGCGCTTTTTGTGGCGCAGGCAACGAAGACGCATTTGACTCTGACCCAGCAGATCACGATTCTTGCGGTCGCAGTCCTTACCTCCAAGGGCGCCAGCGGCGTGCAGGGCGCCTCTTTCATAGCCCTCGTGGCGACCTTATCGGTGATCCCCACGATTCCCGTTGCTGGTATGGCGCTGATCCTCGGGATCGACCGCTTCATGAGCATGTTCCGCGCACTCGTTAATGTGATTGGCAACGGCGTCGCAACTCTTGTGGTGGCACGCCTGAACGGAGAACTTGACCGGCCAACACTGCAGCGTAACATTGCTTTGAGATAAGGCAGTGCGCGCTACGTCCCGTCACTGCGCATGCGACATCGACAAATATTCAGCGACAGTTTTCGCCGTCTGCTCATCCATCGTGGGAGTTTCGCGTGATGGATCACTATTGAAAGCCGACTGCTTGGATTTGATTCCGATATAGACTGCGTTGTACGGAGTGTCCCCTACGTTCTCTACTCTGTGCCGGAAGGGTGGAAACCACCGGGACTCGCCTGGCTTGGAGAAGACCTCAGTGACGGTACCATTCTGATCCGTGAATCGGAGATGTCCACCGGTAATCACGACGACCACACCTCCCGGATGGTCGTGCAGACTTGATTTTTCGTGTGCACCGTAGTGAACGTTAACAACTTGCACCGCGGAGTTTTCGAATGCGACTTTGTAATGAGAAGCCTCAACCTTGGTGGGATCCTGGGCGAAGGCGGCCGCCAAACCGGACAGAATCACGACCGCGACGCTGCAAGGCTTTGAACGCATTGTTGTCCTCTCGGTTCATGCATCGGATTCGGTGAGTGCTGACGAATCACGCTACCCTCCGACAAGCTACTTTCAGTCCGCAATGATATCAAACAAGAAATCGAAGACGAATTCTCAGCATCGAACTGCCCGGTTCCCTGAGCGGAACAAAAAGAACGCTGCCTGCTGACGGTCACACGGAATAGCGCAATCGCCTATCTCGAGGAACGACCAGCGTGCAAGAGAAACCAGATCCAGAGTGCTTGGCTTGAAGTATTCTTGGACTTGTGAGCTGGGTCATGCGCTGGCGGGCGGGTTTGACGTATCGCCTTAATCGTATCACCGATCATCAGGCACTCGGCACGAGTATTCTTATCGCCTTCGGCACTTTCAGGGAATTCGTGCATGACAGTGTGAAGTTGGACATTGATGATGTCAGTGTCGGTGGTCTCGGCTCCAAGGCTCGTCGGCTTCGGCACTTCTGGAGTAACCATCTTGACTATGTGGTCGGCAAGCTGCTCAAGGATTTAGTGGGGAATCACAGGAGGGAATTCAATTTGTCCTTTTAGTGAAACTATTTGCGCTAGTTTTTAAGTTTTACAATTCGTCCCACGATTGTCCTTGAACCGCTGTAGAAGCCGTGGTGTACTGCGCACTGGACTGGCCTAAGAAGAGAAGGAACAGAGCATGACGAGATTTTTGAAATCGTGGGGATTGCGCCTGATTGGGCTGGTGGCGGGGATTCTAGCCCTTAGCGGACTTGGGATGGCAGGAACGAAATATGTCGTCACGAATGATGATTCGGCCTTTCCGTTTCCTACGGGCGTTAGCATTTACGCAGTTGGAGCCAATGGGTTGCCAGTCTTTCAGCAACGGGTAGCGACGGGTGGGTTCGGGATTGGTGGCGGCTACTTTGGAATGAATCGAATCGCCGTGCTCAATCGTTCGGATCAGCAGTGTGTCTATTCGACGGAAGCTGGAAGTGGCAACATTGTGGGAATCTCGTTGACCACCTTCACGGTTGGCGGCATTGCGACCGGATCGAACACGGATGCCGGCACGTCCAATGGAATTGGGCTGGCGCTAAATAACAATTATTTGTACGCCAGCTTCAGTGACTCCAATACGATCGGAACATTCCAGATCCAGTCGGGCTGCAGCCTGGCATTTATCGGTGATACCTCAGCGGTCGGTTTGGGCGGTGGAGGCATCAATGCCATGGCCCTGCACGGCACCATGCTGATCACCACCTACACCGATGGGTCGATTGAATCGTTTGATATTTCCGGGGGGACGCCACTCTCCAACGGCGACAAACAGGCCTCGAGTGCGAGAGTGAAATCGCAAGGGGCTATTTATGCAAACTCCGTCGACATCACGAGCGATGGGCATTACGCGCTTTTCGGTGATACGTCGACATCGTTCAACGTAGAAATTTCGGACATCTCTTCCGGCAAGTTGACGAAGACAACGGTCTATAAGTCGATGGCGAGCATTAGCTCCAGCACGGTGATGCTCAGCCCGGATGAGTCCCTGCTCTACGTGATCAATACGCAGGGAGCCAGTGTGAGCGCTTTGTTCTTTGACAAGAACGCCGGCAAGCTCTCGGGCGGTTGCACGTCGAACGCGGTGAAAGGATTGTCGAAAAACTATTCGTATCTCACAGGCGTGAGCCTGATCAACCAAACCGGCAACGGCGGCGGAGTCTATGTAGCCGAGTTCGGCAGCTCGTCTGGAATCGCGATGGTGACGCTGACTTCGTCGGGCAAGAAATGCATGATGCAGGAAGTGTCGGGATCTCCGGTCTCGGATATTAATAGTCCCGGATTGCTCTCGATCGGCACTTACCCACCTCGATCGTTCTAAGAGAAATGCGGCAGGCCGGCGGATGCTGTGGCTTAGATTGCAAAACATGAAGGAGTCGGATATGGGTTGGTTGTCGAAATGGTTGCTGGCGATTGTGGTGTGCGGGTTCTCATTTCTGCAGCCTGTGGCGCAAAATTGTCCGGCGCGTCCCAACAATGGGACGGTAGTGGCCGACCCGTTCAATATTTCATCTCAAAATGGCACTCTTTCGGCCAAGTTCACGCTCGGGCACTCGGTGGATACAGCGGGCTATACGCACTATTGCTACAACTACCAAGCGGGGAGCCAGGGCGTGGAAGCGCCAACGCTTCGCGTGAATCCGGGAGACGTGCTGAATCTCAACGTCGTGGACGCGATCCAGGACAACCCGTCCATGCCAATGGACATGGCGCCTCCGGCCGGGCCCAAATGTGGAGATGGCGGAGCGGCGACGGTGAATTCGACCAACGTGCACTTTCATGGGATGAATGTTCCGCCCGTTTGTCATCAAGATGATGTGATCACCACGCTGATTCAGCCGGGAACGCCCGGCTTCCAGTTCAGCGTGCACGTTCCGGCAACTCAACCTCCCGGTCTTTATTGGTACCACCCGCACGTGCACGGCTTCACAGAGTTTCAGGTGAATGGCGGGGCTGCGGGCGCGCTCATTGTTGAGGGAATGGAAAAAGTGCGTCCTGAGGTCGCGGGACTCGCGGAGCGAGTTTTCGTGATCCGGCAGCAGTACCTGGTTCCATGGATTCCCGGGCCTTATCAGTTGACGATCAACTACCAGGTTTCCCCGTTGATTGGAGCGAAACCGATCATCCAAATGAAGCCCGGGGAAAAGCAGTTCTGGCGAGTCGCGAATGCCACGCTGCAGGATTTCCTACAGTTGCAGGTACAAGTCAACGGTACCCTGCGTCCACTGGAAATCATCGCGCTGGACGGTTATCCTCTAGCCCAGACGAGAAGTCAAAATACCATTCTGGTTCCACCCGCGGGCCGCGCCGAATTTATCGTGCAAGCTCCCGCCGAAGGTGGAAGCGCAGTTTTCTTCACGCAGAGCTACTCCACGGGCCCAACCGGAAATCCGGATCTGGCGCAATCGATAGCGAACGTCGAGACGACGAGCGGCAACGCTACGACAAGCATGCCGAAGACCACGCCTCCAACCGCCGAAGGAGTGAAGTTCTTTGACTTTGCCCGGCAGCCGGCGACGATCCAGCGGAAACTCTATTTCTCAGAGGAATTTGGGGGAACCAACGGGCCTATCCAGTTCTACATCACGGTTGACGGACAAAAGCAGAAGGTGTTCCAGGCCAACGAGGAGCCCGTCATTTCGACCAAAGTCGGGGCGATCGAGGATTGGACGATAGAAAATCGGGCGCTGGAGACGCATGCGTTTCACATCCATCAGATCCATTTTCGCGTGATTGAAGTGGATGGGAAGCCGGCTCAGAATACTGATCTGCGTGACACTATTGAAATTCCTTTTTGGGAGGGCAAGGGGCCCTACCACAGCGTCAAGTTGCGTATGGATTTCAGCGACCCAACGACTGCGGGAACCTTCTTGTTTCACTGCCACATACTTCTGCATGAAGATCTTGGCATGATGCACAAGATCCTGGTCTCGCCATAACTGCTACTTGATATCGAGGGAGAGAACACAATCATGCGCAGAATTCTGTTTGTAGGAACGAGCATACTCTTGCTGCTGGGTGGATATCTGGCCGGAAGCCACGGAACGATTTTCGCCTACACGGGGGAAGTGACGCACGGCATGATTCCGAAATCCTATGGAAGACTGGCAACGGCGATTCCGGATTCGATTGGAACGGGGCTCGTCTTTGAGGACGCGGACGGAGTGGTCCGATTCGTGAGTGTGAATGGGATGAAGGAAGGCGAGCTGGCGCGGTACGACCAAACCCCGGTGCAGGGCGGGATCCCTAAGTCTTACGGCCATCTTGTAACCGCTGTGGTGAATCACGGAACGACCGGCCTGGTCTTCGAGGACGCCAAAGGCGTGATCCGCTTCGTTACCCTCACGGGGACCACGGAGAGCGAACTCACGCGCGAATAGGCTGATTCGGCAATCGTGACAGCAAGATCTGATCCGCGCTGGAACAACCAGCGGCTGGTCGTCATTGCCCGAGGCGCCTGCTCTTGAGGAGTGCAAGCACATGCACTGTATTCCTCTTCTAGAGCCTTGGGCCCGAGCGAAAGAGATACGAGCGAAGATATGGAAACGTAATTGCTCTGATTTTGGTGCAGTTGAATCCCTGAAGTCCACTCCCACTCGTGAGGATTGGCGTGAAACCCCATCGTATTCATGTAGTGGCCGCTATTTTTGCAAGAGCATTTTTGTCTGGACAGAGTTCCATTTGTTCGCCTCGAAAGCGCACGATCTTCGGCGTGTGGCTGCTAGGTTTGGCCGCGGCTGCGCTCGCCATACCCAGCTACAGCTTTGCGCAAGGGACGGCTCCAGCGGCGACCGTCTATCCGGCGGGGGCCTCTTTCTTCGACCAAAAGGTCAACACTACCAGCCCCGGGCGAACGATGATCTTGCTGAACAGTGGGACCGCCCCGATGAACATTACCAAGATCGTGACGAGCGGAAACTTCAGTCAGACCAACAATTGCGGCGCGTCCCTGGCAGTCGGCGCGAATTGCAGCATCGTGGTTAGGTTTTCTCCTAAGTCAACGGGCGCGCTGAGCGGCTCGTTGAGCGTGAGTGACGATGCGCCTGGCAGCCCGCAAGTTTTTACTCTGGCGGGAACAGGCGTCACCGGTTCGATTGTGTTGCGTCCGGCCTCGCTGGACTTCGGTTCTCGAACTGTGGGTCAGGCAACGCAGACGGCGTCGGTTGACCTGATCAATGAATCCGGGGCGAAAGTGAATATCTCGAGCATTGTGGTGAGCGGCGACTTCACCCAGAAGAACGCGTGCGCGAATACCATTCCGACTTCGCCCGGAACGCCATGCCGCCTGGACATCACGTTCACACCGACGGCATCGGGCACTCGGAATGGCACGATTACGGTCACCGACAGCGCGGCCGACAGTCCTCAAATTATCCACCTTACCGGAGTGGGTGGTGTAACCAATCTCAGCTTTTCACCCAGCACGCTTTCGTTCGGTGTGGTGAATTTGGGGAGCAGCAGTAATCCCAAGAGCGTTACGGTCACCAATAACGGAAGCACTCCGGTGGAAGTGCTCAGCGTCGGTGCGAGCGGCGATTACAGCCAGACCAATACATGTCCGTTGTCTCTGGCGGCTGGAGCGAATTGCAAGGTTACAGTCACGTTTACGCCCAGCGCGACCGGGTCGCGTCCTGGCAACGTCACTTTCCTCGACACCGATCCAACAAATCTGCAGAAAGTGGTTCTGAATGGAACTTCCACGATTCCTGCCACAACCGTTACGGTCAGTCCGAAGGCCGTGGCGATTACGTCCAAGTTGACGCAACAATTTCAGGCCAGCATCAGCGGCGTGGTGAGCAGTGATGTTACCTGGTCGGTGGATGGCGTGGTCGGTGGCAACACCACTACAGGGACGATTTCGTCCAGCGGGCTTTATATGCCTCGGGCGGCAGCCGGCACGCATAAGGTGCGGGCAAAGAGTAATTCGGATACAAGCCAGGTCGGTCTGGCATTCGCCTATGTGGGCACTTATGCGGGCACGGTAACGTATCACAACGACAATCTGCGGTCTGGCCGAAATTTGAATGAGACTGCACTCACCACGGGAAATGTGAACGCGTCGCAGTTCGGCAAACTGTACTCTTTTCCGGTTGACGGCAAAGTCTATGCACAGCCGCTCTACGTTGCGAACCTCAATATTCCGGGCAAAGGGTTTCATAACGTCATTTATGTGGCCACGGAACACGACAGCCTGTACGCTTTCGACGCGGACAACCGGCAAAGCGCACCACTGTGGCACCTGAGCTTCATCAATCCGGCAGCAGGCATCACCACGCTCTCGATCGGAGGCGTGCAGGGATTGGACCTCTTCTGCGACAGCATGACGCCAGAGGTCGGCATCACCGGCACTCCGGTGATTGATCCGGCCACGAACACGATGTACGTGATCGTGAGAACAAAGGAGACGACCGGGGGAATTGCCACGTTTGTTCAGCGTTTGCATGCGTTGGACATCGCCACGGGCGCTGAGAAGCAGAACAGTCCATCGGTGATCCAAGCTTCGTATCCCGGCCATGGTGTGGGGAACGATGGACAAGGCAATGTCATTTTTGATTCGCGCTATGAGAATCAGCGGTCCGGACTGATGTTGCTGAATGGAGTCTTGTATGTTGCGTGGGGATCGTTCTGCGATCCGGCAAACTATCACGGATGGCTGATTGGATTTGACCCTGTGAGTCTTCAGCAGTTGACATCCTTTAATACTTCACCGAACGGTTGGGGTTCGGGAATCTGGGGGAGCGGTGGAGCTCCCGCTGCAGATACCGAAGGCAATATTTATTTTTCGACCGGCAACGGCACGTTTGACGGCGTATTCGGCGGCTTCAGTTACGGCGAAAGCATTCTGAAACTCTCCACCAGCGGTCATGCTTTGACGCTGACGGATTACTTTGCTCCATACAACGAATCGTTCCTGGATCCGCCGGACGCAGATCTCGGCTCCGGCGGAGTGACGCTAGTTCCGGACCAGTCAGTAGCGCCGATCCATATGCTCATTGGTGGCGGCAAAGACGGCACCTTGTATCTGATTGATCGCGACAATATGGGACAGTTCAACCGGTCGAACGATGATCAGGTGGTGCAAAACCTGATCCACGCGATCGGTGGACCGGGGACGAACGGAGTGGGGCACCAGGGCTTCAAGGGGATTTGGCCGAAGGCGGCCTACTGGCAACACCAGATCTACTACGCTGGAGTTGGCGATTTCGCCAAGGCGTTCCGCTTGAATAACGGTCAGCTTTCGGAGGTCCCGATTTCCAGTAGCGCAGTAACGTTTCGCTACCCTGGGGGATTGCCTGCCGTCTCGGCGAATGGCAGCGCCAACGGTATCGTCTGGATGGTTATGGAAAATACGCCGGGGCAGCTACCCGCCGTGCTGTACGCGTTCGATGCGGCGGATCTTTCGGTTGAACTCTACAACAGCAGCACAGAGACCACGGGCATCGGAATACAGTTCGGCATTCCGACCGTGGCTAATGGGCATGTTTTTGTAGGGACCTCGAGCGAACTCGATGTATTCGGCTTGAAGCCATAAGGCGACGTGAGAAGAGTCGATCCGACTTTGGCCACGCGTACTTCACGGGACGGGCGAAGAGAAAGCTCACGAAGGTAGTGGGGAACTTTGCAGTTCCCCACCATGGTTCCTCCGAAACGACGAGAGCACGCCCGAAGAGAACCGTCGAGATAATATCTTTTTCACGCCGACAAATCCAACTTTGAAGGCGGCATCTAGCGCGCCGTTCGCTACGATCTTGGATAGTTGAATAAGTCAAAACTCCAGCCTATCGCGCAAAACGAGAAGGGTGGGCTCCCATCCACTTGGGAGAACGGTGACCAAATCTCAAGCGTGTTGGTCTGTTCCGCTGTCAGTGCATCCCCGCGTCAATCCCTATCTCGACGGAAGGCGCTACAATCCCTTGCTGGAGGGACGCATTCATGGCAAGGCAGGAGAAAGGCAATAGTGTAGATGCTAGTTTTCGGCAGGTAGCATTCGCTGTGACAATGTTGATGCTGACGCTTTGCGGAGCCGCGTATTCCGAGCAGAAGAAGACTGCGGACGCGAGCGCCTCCATTCAGCCTTTTATGGGGCGCTGGGATTTGACCCTGCAGACGCCTCTTCGCGAATATCCTTCGTGGTTGGAGATAACGCAGGAAGATGGACAGCCGAAAGCACGAATGGTGAGCCGATGGGGACATGCGCGGCCGCTTCCGAAAGTTGAGATCTCGAATGGACGGATCACGTTTGTCTCCCCAAAGGAAGAGGAGGACCGGAAAGACGACATGGTGTTTGAGGGTAAGCTGGCTGGAAAGACGCTGTCGGGGACGACGACCGGGCCTGATGGAACTCCGTGGCAATGGACCGGCGAGAGAGCGCCATCGCTGAAGAGAAAGAACGCTCCGAAATGGGGCAACCCGACACCGTTGTTCAACGGCAGAGACTTAAGCGGATGGAAATTGAGCGATCCGAGCGCAACGTCGTGGACGGTCGAAAACGGAACATTGATGAGTCCGGGACGTGGCGCCGAACTTATCACCGATTCGAAGTTTGAAGATTTCAAGTTACATATTGAGTTCAATTGCGCGCCGGGATCGAACAGCGGGATCTACCTGCGGGGTCGTTACGAACTCCAGATTGAAGATGATCCGGAGCCAGAAGGGCCAACCATGCGCACTGGAGGCGTGTATGGATTCTTGGCCCCTACACCGGACCAGCCGCGCAAGCCGGGGGAATGGCAGACGTACGACATTACGCTGGTTGGCCGAGTGGTCACGGTTGTACAAAACGGTCGGACGATTATTGAGAGTCAGGAAATTCCGGGCATCACCGGCGGGGCACTCGATAGCCACGAAGGGTTGCCCGGGCCGATCTATCTGCAGGGTAGTGAGGCCGGCCACGTTGCTTTTCGAAATATCACGATCACGACAGCGAAGTAAGCGGGTCATCGACGGAGAACAGGAACCCCGGCGCAAACCTCTATTGGTCTTGCAGAAAGAATCGGTTTACTGCGGCAAAAGACGCAAGACCTTGCACACATCGAACGATTCGTCGAATCGGAAAAATAACAAATTTTGACAAAGCCGTGACAAATCAGTGGGGTTGCCCGCCTAGGATTCTGTGGCTGTCGGGTCGGGGATAAAAATCCGAACCTGCGTGTTGGTCACATTCGCCGTCCCGTCCGTTGCTGGCCCCCCAATTGTGAAAAAAAGGAGAATTTTGCATGCCCAGTTCTGTTCGTCGTGTGATAGCCCTCGTCGCCTGCTGTGGGCTCGTGCTGATGTTGAGTGGCGCAGCTCTCGCTCAATCGTATACAGCCACTCGTCTTGTTTCGAACCTCTCCGGCAAGGCGTTGCATACCGATCCGTTGCTGGCGAATCCCTGGGGCTTGGCGTACGCACCAGGCGGCGCGTTCTGGGTCAGTGATGAAGCTTCGGGATGGTCCACTCTCTACGATGGCAGCGGAAATCCGCAGAGCCTGCAGGTGATCGTTCCACCCTCATCGGGAATAGGCGCCGGGACGCCCACGGGGATCGTTTACAACGGGTCCTCGGAATTTAAGATCATGACCTGGACGTCGGTGTTCTTGTTTGCCACCCTGGATGGAACCATCAGTGGTTGGTCGGCGTTTGAGCCGACGCAAGCGCTGATTGGGGCGCGTCAGGCAGGCGCGGTATATACCGGGCTAGCAATCACGAGTCATCCGTCGGGAAACTTCTTGTACGCAGCCGATGCGGCAAACAACCACGTCGACGTTTATGACGGTAACTTCAACCTGGTGAAGTCCTTTACGGATACCACAATTCCGGCAGGCTTTGCGCCGTTTGGTATTCAGGATATCGCCGGAAAGCTGTTTGTGACGTTCGCCAGCACGAGCGGCGGACCGGGCGGGTACATTGATATTTTTTCGGAGGCTGGCACATTCGTGAAGCGGTTCGCGCAGGGTAAGCCGCTGAATCAGCCGTGGGGCGTCGCTTTAGCCCCAAGTAACTTTGGCACGCTCAGCGGAACTGTGCTGATTTCGAATAACACTTCTACCGGCACAATCAACGGATTCAACAAATCCACTGGCAAACTAGTGGGTACGGTTCAGAACGCGGCGGGGAAAGCGATCGCGATCAGCGGACTATGGGGAATCGAGTTTGGCGGTGGGTCGGCACTCAACGGCCAGAAGAATCAATTGTTCTATACCGCAGGTCCGGCCGACACCAACGGATTTTTTGGAGTGATTAACTTACACTAGGGAATCAGGTTCGGGTCACAAAGCAAAGGCCGCCGCGATGGCGGCCTTTGCGTTTTTTCGCAGACTTTTCTGAGCAGAAGGGAAATCTTCCCACGGCGGTCAGGCAGGGAAGAGCGCTTCGCACCTTGTGGGAGCGGAGCAAAATCAAGTGCCTTTCATTGTGTTACATTGAATAATTGTGGGCGCGTAGCTCAGTTGGTAGAGCAATGCCCTTTTAAGGCATGGGTCGCAGGTTCGAGTCCTGCCGCGCTCACCAAGATTTCAATTTTTCACCCCGCGTCTAGAATGCCAGCTTCACGGCCAACTGTCCTACCCGAGCACTCACCGCTGTGCTGCTAATAAAGCCGAAAGTTGGAGATGTGAAATTTGTGTCTGGTTGCGCAAATTGTGGATGGTTCAAGGCGTTGTAAAACTCGGCGCGAAATTGAAGGCTGCTTGTCTCATGGCGCCAGTGGAGCACCATGTTCTTTGAGAAGGCGAGATCTATATTCGCCTGACTTGGCCCATCCACGATCCCGGTAGCACTGTTCCCAAACCCGGTTCCGATGCCATCGGCACCGATTATGGGTGGAGACGTAAAACAGGAGGTGTCGAAATAGCCGCTCAACTTCGACTCCACCGGCCCTCCCTTGACCAATTCGTCTCTTGAGCAGGTCCCACTCAGTTGCGCTCGATCAGCGCTTATTCCGAAAACGTTGTTGGCATTGGTAGCCGAGATGGTCAGAGCACTGCCAGATTGAATCGTGACGATAGAAGCAAAGTCCCACCCTCCGAGGATCGCCCGCCGGAGTCCGGCTGACGGGCTGGGTAAAATCCATGTTTCGCTAAGAACGAAACGATGAGTACGGTCGAAACTGGCGCGTCCCCAACGCTGTCTGGGAGAGTTTTGGTCTCCCAGCGTCAGCGCATTGCCAGACGATGTTGAGTTAATGTCGGCGCCATCGGTGTCCAGAGTCTTCGAGAAGGTGTACGAGGCGAGGAATTGAAGGCCGTGCCCCAACCGCTTCGTGAGGCTCGTTTCCAGCCCGTTGTACCAAGAATCGCCTTCGGATTCCATCTCCACAAGAGAGTCCGGTGGCACACCGAGGATGGGGACTCGCAACGGAATGTTAGCGAAAGTGTCTGTGATTACTCCCCTGATTGGATCGTTCGTAGAGGCGGGCAAGGCTTGATTCAGGGAACGTTGGCGGACCAGGTGTGTGCCGCGGGTGCCCACATACCCAATTTCCAAGAGCCAGCCCTCGCGGAGTTCAGCTTGAACATTCAATGAATACTGCTGAATCACGGCGGGCCGAAAGTCGGGGGCAACCGAATAAATAGTGGTGGAGGAGGTGGGAGAATACGCGGGGAACGAAGGGAAGGACTCCGGCGTGGGGAACGGTTGCGGAAAAGGCGCTTGAAACGTAGCGTTTGCGTTCGCCGCTCCCGCATTCAAACGGAACACTGAAAACGGAGCACCCAGCATATTCTGATAAAAGGCTTGGCCGGTAGGTCGGGAATAATACGTGCCATACCCGCCTCTTAGCACCATTTGACTTGTACCGGGCAGGAACTGCCAAGCGAACCCGATTCGTGGCGCGATCGTGTTTTGTCCCTCGCCATAGTTCCCGAAGGAATTATTCGCACGCAAAACACCGGGGGGAAGTACACCTGGAAAGTTGGAAGCCACAACGTACCCAGACACGCTCCCGCTTGGCGCAGGGTTGGGGTCAGCTCTGCCGATGTCGAAGCTTGCATTTCTGCCCAGACGGTCTCCAAACTGGCCGAGATGCTCGTAGCGCAGGCCAATATTCAAAGTCAGCGACCTGCGGATTCTATAGTCATCCTGCGCGAACCCTGTACCTTCCCACACTCTGAATTCCCGTTCGGTCAGGCCGAAGTCATCAAACGAGGCGAAGACATTGCTGAATCCGGTGCCGTTGTCCTGTGCGCTACGGCCAAGTAGAAAATCGGGCCAGCTCAGAAACTGCAAAAATGATCCAAGTCCCACGAGATTGACGTTGTCCTGCAACCTAGTCAGAGATCCTCCTAAGCGTATGGTGTGGGCGCCACGGACGAAGCTGAGACTATCTCCGAAGACTAGACTATTTTGGGCAATCGTTCGCGGGAACCCGGAGGCAATACTGACGGAACCGGTAATTTCCAAGCTAGGCAGTTCGTTATTGTGGCTCATTTCTCCTTCGGCAACGCCAACGTCGGACCAACGGAACGGACTTCTGGCCTCTGTGGTCGTGCTCGTACGGACATATCCAATCCGTGCTTCGTTGAGCGATCCGTTGCGGAAAGTGTAAGTATGAGCTAAAGAAAAGACTCTGAATTCAGAGTCGCTAGGGCTCGGGAACCCAGGGATGTTACCTGCTGGATTGAGTCCGTTACCGGGAAACGTCACTGTCGTGTCATCGTCTGCCAGGAAGAGACGCACTGCGAATCTACTGTTCGGTCGATTCAGGTAGTCAACATTGGTGGAAAACTGGTTTTCATCAAAATGGCAGGGATCGGTGAAGACTGAGAAGCCTTGCTGTGCGAGTGGTTTCGTTGGGTCCACAGTTTGCGGAGTGGGGATTAGGAAACTTCCGTCAGGAAGCTTGAAGTTCAGTAGGGTCAGAGCCACGGGATTTATGTTGGAGCCGTCAGGTTTGACTGCCGTGCCTCCCTGCGCACCCGTCATACCGCCAAAGATTTTCCCGAGTTCACTGGGTGTGCGGGCATTCGTGAGCGGCGGCTCGCTAAAGCTGGCAGTGCAAGCAGTCCGCGACTGACCAGCAGCAATGCCATTAACCTGGCGGGTTCCCTGATAGGAACCAAAGAAGAGAAGGGTGTCTTTCTTGACAGGCCCACCCAAGGCGAAACCAAACTGGTTCTGCTTGAGGACGGGGCGCGACTGACCCGTTTGGTTCAAAAAGAAGTCGTTCGCGTTCAGCAGTTCGTTGCGGATGAACTCGAAAACCGTCCCGTGGAAAGCGTTGCTCCCGGTTTTCGTGATCACGCTGACGTTGGCACCACCATAGCGCCCGTACGCCGCATCATAGAGTCCTGTCTGGACTTTGAATTCCTGTATGCTATCCGGGTTCGGAATCGGAATGCCGCCGCTCCCTGATGCACTCCCCTGCACGTCGCTTACGCTTACCCCGTCGATTTGGAAATTGTTGTCATAGGAACGCGCTCCGTGCACGTAAATCCCATCGTTCGATTTGGCAATCTGCGAAAGCGCGGTGCCACCGAGTCCAAGCTCTCCTGCGTTATACACTCCGGTCGAAACCCCAGGAGGGAGGCTTGCAATCTGGGCAAAATTCCTCGTGACCAGAGGCAAACCGCTGACCGCCGTTTCGTTGACTACCTTACCCAGAGCGGAACTGTCAGTCTGGACTGTTGCCGCCTCTGCAGAAACCTTGACGCTGCTGAACACGGTCGACAAGCGGAGATGCAGTTCGAGGTGTACCACTTCGGTCACGCTGACATCTATCGTTGCCCTGGCCATGAGGGGGTCAGAGCCGGTGGTGCTCGCCTGTAGGTCATATCTGCCGGGGGACAGCAGTAATAAATTGAACCTACCATCTTTATTAGTCGCAGCAGACTGAATCGCTCCGGTGTCCTGGCTAGTGAGTCGGACAACGACCCCCGTTAAGACGGCTCCGGTTGGGTCGAGCGCCACTCCGGTCACTGCGCCGGTCGAAGCAGTCTGGCTTTGTATACGGTTGGAAAAAACCAGAGCGATAGTCAGGATTATCAGGAGCACCGACCTGCGGCAGCGCGGTCGGCGGTGGTACCCATGTATGGTATTGCCGGCAAATGACCTTCGTGGCATGGGCCGTTTCAACCCTCGTATTTCCCACATACATGACGAGTTGAGCTTCCTCGGTTTGTGGACCGAAAGTGCCGATGCGCGACCGGATCCAAGGGACATTTCCTTCTGTAGCGATCCGGTGTTGCGCCGCATAGAGTAGATTATTTCCGTCCTATATCTTTGGCACCTGAAGTCACACCAAGGATGACTGGCCGTATACATAAGGAGTAACTGGCAGTTTTGCCATTAACCGGACACTAGCACGCCAGCACTATTGGTAGAAATCCCGATTCCGAAACTTCGTTTGGGACGAGGTGGAGGCTTCAAATCATCTGGGGCAGCGGCTTGCATGGATTGTGGTACAGTTCTTCCGACTAGGTCATAAGGCCCTAAGCCACGAGGCCGAGAAGTGCGAAGACGAGCGGCACGGCTCATCTGCGTTGTACTTGTTATTTTAGCAGCCTTTCTGCGGTCGCAGGCGAGTTCCGCGGGAGCTGCAAGAGAAGTCCGGCGCGTCCTCATTATCAATGTTTTCGACCCTCTTTCGTCACCCGGGGTGGCCGAATTGGATCAGGGGATCATTGCTAGTCTGGACAAATCGCCTTACCAGATTGAGCTCTATAGTGAATCTCTGGAAATGACCCTGTTTCCGGATGAGGCTCATCAACAGCAGTTTCGTGAGTGGTACACCCGCAAGTATCACGATCGCAAGCCCGATGTAATCATTGCTGTCGGACTCGAACCCATTAAGTTTCTGGCCTTGTCGCACAAAGTGTCCTTCCCGGACACACCAATCGTCTTCTGTGGAAGTACAGAGGAGATGTTGGGCCAATTGAAGCTCGACTCTGACTTCACCGGTGTGTGGGAGGCGGTGCAGCCCGACAAAACCCTCATCGCGGCATTGTATCTTCAACCCCGCACCAAGCACGTGGTGGTGGTGGGTGGTGTGGGAGCGTATGACCGGTATTTACAGGCCATCGCCAAGGAGAGTTTTCGCAAGTACGAGTCGCGCTTCGACTTCCAGTATCTCACTGACCTTGACATGCCCGCGCTGCTTGAGCGCCTGAAGCACCTGCCGGACGATACGATCGTGTACCACACTTCCTTGATGCAGGATGCGTCGGGAACGCGCTTCATTGATGCCACTCAGGCAGTTCCACTGATTGCCAGCGCTTCTAAGGCACCCGTCTTTGTCGTGGACGATGTGGACCTTGGCAGAGGTACTGCTGGCGGTGACTTGTTGAATTTTACCTCCGATGGAAGGATCGTCGGCAAGATGGCAGTGAGGGTTCTCAACGGTGAGAAGCCGCGGGACATTCCTATTGTCAAGAGCGCCACCGTTTATATGTTTGATTGGCGAGCTTTGCAGCGCTGGGGACTTAGGGAAAGCGACCTTCCTGCCGACAGCACCGTGCTGAATAGAGAGCCCACCGTCTGGGAATCTTACAAGGGGTACATCATCGGCGGGATTGCTCTGATCTTGGCCGAAGCGCTGCTCATATTTGCGTTGGTCTGGCAGCGGGCTCGGGCCATAAAGGCCGAAACAGAGCGGCGTAAAGCGGAAGAAGCGATTCGCGAGAGCGAGGAGCGTTTCCGACTTGTTGCAAACACGGCACCTGTAATGATCTGGACGGCCGGGACGGACCGAAAGTGCAGCTACGTCAACAAGACCTGGCTCGACTTTACCGGGCGCGCGCTTGAAGAGGAGCTTGGCGATAGTTGGGCCGGTGGTCTTCATCCGGATGACGTACGCAGCAGCTCGCGAACCTACACGGAAGCATTCGACCGCAGAGAATCATTTGAGCTTCACTACCGGCTGCGACGACACGACGGGGAGTATCGCTGGGTGTTGGACAAGGGAGTGCCCAGATACAATCCAGACGGTAGCTTCGCGGGCTATATCGGCTCCTGCATCGACATCACAGAACGGAAGCTGGCAGAGGAGGGTCTCGCCACCATTGGGCGCAGGTTGATTGAAGCCCAGGAACAGGAGCGCACCTGGATTGGAAGAGAACTTCACGACGATATTAATCAGCGGCTCGCGCTGTTGGCCTTTGAACTGGATGGAGGGAATCAGGACTCCTCCGAACCACTCAGCGAATTAGTCCGCCGCACGCAGGAACGCATCATTCAGATTAGCGAAGACGTACAGGGTCTATCCCATCGTTTACATTCCTCGAAGCTTGAATATTTTGGCCTGGCATCTGCCGCCAGCAGCTTCTGCAAGGAGCTGTCGGAACAGAATAAAGTTGAGATTCAATTCAACCATTCGGAACTACCGCGCTCACTATCCAAGGAAGTTTCTCTTTGCTTGTTTCGAGTCCTGCAGGAGGCTCTGCAGAATGCCGTGAAGCACAGCGGGGTTCGCAGTTTTACGGTGGATCTGCATGGCACAGCGGACGCCATCGATCTCGAAGTGGCAGACGGTGGACGCGGCTTTGAGGAACGAGAGGCCTTCACACGCCACGGCCTAGGATTGATCAGCATGCGCGAAAGGATGCAATTAGTGCACGGCGAACTTTCAGTGAAATCAAAACCCGGGGCTGGCACCACGATCCGCGCTCGCGCTCCTCTCAGAATTGCCGAATATCGTGCAATGGTCGGTTGAGGTATTCCACTCGCGTACCTTGGGATGCTCCTGGCATGGCATCGCCGCATCAATCACTCACGTGCCAATTGGCAGAGTGCGCCACGGTAACTAGTAGCTGGTGCGGCTTGAGCTTCGAACAGCCGGAGGGACGCAATATGGCCGGCCCCCCGCAATTCGGCGCTGAACCTCGCGATGGTATCGGCCAGTTTTTGTGTCGAGTGATCTTGCTTCTCAACAATCGCGTAGTCATCGGAATCACGATTTCGAGAGTTTGAATGACAAACTTCTTATTCAGCAGGGTGGCCAGAGGGATCAGAATCGAATTTGCAAATGCAGGGCTGACCGGTGAGCACTGCTTTTATCGCATGCACCAAATGGCGATGCATGCAGGACTTTTGCACGAACCCCAACACTCCGGCTTCCATGCACGCCTCGACGAACTCGCCTTCTGAATGCACCGTCACGAACACAAACTTTGCCGTGGAACCCAACTCCCGAAGTTTGTAAACTGCCTCAATTCCGTTCAAAATCGGCATGCTGATATCGGTCACAATGATGTCAGGGTGGAGCCTGCAAGCTTCGGACACCAATGTTGCACCATCTGCTGCTGTCCCTACGACATCGAAATAGGGAGACACGAGAGCAATCTCTGCTTCGAGCAGAGCAGGGTGGTCATCGGCCAACAGTAGGCGTGGATGATCCAGGCCATTCGCCTCCCATCAGCTCAGAGTCCGTTTTCGGAGCGGCGTACCGAGCAGATTCAGAACACTTGATTGGAGGGTACCTGTCGGGATGAATGGCGGCTACTAGTGAAATCCCTAGGTACAGGGAACTCTGAATGAAACGGTCGTCGCCGCTTCTGCGGATGATATTCAAGAGGGGTGGTTCGAGAGCAAGGGTCTAAGCCGAAGCAACTCACTCGATTGAAGCGAGAACCCACTGGACAAGTGTTTTGTCGCCATTCGACAAGTCGGGAAGCCTTGTTTTCAGTGCTTGGAGCAGTTCGTTATCGAAGAGTTCCGCGCGGGGCTTCTCTCCACTCTTTTCGAACAGTTCCCGGTATGCTCGTGCAAAGGCGACTGCACCTCTGTGAGATGCTAAGGCGCAGGTTCGAAAGGCTTCTATGACGAACCCACCGCTTCGGATGTCATGTCCACCAAAGCAAGCAAGTTCCGCCCAATAACGATTCGCCACTTCAACATTGGTGGGATCGGAAATGAGCGTCGCTTTGAGTTTCGCTAACTTCTGTTGAATTGGATACTTGTCTTCCGTCATGCCCATTATGTCTGAATACAGAGGCGCTATTGCGTCGACAATCGGTGGCCCTACTCCCCATAAAGGGCCTATCACAATTTACAGGTCCAAGTTGCGGTAAGCAAGGGTAGCCTAGTGCGTCAGGGGCGCTCCTCCGTTTCATTTTTACGATTTTGGTCCGAACCCTCTGCGTCGGGTTTCAGAGCGCGACTCCGACCAATGGAGAGTCTATGGAAACCGTCCGACGGAATAAACCCGGCCCCCGCATCATGATAGCTGATGACCACGCGGTATTTCTGGAAGCTCTGAAGTGTTTTCTGCAAAAGAGTTACCTGGTAATCGGAACCGTGACGGATGGTCGCGCGCTGGTTACAGAGGCGGTGCGGCTCAAGCCTGACCTGATTATCGTCGACGTCAGCATGCCGCTTCTGAATGGCTTTGATGCGGCGCGCCGCATCCGCGACGAGCTTCCGAGCGTTTCGCTTGTGTTCCTTACGATGCATGCAGATGCCAATATGGCTGCCGCTGCAGTTGAACTTGGCCACGCCGCTTTCGTGCTCAAGCACTCGGCAGCAACCGAGTTGGTAACTGCCATTGAAGAGGTCTGGCGAGGAAATAGCTACATTTCTCCAAAACTCCGGCCACAGGATTGGGTGGAGCAACGAACCCGGGTCAAGCAGTTCTGCAAACCTCTGACCTCTCGCCAGTGCGATATTCTGCAGTTGTTCGCGGAAGGTTATAGTCTGAAAGAGATCGCAGCGCGACTGAATTTGAGTCCAAAAACGGTCGAATTTCACAAACACCAGATCACGACGGAGTTCCATCTGAAGAGTAATGCAGCCCTCGTGTTGCTCGCGATCAAGAAGGGGCTTATCTCGATCGACCAAAATACCCTCTAGGCCGAGAAAAGGGCTTCAGACAGTAAGAGCCAGCTGGACGTGCAAGTTATTGTTTGTGAATGATTTGGCGAGTTTCTGAAGGCATGGGTCGCAGGTCGAGACCGGCCGCGCTCACCAAGCTCACAGGACGCCGAATGACTTAACGTCTGCTGCGTTTCCCTGATCCCGGGGCTCTAATTCCTTCAAATCCCTCCGTTTTTGTGCGTATCAGCGCGGGTATCTCACTGCAAACTCCAACGAGACAAGGGCGATCGCCATCCAATTCGCGGTTGTTTTTCCGCGATCGCGTTTCTTGGTGCGCGATCGTCGTAGCAAACAGGGGGACGTTGGCAGAACTAATTTCTAGCGAGAGGGAGAGTGTTATGAACAATCTCAATTCCGAAAATAGCAAAAGCCGATATAGTGTCGAAACCGCGTGTCCGTATTGTGAGGGTATTTTTGAGCACTCGGCGTGGTGTGCGACTCAAGATCCTCAAGTAGGGTACGCCTACCAGATTGTTGCAGACGCGTCGAAGCTGACGGCCGGAGACTGCCTGATTCTGCATTCCCTAGGCGTTGCCTGGGTGGAATGCGCGCGTGAGGTTGCGGTCTAAAAGGAGAGTCGGGGACTGGCGGACGGTTGAGGGAGCGCAGATGGGAAGCTCGAAGGATCTTGCGCAGATTGCTGCGGCCCAATAAGATGGCTGCGCGCAACAAGCCCCAGGCATGATTGGCCAGACGATATCTCACTACCGGATTCTTGAGAAGCTCGGCGGCGGGGGCATGGGTGTCGTCTTCAAGGCCGAAGACACAAAGCTGAAACGCTTTGTGGCACTGAAATTCCTACCTGATGATGTGGCACACGATCCGCAGGCGCTGAGCCGTTTCCAGCGGGAGGCGCAGTCCGCCTCGGCATTGAACCATCCGAACATCTGCACAATTTATGAGATTGATGAACATGACGGGCATGCGTTCATCGCGATGGAGTTTCTCGACGGACAGACGTTGAAGCATCGCATCGCAGGACGGCCGTTGGATGTGGAGACGATGTTGGGGATCAGCATTGAGATTGCGGATGCGCTGGATGCGGCGCACAGCCGGGGAATTATCCATCGCGACATCAAGCCGGCGAATATCTTCGTAACCAAGCGGGGGCAGGCGAAGTTGCTGGATTTCGGGCTGGCCAAGCTGGCGCAGAGCACCGAGCACACGGTGTCGGCGGAGGAAGGGCCGATGACGAGTCCTGGGTCGACGATCGGGACCGTGGCCTATATGTCGCCGGAACAGGTCCGGGCGGAGGAACTGGATCCCCGGACGGATCTGTTTGCGTTTGGTTCGGTGATGTACGAGATGGCGACGGGAGAAATGGCATTTTCCGGGAACAGCAATGGCGTGGTGTTCGAAGCCATCCTGAACCGCATGCCGGCACCGGTCACGAGCGCAAACACGGCGATTCCCGAGAAATTGAACGATCTGATTTTGAAATCGCTGGAGAAAGAGCGTGACATGCGCTACCAGACCGCGGCGGAGTTGCGCGGCGATCTGAAGAGGATCAAGCGAGGGCTGGAGAGTTCGAGGATCCGGGCGGGGAGCGGGTCTGGAATCGCGGCGGCGCCGGCGGCGAGCGTTCCGTCGCAAACAGTGCGGGAAGAAATGGTTCCGCGACGGCGGGTTTGGACGACTGCAGCGTTGATCGGAGGCGTTGCTCTGCTGGCGGGTTTGGGGGTGGGAGCGCTGCTGTTGAAGGGCTCGGGCAAGACGGAGTTTGCGGCGTATCATCCGCTGACGTTCCGGCGCGGGATCGTGCATTCGGCACGGTTTGCGGCAGACGGGAAGACGGTCATTTATAGCGCGGCGTGGGAGGGGAAGACCCTCGACTTGTTCGCGACGCGTCCGGAGAGCCCGCAGTCGCAGGAAATTGAGCCCAAGGGGGCAGAGGTTCTGTCAGTATCGGCAACCGGAGAAATGTTGCTCGCGTTGCACAGCCGACCGCGTGAAGCATTTATCTACTCGGGGACGTTGGCGAGAGTTCCCCTGGTGGGCGGCGCACCGCGCGAGATCCTTGAGGATGTGGAGTGGGCCGACTGGTCACCGGACGGGACCAATGTGGCAGTGGTTCACGAGGTTCAGGGGCGAAAGCGATTGGAGTTCCCGCTGGGAAAGGTGCTGTACCAGGCGGATGGCTGGATAGGGAATCCGCGGGTGGGACCCGACGGAAAGATGATTGCGTTTGTGAATCATCCTCAGCCTTCGGATGATGGCGGGGCAGTGGCGGTCGTGGATCTGAACGGAAAGAAAACCGAGCTATCCGATGGGTGGGACAGTATACAGGGGCTGGCGTGGTCTCCCGACGGCAAGGAAATCTGGTTTACGGCCACGCGAACGGGAGGCGACCGGTCGTTGTATGCGACGGATCTGGCGGGGAAGGTTCGGGTGCTGGCTCGCGTGCCGGGTGAATTGACGATCCTGGACGTGTCCCGGGAAGGAAGTGTCCTGCTGACGCGCGGCAATGATCGCGCAGGCATGCTGGGGCTGCCTCCAGGACAGGCGAAGGAGAGGGATCTGTCGTGGCTGGACTGGTCGGTGCCGGGCAGCTTGTCGGCGGACGGGAAAATGGTTTTGTTCCAGGAATCGGGTGAAGGCGGGGGACCAAAGTATGCCACGTACCTGCGGAATACGGACGGTTCGCCGGCAATCCGACTGGGAGAAGGCAGTGGCTTGTCGTTATCACCCGATGGAAAGTGGGCACTGGCGCGGCTGAACGTCTCGCCGTCGCCATTGCTGCTTTATCCCACAGGGGTGGGCGAGATCAAGCCGTTGGCGAGCGATGGACTGAATCACATTTCGGCAGCCTTCTTGCCGGACGGAAAGCGATTCGTCTTTACAGGAACAGAACCGGGGCACGGGGTTCGGCTTTATGTGGAGTCGCTGGACGATCCAAAGGCGCACGCCATCAGCGGCGAGGGGATCGTGTCAGGAATCGTTCTGTCACCGGATGGGAAATTCGTAGCAACTCGCGGTCCTGATCAGAAGGTGTATCTGTTCCCGGTGGAGGGAGGCGAGCCGAAGCTCGTGCCGGGGATGTTACCGGCGGAATTTGCCACTGCCTGGTCCGGAGATGGGCACTCGCTTTTCGTAATGGCACGAGGACAAGTCCCCGCCCAGGTTTTCCGAGTGGATGTGGCGACCGGCCAAAGGACTCTGTGGAAGACAGTCGAGCCCGCGGATGCGGCGGGGATCGATACTGTTGGGCGCCTAATGATGTCGGCCGACAACAAGTCTTACTTGTACTCCTATGTACGGACCTTGTCGGATTTGTACCTGGTGCAGGGGTTGAAGTGAGAGAGGCTGCCTAGCCGCTCAGTTTTGACCCGCCGTCAAAGATCGTCCGGTCAGGCGCATCCGGCGCTTGCGATATAGTTTCAGCGTGACCCAAAATAAACTGCAGTATTTCCTGCTGCTGTTCTCGGTGGCGTGCATGGCTAGCCTTGTGCATGCTGAATCCTACAAATACTTTCGTCTCGGAAACAAAGAAGACGTTTCCACTAAGCCCACAGCGGGGATTGCCATGATGGGCGGAGGAAGTGATCTGGATGAGGCATTTCGCTGGCTATGCGACAAGGGAAACGGCGGAGATTTCTTGATTCTGCGCGCTCGGGGCGACGACGATTACAACCCCTACGTGAAGAAGTTGTGCAAGGCAAATTCGGTGGCGACGCTCATTATTGCCGATCGGGAGGCCGCCGAGGATCCGGCGGTGGCGGAGATTATTCGAAAGGCGGAAGTGGTGTTCATCGCGGGAGGGGATCAGGCCAATTATCTTCGCGGGTGGAAGGGAACGCCGGTGCAGAGTGCGATCAACGATGACATTGCGGCGGGGAAGCCGATTGGCGGGACCAGCGCAGGGTTGGCCGTGCAGGGCGAATTTGTATACGGAGCGATGGGAGATAAGCCGGACGACAAGGATTTAGCGTCGGTGGACGTGTTGGCGAATCCTTATTTCGAGCGGGTGACGGTGGAGAGAGATTTTCTGAAGATTCCGCTGCTGGAAGGTTTGATTACGGATTCGCATTTTGCCAAGCGTGACCGCATGGGGCGGACGTTGGGATTTCTGGCGCGCATTATGAAGGATGGCTGGAGTTCCTCACCGAGGGAAGTTGCCATCGATGAGAAGTCGGCCGTGCTGGTAGAGGCGGATGGGAAGGGACGGGTTGTGGGCAAAGGGAAAGGCGTTTACTTCTTGCGTCCGACGGTAGCACCGGAAGTCTGTGAGAAAGGCGTCCCGCTCACATTTCGGAATGTGAGTGTGTATCGCGTGCCAACGGGCGGACGGTTTGATTTGCCTTCCTGGACGGGTGACGGAGGGACAGCGTATTCGTTGACGGCGGAGAGCGGAAAGATTGAGAGCACCCAGAAGGGTGGAGGAATTTACTGACGGGACGGGTTTGTACTGTCTTAGGCAGAGGATTCGCAAGGTTGCTTGGGCGAAAGCAGGCGCTGACCGTAGAGTAACTTAAAACGGCGCAACGCTCATCCGCCAGGGCCAGGAGGAATGCATGCTAAGGCCAGTCCGTTTTCCCGGAAGCTTGTTCCATTCATCGCGATCTTTCGTACGATCGATGCACGCGTCGATCGGAATTCTGTTGGCACTGGCTCTCTTGCTCGCGATTTATCACGGATCCTACGCCCGCGCGTCCGAAGCGGGACCGCTGGCGACGAATGTCGTGCGCACGGCGACGGATTCGAACTGGAGGCAAAGTCCGTCGTCTGTGCTTAGTTCAGCGGGGCGGAATTCGGTCACGCTGAATACTTGTCCGCCGGGGGTGATCGCATTTGAGCCGTGGTACTACGTTTTCATTTCAGGGGCCGGAACTCCAGAAGCGGTGAAGGTCATCGGCGGGACGTGTAAGGGCGATGGACGCGCAGGAACGTTGGAGCTTGTGACGGAACACGGCCATCCTTCGGGTTAGGGGCGTTTGCAGAGTGTGACCCGCGAAGAGAATCCGCTGTACTACGATCTAATCTCTGCATTCCATCGCAAGACCGGCATTCCCGTCATCTTGAACACGAGTTTCAATGAGAACGAGCCGATTGTTTGCACGCCGGAAGAGGCGATCGACTGCTTCCAACGCACCCGTATGGATGTGCTGGCGATCGGTCCGTTTGTGGTGGTTAAGCCGAACGGAAGTATGGAGGCGCTGGCTGCAGCTTCCGCGAAGACAGACCTGAACGCTTAGCACCGTTTTCACCGATTGGCGACTGGTTCAGTGCGCGAAAAACGCCGAAGTCGCCACCACGATTCCTAAGGCCCCGACTATCACGCCCAGATGCCAGAAGATTCTGCGGCCCGAGAGAAGAGTGATGGAAGTGATCACCAATCCCACTTCCAGGAAGACTTCGGCAAGGTCAAATCGATCGGCGCGATTCCTTTCGTGCGAGACGTCGGCCTCCATCTCGTGGGCCTTGTCCTCGATTGCTTTCTGTTCGTCTTTGTAGCGGGCAGCTTCGCCCGAATATTTCTCGCGCAACTTCCCCATCGCCACCGCATCTATGGTTGCCTGCGCAGAGGTCAAGTCAACAAAGAGTTCATCCTCGTGGCGGCGAATGTTCTTGGCCTGATAGTAGGCCCATTGATCGGAGGACTTGGCTTGCAACACCACTTCCTCGGTGTGGGCGCGGTGTCCGAGCAGCGTCACCACCGCCACGAGCACAGCCAAGACGGCCATTGTCAGCGAGACCGGCGCGAGGCTTGGGTCATGTTGTGCGTGCTCTGCATGCTCCTGCAATTCGGTCAGTTCTTCCGACATGTGGTCACTCTCCCATTACCTTCACGATAACGCGCTTGTCCCGTTGCCCATCGAACTCTGCGTAGAAAATGCGCTGCCATGTACCCAAATCGAGTTTGCCCGCGGTGATGGGCACAATGACTTCATGATGAATCAGCAGCGCCTTCAGATGAGAGTCGCCGTTGTCTTCGCCGGTCTCATGATGCTTGTAGCCTTTGCGGAAAGGCGCCAGATGCTCGAGCCACTGATCGATATCTTCGATGAGGCCGCTTTCATTGTCATTCACGTAAACGCCAGCGGTAATGTGCATAGCGGAAACCAGCACCATGCCTTCGTGCACGCCGCTCATGGCAACGATCTGCTCGACTTGCGGAGTGATGTGCACATAGGCCCGATGCGTATTGGTATGAAACCTCAAATATTCGGTAAGTACTTTCATTGTTGATTCTAGTTGCGAGTGGTGCTGAATTCTACCGCAGCGCTTCGGCAACTTTTCCACCAGCGATGAGTGTCGCAAGGCGAGCGAAGTCCGTGTACATGACGCGGTCTTTCTGCATCGTGGGACACACGGAGCGAATTGCAGCATGAGCGGCTTGCCCGCGCTTCGAAGTTTTAAGCGGAGCCAGGAAGTCGAGGGCTTGGGCGACAGCCATGGCTTCGATCGCCAGAACGTTTCGCGTATTGTCTACAACGCGCTTCAGTTTTGTTGCAGCAGTCATGCCCATCGAAACATAGTCTTCTTTATTGCCGGATGTCGTAATCGAATCGACGGAGGCAGGGTGGGCCAGCACTTTGTTTTCGCTGACAAGAGCCGCGGCGGTGACTTGAGGCATCATGAAACCGGAGTTCAATCCGGCGCCCGCCGCAAGAAAGGGTGGCAGACCCTCGCTAAGCGCAGGATTTACCAGTCTTTCGATGCGACGCTCGCTGATGCCTGCGAGCGCACTCAACGCGATGGCCAGGAAGTCCAAGGCAAAGGCCAGCGGTTCGCCATGAAAGTTTCCGCCAGAGATAACGTCACCCTCAGCGTTGTTCGCGTTAGTAATGAAAACTAGCGGATTATCGACGGCGGAATTCGCTTCGGTTTCAAAGACGATGCGACAATGCACCAGCGTGTCGCGCACAGCACCGTGAACTTGGGGGATGCAGCGCAAGGAGTAGGCGTCTTGCACCCGGCCGCACTCGCGATGCGACTCGCGAATCTGGCTACCTTCGAGCATGCGCCGCAGGTTGGCCGCGGTCTTCGTTTGCCCGGCGTGGGGACGCGCCTTGTGGATGCGTTCGTCAAACGCGGCGTCGGTGCCTTTCAGGGCGTCGCAGGACAGGCCGCCAAGGACGTCGGCGGTATCGACCAATATTTCGGCGGCCAGCAACGCCAACGTTCCCACGGCCAGCATGGCCTGGGTGCCGTTAATCAGCGAGATAGTTTCTTTGGACTCCAGCACCAGGGGCTTGATCTGTGCTCGCTTCAAGGCATCAGCACTGGGAACACGCCCGCCTTTTTCGTCGAAGCACTCGCCTTCGCCGATCAGTGCGAGGGACAAATGCGCGAGAGGAGCGAGGTCACCACTGGCACCTACGCTTCCTTGTGACGGCACAACTGGGATGACTCCGCGGTTGAGCATTTCGCAGAGGGTGTCGATGACGATGGCGCGCACACCCGAGTGACCCTTGGCCAGCGAGTTCGCGCGCAACAACATCATGGCGCGCGTTTCTTCTATGGCGAGCGGTTCACCCACTCCGACGGCATGAGAGCGGACCAAGTTCACTTGCAGTTCGCGAATTTGATCGGCGGCGATGCGGACGTCACTCAATTTGCCGACGCCGGTAGTGATGGCATAGGCGAGTTTGTTGCCCGCAACGATCTCGTCGACGACTGCGCGAGCCTGGTTCACTGCCTCGCGTGCATCAGGCGAGAGCAAGGCGGCGCGGCGGGTTTCGAGGCTGGCAACTTCGCGAACAGCCTCGAGTGTCAAATCATTTCCGTTGATGTGAAGTGCGTTCAAGAGTTCCCCATGAAATGTCTCAATCCGTAACGGCTACTTCGCGATTGCTTCGCGGAATGCGGTCAAATACTTCCCCGGCAGCGCCGCAACTTTCATGTTTGAATCGGTAACAATGTGCGTGGTCTCGCCTTCCGCCAGCAGCGTATTCGTATCGGCCCGTACGAGTTCGTAGCTGAACACGACAACAGACTCGCGAACATTCTTAAGCCGGGTGCGTATTACGATTTCTTCGTCGTAATAAACGGGAGCGCGGTAGCGGCATTTCACTTCCGCTACGGCGATGAATCGGCCGTCTTCTAGCTCCATGTCGCGGTAGGAGAATCCCATCTCGCGCATGAGTTCCACGCGGCCAACCTCGAACCAGATCAGGTGGTTCGAATGGTAGACGACACCCATCTGGTCGGTTTCGGCGTAGCGCACGCGCACCCGGGTTTCATGGAATGCATGGTGATGGTTGGAGGTCATTTTCCTGTCCACACCGGCTTGCGCTTTTCCAGGAATGATGAAATTCCTTCGCGGAAATCCGCGGTTGTTCGGATGGCGGCGTTTTCGCGGACTGCCGAATCGATCTGCGCATCGAGCTCGGCGCGAGCATGATCGGTGAGCAGTTGCTTGGTGGCGCGCAACGATGTCGAACTGTTCTCCATCAGCAGAGCGGCGAGTTCGCGCGCCCGCGCTATCAGATTCTCTGCAGGCACGATCTCACTGACCAGCCCCAGGCGCGCGGCTTCATCTGCTCCGAAGATTCTTCCGGTTAGTAGTAGGTCGCGCGCTTGCTTCTCGCCGACCTGGCGCAACAGGAAGGTCGAGACGATGGCCGGCACAAAGCCGATGCGGACTTCGGTATAGCCAAATTTCGCATCCGGAGTCGCGAGCGTAAAGTCGCAGAGCAGAGCAAGACCAGTTCCACCGGCGATGGCCGGTCCATTCACTGCTGCGATTGTTACCTTGGGAAACTCGTACAGCGAGCGGAACAACTGGACCATGGTTTGAGAGTCCTGCAAGTTCTGCTCGGGAGTGCGGCCTAGCAGAGACTTCAGGTTGTCGAGATCCATCCCGGAAGAAAAGGCTTTGCCAGCCCCGGTCACGATCAGGACGATTGCATCTGACTTTGCAACTGCATCGAGGGCGCGTAGGAGATCGTCAATTAGTTCGAAGCTGATGGCGTTACGTTTTTCGGGACGATTCAGCGTGATGGTTGCCACGCCGCCGTCATACGCGAGCTGTATTGTGTTGTAGGACATATTCTGAAATCAGAGGCTGCCTTCCTCAGTCCGCCGCGAGCGAAGAGGAAAACTTCGCGCCTATCCCTGCGGTAGCCTTCAGCAGCGAATCCAACGGTTTAAGCTTCGGCAATTCGGCGCCTCGTTGACTGAGCGCTTCGATAACTTTCTCAGTGGGGATGTTACCAACCAAAGCGTCTTGCGCAAAGGGACATCCGCCGAGGCCTCCCAGAGCAGAATCGAAACGACGGCAGCCCGCATCGTAGGCGGCCAAAATCTTGTCGGCAGCCTCCTCGGGACGGCTGTGAAGGTGCACACCAATCTCCAGGTAATCGTATTTCGCCATGACTGCATCGACGAGATCCCTGATCTGCTCCGGACTGGCCATCCCGACGGTGTCGGCCAATGAAATCATCCGCAGATTGTCGACCTCCATCAGCGAGATCGCCTCAACCACTTCTTCGGGGTTCCAAAGGTCGCCATAAGGGTTGCCAAATGCCATGGAGATGTAGACCACGACATCGAGGGCCGCGTCGTCGGCTTTGTTTTGGATCTTTTCCAGTTCTTCCAGCGCATTCTCGGGTGATTGATTCTGGTTTTTGCGCAGGAAGGTTTCGGAAATCGAGTAGGGAAATCCGAGCGTTGATACCGCCTTGGTCTCAATCGCTCGCTGGGCGCCCTTTTCGTTGACCGCGATGCCGATGATCTCCACATCGTCGGGCGGGTCGAGTTCTTTCAGGACTTCTTCTGAATCGGCCATCTGAGGTACGGCCTTGGGAGATACGAACGATACCGCATCGATGTGTTTGAATCCCACGCTAATCAATGCCTTTAAGTAGTCGACCTTCAAGTCGGCGGGGATCAAGCCCTTGAGCCCTTGCCAAGCGTCCCGCGGGCATTCGATTAATTTGACAGGATCCGGCATATTCACCACGGAGACACGGAGGCACCGAGAAAACCTAAAGAACTTTTCGTACAATTCCCCCTCTGACTAGTGTTGCGGCGTTGAAGTTGAGGATCAGGCCGACTCGCATACCAGTCATCTTCAAATACGTCAGGAGTTGAGCCTCATGCACAGGCAGAATGTGCTCAACGCACTTGACTTCAAGACGACCTTATTCTCTGCCATCACATCGAGCCCATATCCGCAATCCAGTTTGACGCCCTGATACTCAACCGCCAACGGCTTTTGTCGCTCGAATGAGATTCCTCGGAGATGAAATTCGTGGCAGAGACATTCCGCGTAGGCGGACTCGAGAAGTCCGGGACCCAGCGCTCGATGAAACCTCGATGGCAGCGCCGATGATCTGCTCCGTGAGAGATTCATGAAGAAGTTTGGTCCGTGCCTCGGTGTCTCCGTGGTGAATCATGTCTGCAGCACTCCCACCTTAAACTCCGCCACATCGGGATTCAGGGCTGCGGCCTCCAGCGCCTGCGTGATAGCGTCCCGGGTTTCGATGGGATCAATGATTTTATCAATCCAGAGGCGGGCGGCGCCGTAGCGTGGATCGGTCTGTTCGTCGTATCTGCGCTTTACGGATTCGTACAATTCTTTGCGCTCCTCTTCGCTCAGCTTTTTGCCGCCGCGCTCCAGTTGCTTGACCTTGATTTCGACGAGCGTGCCTGCGGCAGATTCGCCGCTCATGACTGCATAGCGCGCCGTCGGCCACGCAAACACAAAGCGGGGATCATAAGCCTTCCCGCACATAGCGTAATGGCCGGCGCCGAACGATCCACCAACGATTACGGTGATCTTCGGCACAACGGAATTCGAAACCGCGTTCACCAGTTTGGCCCCGGCCTTAATGATCCCGCTCCATTCTGCATCGCGGCCTACCATGAATCCGTTGACATCGTGGAAGAAAACCAGCGGAATCAGATTTTGATTGCAGTCCATGATGAAGCGGGCGGCCTTTTCGGCGGACTCGGTATAGATGACGCCGCCGAACTCGACTCGCTTGTGGCCTTCGTGATCGGTCTGCTGGGCGTGAAGTTTCTGGTTAGCGACGATTCCAACCGCGAAGCCGCCGATGCGGCCATATCCGCAGATCACGGTCTTGCCGTACTCCGGCTTGTACTCGTCAAAGCGGCTGCCGTCGAGTATGCGCGCCAGCACTTCCTTCATGTCGTATGGACGAGCGGGGGATGAATCGTAGATTCCGTAGATTTCTTCCGCAGTGAGCGCGGGCTCTACGGGTTTCTTGCGATCCCACGGAGAAAGCCGCCTGTATCCCCATTTCGCGACGATGGAGCGGATGCGGGCGATGCAGGCCTCGTCGTTGGATTCGCGAAAGTCGACGGTGCCACTGATGGCGGAGTGCATGACCGCTCCACCAAGTTCGTCGGCCGAAACCTTCTGCCCGATTGCAGCCTGCACCAGGGCCGGGCCTGCGAGAAATAATCCACTGCCGTCGGTCATTAACACGTGATCGCACATTACCGGCAGATAGCCGCCACCCGCCACACACATACCCATGATGGCAGCAATCTGTGGAATGCCCATCGCCGACATGACGGCGTTGTTGCGGAAGACGCGGCCGAAGTCATCGGTATCGGGGAAGACATCTTCTTGTAAGGGCAGAAACACTCCGGCGGAATCGACGAGGTAGATTGTGGGAATGCGATTCTCGATGGCGATGTTCTGGGCTCGAATGACTTTCTTTGAGGTCATCGGGAAGAACGCGCCGGCTTTCACGGTGGCGTCGTTGGCGATGATCATCACCATGCGCGTCTCGATTCGCGCCATACCGGTGATCACGCCCGCCGCAGGGGCGCCACCCCATTCTTCGTACATGCCATGAGCCGTATAAAGGCCGAGTTCAAAAAAGCTGCCGGGATCGGCGAGCAGAGCGATGCGCTCGCGCGCCGTCAATCGCCCCTTGGCATGCTGGTTTTCGACGGCCTTGGCGCCTCCACCTTCGCAAATCTTTTCGCCTTCATTGCGTACTTGCGACATCAGATCGGCCAGAAAACGCATGTTGGCTTCGAAGCGCGCGGAAGTGGGATCGATCTTTGTGGTCAGCACGTTGGCCGGTTCAGGCGAGTTCGAGGCAGGAGTTTCGTTACGTTCAGCCATGGGTCAAGAATCAAGGAGCGGACTGATTACGGTATACCACGCGGGCTACAGCGCGCAACGCGGCACGATGCGAATTCGCGATTACAAAGGCGATTGAGGCGTCTGCTGAGCGAGGCATTGCGCCGCTTCGGCCACCGGATCGGCAGCAATGGCATCGATGAGTCCTATTTGTAAGGCCCGAGTGGCCGTGATTTTTTCGGCCGCTACCAACATTTCGAGGGCACGCCCTTTACCGACCAGTCGCGGCAGCCGCTGCGTGCCTCCCCAGCCAGTGATCAGGCCTAAGGCCGCGCCGCGATGACCGAAAACCGCATGTGCTGAGGCGATCCGATATCGGCAAGCCAGCGCGAGGTCGAGGCCCCCTCCCATGCAGTAGCCGGAAATGGCCGCACAAACGGGAGCAGGGAAGCAATCGATAGCATTCATCAGCGTGTGTCCTAATTTCGAGAACTCGTAGGCAGAGGGACCATTGAGAGCGCAAATCTCTTCCAGTTCGGCTCCAGCAGAGAAAAATCGGTCGTTGCCCGCAAGAATGATCGGCCGTTGCTTGCGTGCCAACTGGTTCACCATTTCGGTGAGCGAGAGCATGCAATCGCGAGTGAGCCGGTTGGTGCCGTCGCCGGATCGCAGTCGCACGACCCGCAGCTCGCCGCGCTCTTCAAGTTGAACGGAAGTCGTGAACATCGGTGGTTGGACTTCAAGAATGCACAGGTGAGGGTTAACTTCGCTCCAACCACTCAGCCAGGCGGCAGCCATCTTCCTCCAGCACAAATGTGCCAACGCCAAAACATTCGCCGACGATGCGGTGCGTTTCGGGATCTCGGGCGGCGCGCGTGATCCATTGCTGGCCGACGCGATACTGGGCAGCCGTAAACCATTTTTGTGGCAAGACTTCCACGAGGCCGGCCTGCGGATAGAACACGAACAACGCAAACGCCGGATCGTCATTTGACATGGCCTTATAGCTTGTGGGGACGATCAGTTCGTCCACGGTTGCGAGTTCCGTGGGCACCTCGATCTTCTGCATGCCTGCTGGCTGCGTCAGAGGCACTTCGAAGTCCGCAATCGGTGGCGTCGCGGAATAGATGCGATCCGCAGAAGGCTTGAACCAGCCTGCCACTTCGGCCAGATCAAAGACCTTCAACTGATCGGGATCAAAGCCGGTCAGACGAATGTTGCGTCCTTCAGGACACCAAATGCCGACGAAGTGCGGAGGGACGAAGAACGGTCGGCAATACGTGTTGAGCGCGAGACGCGCATGGTCGGGTTCTTGTTCGAGACCTAGAGTGACGAGATGCGCAATCGGGCCCTGGTCTCCGTGGTGAGTCCAGACGAAGCGCTGTCCAGATGGTGAGAGGAAAGCAGGAAAGGTCTCCCAGTACCACGGCACGGGGCCGACGGTTTTCGAGAGGAGGTCCCGGGCGCGGGACGCGTTGATGCGGGCCATCAGCCAGCCGCCGGCACGCCAGGTCCCTTAACGTGGGTGCGAATGAACTGAACGATGTCGTCCATAGCGGTGCCGGGCTGGAAAATCGCGGCGACTCCAATTTTCTTTAGGCCTTCGATATCCTGGTTGGGGATGATACCCCCCACAATCACGATGACGTCATCCATTTTGTTCTGCTTGAGCAAGTCCATAACCCGCGGCACGATGGCGTTATGAGCTCCGGAAAGAATTGACAACCCGATTACCTGCACGTCTTCCTGAAGTGCCGCCGTGACGATCATCTCGGGAGTCTGGCGCAGGCCGGTGTAGATCACTTCCATGCCTGCATCACGCAACGCCCTGGCGATGACTTTTGCGCCGCGATCGTGCCCGTCGAGCCCGGGCTTGGCTACCAACACACGAACCTTGATGTCAGCCATCCAACACCATTTAACCACAGAGGGCACAGAGGTTCACAGGGGCAGCCTGAAACCTGTGCGCTTCTTCACTAACCTAAACCGTTTTGATATCCAGGCTGCGCCACAGATACCAGCAGGCCACGCTGCGGTATGGCTCCCAGGTGCGCGCAATCTTCTCCATATCTTTCGGTTTCGGCAGTTTGCGTTTCTTGTAGTGCTTTCGAATGGCCATCTGAACGCCATAGTCGCCGATGGGCAGTACATTTGGACGCCGCAGAGAGAACATTAGGAACATGTGTGCCGTCCACACGCCGATGCCTTTGACTTGTGTGAGGTGCTCGATCACTTCGTCGTCCGTCATGTCAGGCAAGCGCGCAAAGCTGAGCAAGCCATCGGAAGTCTTGGCGGCCAGATCTTTCAGGTACGCAGACTTCTGCTTTGAGAGTCCGACACTGCGCATTTGTTCATTGCTGAGTCTGAGAATGCCTTCTGGTGTAAGCGGGTCGCCTGCCAGGGCCACGAAACGATTAAGAATCGTGACCGCAGCCTTGCCGTTCAATTGCTGGTAGACAATTGCCTCGGCCAGGCTGCTGAACGCCGGCTCTCCAAACTCCATGCGGCACGGGCCAACGCGCTCAATAATGGCGCGCAGGATAGGGTCGGACTTCTTGAGATGGTTCACAGCCTTTCGCATGGGCCTATAGATTTAGCACAAAAATAGTCCATAGGGCGAATAAAAAACGAATCACGATAGACTATTGTGCCCTCTTTACCGCGATCCCGAGCACCTCGAAGCGGCCGCCACGCAGCAAATTGGAAGCTCCGACAAATGCCCGTGCGGGATAGTCGCCGTGAAAGTACGTCTTATAGACGTTGTTGAATGTTTCGTAGTTCTTCAGGTCGGTACAAAATACCTGCACAGTGACGACATCTTCCATAGTGAGACCGGCAGATTCAACCGTTTGTTTGATTCCATCCATCACGAGGCGGGCTTCGTCCTCGGCGCTGGCGGGCGGCGCGCCGGTCTTTGCATCGAGCCCAATGTGGCCTGCGATGTAAAGTGTGTTCCCCACCAGTACCGCGTCGCTGAAGGGAAGCGCCTTCATGTCGCTAGCACGCGGCTTCACAATGAATTTGCGATCCGCCGCGCCGGCCGAAATACAAAAAACGAGCAGCAAAAATGCTACAACGATTCGTCGCTTCATGGTTTTCCTCGCAGATCGATTTGAATTGCGTTTGGAGATTACCACTGTTAGCGGACGGCGGCCAACAAAAGCCCGGCGATTCCCCCGGCCAGCACAATCCAAGCCGGTCCGACTTTCCATCGCAACAACACGGTGAGTGACAGTAGGGCGATCACCCACGTCGGCCACCCGTGCAAAGCGTCGGTGGAAAGGCGGTATGTGACACCCGCCATCAGCGCAACGGCGCATACATTTACGGAGTCGAGAAATGCCGCAATCCACACGGACTGTCGCAGGCGGAACAATATGGGAGCCAGCAGGGCGACGTAGAAAAACGAAGGCAAGAAAATTGCCACCGTTGCCACCGCTGCGCCCGGCACTCCTCCCAGGAGGTATCCAATGAATGTCGCAGTCGACAGCACCGGCCCCGGCGTGAATTGTCCGATCGCCACCGCGTCCAATAATTGCTGGTGAGTCAGCCAAGCGTGCTGTTGCACCAGACCCTGGTCCAGAAAAGCGAGAAGCACGTATCCGCCGCCGTAAAGCACCGCGCCTACCTTCAGAAAGAACAGGCCAATCCTGTACACGGATGGACGAGCGACTGCGGTTGCCCCCGAAGCGACGGCCACAGTAGGGAACAAGCGCACGAAACGAGCAAACGCCGCGCCGGCAGTATTCGCAGAAACGCTTCGCCGCACAGAGAGAAGAGTAAGCAGCGGAATGCCTGGAGTGCGAAGGCTTGCAGCCTGTCGCAGCAGCATGCCTAGCAATCCGCCGCCGAAAAGAATCGCGATCGGATTCACGCCGAGAAAAAATGCCACCAGGGCAAGTCCGGCCAATACGGCCAAATCCACACTCTTCACCGCAGTTTTTCCCAAGCGCCAAATCGCGATCGCGATGACTGCTATTACCGCGGCCTTGATTCCCGTGAGCACCGAGACGGCCTGTGTTAAAGCTCCGAAGCGCACATAGGCCCATGCAAAACCTGCGGTGATCAGCGCCGCGGGAAGAATGAAGCTTGCTCCGGTTACGCATAGCCCCATCCATCCCGCGCGCACGAAGCCCACGCTGATCGCCATTTCGGTCGAGGTCGGGCCGGGGATCAGATTGGCCGCGCCCAGCAGATCGAGAAACTGTTGCCGCGTGAGCCATTGCCGCTTGCGGACAACCTCCGTTTCCATCAACGCGATATGCGCTGCCGGCCCGCCGAAGCTGATGATGCCTAGTTTGAGGAACAGAGCAGCCAGTTCGCGCAGCCGGATTCGGCTTAGAGGGGCGTGCGGGGAACGGTCAGCAGTCGGCGTTTGCCCGTCGTTCACGCGGCTTTGTGCTCACCTTGCCGGAAGTTTTCGATTAGATGCTCTGAGGTGCGCAACGAGAACGCCAGAATACTAATGGTGGTCGTCTTGTCGGTGCAATTCAAAAACACGCTGGCGTCGCATACATATAGGTTCGGCACGTCATGTGTCTGCCCGAAGCGGTTCGTAACGAAATTCTTCGGATCATTCCCCATGCGGCACGTTCCGGTTTCGTGCAGGCTCCAGCCCGGAATCTCCGGCTCATCCCCCAAACTCTCGAGCACGCCTCCAGCCGCGCGTAATACATCGGTACAGACTTGTTTGGAATGTTCCCACATCTTCAATACATTTTCGTCCCACTGGAAGTGCATCCGTGCGACAGGAATTCCGTACGGGTCTTTCACGTCAGGATCGAGGTCCATATAGTTCGTGTCTGACCGCAGCGACGGTGCCTGAATGCCGAAGCTCACCGGGGAAGGATACCGCCGCTTGATCTCGCGCTTGAACGATGATCCGAACCCATCGAGCTCGTGGGCAAACCACGGGAACTCGGAACAGCCCCCATCGGGGTAGATCGAGTACCCGCGAATAAACTTCTCTTCGTGCGGGTCCTTCAGGTTCTGCCAGCGCGGCATCCATGCGATCGTGCTATCGGCCACATGATCGGGAAAGCTGGGTTGGCCCACGAGTTGGGGAAGGTATCCACGCGCCGCCTCGCCGTACAAATGATCACAGAGGTTCCGACCTAGCTGTCCGCTGGTGTTTGCCATGCCATTGGGCCAGTGACGGGATTTTGAATTTAGCAAGATGCGCGCGGACTCGATGCAAGATGCGGCGACGACTACTGCGCGCCCGTACACTTCGACTTTCTGCTTCGTCTTGCGATCAATGTAGGCCACGCCTGTCGCTTGGCCGTTCGCATCCACGAGAACGTTTTTCGCCAAAGCATTGGTGCGCAAGTCGAGGTTCTTTGTCGCCTCAGCCTTTGGGAGTAAGAAGTAAGGAGTCGAGAAAAACGCGCCGACATCGCAGCCCGTCGTGCATTCTCCGCAGAAGTGGCACGCCGGGTGCCCTTCGTACGGTTGCGTCAGTTGTGCGCAACGGTCGGGCAAATAGGGCACGCCCACTTTCTTGCAGCCTGCCTCCAGGATGAAATCGAGGCAGCGGAAGTTAAATGGTGGCAGGTAGGAGCCGTCCGGATTGCTCGGACGGTTCTGCACCGTGCTGGCCACGCCGATCATTTTTTCGACGCGCGTGTAGTACGGGCTTATTTCTTCGTAGGACAGAGGCCAGTCCACGTCGTACCCATCCAGCGAAGCTGCGCGTAAGTCGATTTCGCCAAAGCGCGCTGAACTGCGACCCCAAAAATTCGTTTTCCCGCCGACGGCATTGCAGCGCGGCCACATCCATTTTGTTCCAGGTGCAACGGTGAAAGGAATCTCGTGATCCCAAGCGCCTTTGGTGTATTCATTGTCCATGTACCCGAATGATTCGCCGCGCCGTTTGGGATCGTCGAGCCCGCGGAACTTCATGTCCCACGGCATGCGGTGGTAGCGGAAATCTTTCTCCGGGTCGAGCCTGCGTCCCGCGTTGAGCGCGCAGACTTTTAATCCCGCTTCGCACAGCGTCTTGATCGCCATGCCGCCACCGGCCCCGGTCCCAATCACAATCACATCGTAGATTTGCTTAGCCATCGATTTGTGCAGTCGACCGTTCCCTTAGGAAACCTGCGGAAGGTGCGCGTGTTCCGGGTCGCCCTTGTGCGGACACTCCGGCGACTCGGCATAGAACTTCAGCGCGGGGTTATCAAGAGCTTTGAAGCCGATCTCGCTCGTATAGAAGCCAGTCACCGTATATTCGCGAATCAGCCGGAAAAAACGGCGTCCGTCTTCCTGGCCTGGCTGCGCCTTGTCTTTGAATCCCAGCGGTTCCAGAAGGGAAGTTTGCCGTTCGGGCGCAAGGTCCATAAATCGCTTCCCGTCAGTTTGTTCAGCGAACACGTTCAACCATGTGAGCCCGGTACGAAAGCCATATTGCACCTCGGGATCGTTCGACACCATGAAATCGACAAACTCCGCGACGCCCGCCTCTTTTGCGCCCGGAGACCCGTCGTTGGGGATAATGATCTCCACCAACCGCTCGACCATCGCATATTCGGGTGCCGTGAAGAATTGTGGATGATACTCTGCCGGCTTGATCTGCATCCGTGCGTTGCCGACGTGGCCACAGGCAAACGCCCATTTGCTGAATCCCGGAAACTGCGCTGCCGCAGCGGCCGTCCCGAGAATCCGCAATACTTCGCGCCGCTGCACACCCTGTCCCGCCATTTGCCTCTCCTGCGCACGCTCTTTTCGATAGCGAACCGTTGCAACCTGCCTACGAAAGGAACTTCACCGTCTTCTCCACTAGCTCCGCGGTCGGTTTGTAAGGATCTCCCGGAGCATCGAATTCAATCGAGCAGTACCCCCTGAATTTATTCTTCTTCAGAAGCTCAAAGGTCCGTGCGAGATCCACATGCGTCGGCTTGCCCTGTTCATCCACCTCACCATCCTTCACGTGGCAAATGCCATAAGCATGCGAAAACATCTTATCCATCGCGCGATAGTTATAGTCGTCGTCATGCGTGTTCAGCGTGTTGCCAAAGTCAGGTAACGCTCGCAGCCACGGATTGTTTACTTTCTCAACCACTTCCACAATGAAAAAAGGATCCTCACTCACCGCGTCGTCGTTTTCGAGATTGATCACGACGTTCTTCTTCGCACCATACTCGGCAACGCGTGCGAGAGTTTCCGCCGCACGCGCGACGTCGGGCTTTGACTCCTTGGTACCCTGGATGTGAGTCCGAATACCGGGCGAACCCATCGCCGCTCCTACGTCCACCCACTCCCTGCCTGAGACTACGGCCCGATCACGCTCAGCCGCGTCCAGCGAATACTGACTGTTCTCACCGTCGACAGCAATATCAACGATTGCCGAATGCGCCTTCTCAACCGCGGCACGGAACTGTTCCAGATAGTTTCGATCGGTCGAAGGAAAGATGCGGCTCCACGGCTCAATGTTGTGAACATTAAACTTCTCTGCGACGTGCGCCGCAAAATCTTTCAGCTCCATTTGTTGGCCAGCGGGAACGGCGCTAGGACTCTTGCCGTCCCAACCTTTCCAGCCCACGATGAATTCGCGAAAAGGGTACGCCGCGACCGCGACCCGCGCCCGCGGATCGGTGGGGAATTTCACTGAGGGTGCAGAGTTCGCAGCCCGCGCCAATCCAGGCAAAAGCCATGCCGCGGTCGCCGTGCTGGCGCACTGTCCAACGAAATGTCTTCGGGTTGTCCGGTTCATGCGCGAAAGTGTAACAGAGAACGACCGTGGTCGACCGTGACTGCACACCGATGTTTCGGCACGTCGGCAAGCGGCGCCATTCGTTGCCGGCAGAAGGAACTCTGACCGCACTGTCGCCGCAAGAGGTAAGATTGGCAGACGTTTGACCGCGACTCAAAGGGGACCTGCATGATATCGCGACGTAGCTTCGTGGCTGCACTCTCAGCTCTTCCCATAGCACGCGTGCTTCATCCTTTCGGATCGGCGCGGGAGACTTCGCTTGCACCAATCCCCGCCGCGCGCGCTTCTGCAACTCCGGAGGATATGACGAAGTACGTCAAGATCGCGATTGGTACTGGCGGCCATGGCCACACGTACCCGGGCGCTACTGTTCCGTTTGGCATGGTGCAACTCAGCCCCGACACTTACAACGATGGCTGGGATTGGTGCTCTGGCTACCACTACTCCGACAGTTCGATCATGGGTTTCAGTCACACCCACCTCAGCGGTACCGGTGCCACCGACATGCTCGATTTTCTGCTGATGCCGGGCACCGGCCCGGCGAAGACGGTGCCCGGATTGCGACAGAACCCAGGTGATGGTTACCGTTCACGCTTCAGCCATGACGAGGAGATTGCGGAGCCGGGCTACTACTCAGTAATGCTCCGAGACTACAACATTCGTGCCGAATTGAGCGCCACCGAACGCGCTGGCATCCACCAATACACTTTTCCCCAGAGTGACAGCAGTCATTTTATTCTCGACTTGCTCCACACCTCCGGGAACGTGCCGGTTTTGTGGGCGGAATTGAAGATCATTGGCCAAGACACAATCATTGGTGGACGCAGCGTCAAAGGATGGGCGCCCGGCCGCGAAATCTATTTCGCGATGCAGTTTTCCAAACCGTTTGGGTCCTCTGAGATCGTCTCGGACGAAAAGCGTTTGGATCCGGGCGTGCGCGAAGCGAAGGGAATCTCCCTCAAGTGCCTGACGCATTTTCAGACGTCGAAGGAGGAAGTGATCCTGGTGAAGACGGGGATCTCCGGTGTGAGCGCGGAAGGCGCGCAGAAAAATCTGGCAGCTGAAATCCCCGACTGGGATTTTGCCAAAGTGCGACGCGCAGCTCATGCTGCCTGGAGCAAGAACCTCTCGCGAATTAAGATCACCACCTCGAACGCGAAGCAGAAGAGAATCTTCTACACCGCCATGTATCACATGATGGTGGCGCCAACGCTATTTGACGATGTCGACGGGCAATACCGCGGGATGGACGGAAAGAATCATCAACTTCCACCGGGCGCTCGCAACTACAGCACCTTCTCGTTGTGGGATACATTTCGCGCGGCGCATCCCATGTACACGCTGTGCCAAGCCGATCGCGTACCCGATTTCGTGAACTGCCTTATTCGCATGGCGCAACAGAGTCCGGAGGGCGTCCCTATCTGGCCCTTGCAGGCAAAAGAAACTTTCTGCATGACGGGATTTCATTCGAGTTCCGTCATTGCGGAAGCGCAGGGGAAGGGATTCAAGGGAATTGACTTCAGCAAGGCATATCCCACTTTCAAGAGACGCGCCATGGCGGATGATTACCGAGGGCTCGGCTTCTACCGCAAGTTGGGCTACATCCCTTGCGATAAAGAAGAGGAGTCGGTCAGCAAGGTCATGGAATATGCCTATGACGACTGGGCCGTGGCCCACCTGGCGCAGGCGGTTGGAGAGGCGGATGATTGCAAACTTCTTCTCGAACGTTCGCAGAATTACAAAAATCAGTTCGACGCCACTTCGGGTTTCATGAGGCCGCGATTGGAGAATGGCCAGTGGTCAGAACCGTTCACCTCGACCGAAATGGGTTACTCCAAGAAGTGGCGGGACTATACTGAATCCGATCCCTGGCAGACCACGTTTACGGTTCAGCACGACCCCGCTGGTTTGATCAAAATTTGCGGAGGTCCTCAGGCATTTACTGAGAAACTGGACGCGCTTTTCATGACCAGTTCGCAACTTCCTCCTGATGCTCCTCCTGACATCGCGGGTATGGTTGGGCAGTACGCGCACGGCAACGAACCTTGCCATCACATGGCCTACCTCTACTGTTACGCCGGAGCTGCACCCAAAACCCAGGATCATGTTAGAAGCCTGCTGGAGACGGAATACGATGACCAGCCCGATGGGCTGGCTGGCAACGAAGACTGCGGGCAAATGTCTGCTTGGTACGTGATCAGTGCCCTCGGATTTTATGCAGTTGATCCGGTCAGCGGAAACTATGTGTTCGGTACGCCCCTGTTCGATCGGGCGGAGGTTGAAGTGGCAAGTGGCAAGACACTGGTGGTTGAGGCGAAGCGGAATTCCTCAAGCGATCAATACATCCAATCCATAACCTTCAACGGACAGCCCTACAATAAGCTGTGGTTCCGTCACGCCGAAATCGCGGGTGGCGGAAGCATCGTATTCACGATGGGAAGTACGCCGAATTCGCAATTCGGGTCTGAGCCAGGTGCTATGCCCCCATCACTGCAAATGTGAGTGGCAAAGGCGACGTTGAGCGCAGGCGGAGTCCCTGCGACACTATTCGTCAGATATTCATGATGGTGGAGGCGGCGGGAGTCGAACCCGCGTCCGAAAATGTTACTGGTCAAGAGAACTACATGCTTAGTCGTGTTCATGCCCCAGGCATTACCCTGGGACGTTCGCGGCCCGCGCTCAGAACCGACAAGAAACGCGT
>Ga0070713_100000083_pt1 | contig 59579 bp, 55 predicted proteins | sample LARL82metaG_FD_65465 | JGI IMG/M metagenome (GOLD analysis project Ga0070713, IMG submission 65465) | Corn, switchgrass and miscanthus rhizosphere microbial communities from Kellogg Biological Station, Michigan, USA - LAR L8-2 metaG | ecosystem: Host-associated > Plants > Roots > Rhizosphere ... | reverse complement strand
CTTCACCCGAATCGTGCGCGCGGCCAGGCCGTCAGCGCGGAGATCGCCGGCCGCACGCGTGAGTAGCGCAAGCAGCTCGCGCTGCAGCTCCGCATCGTCGTCGATGTCCATCCCGAACGTTTCGTCGCGGCTCAGGCTCTTGGCCTCGAGATGCGGCTCGACGTGAGCGCTGTCGATGCCGTGCACGCGATCCCAGAGCCACGCGGCTTCGCGCTCGCCGAGCCATTGCTCGAGCGTCTCGCGATCGTACTGCAAGACGTCGGGCACCGTGCGCATGCCAAGCCTTCCGAGTCGCTCCTGAAAACGGGGGCCGACGAGCGGAATTTCGGCGAGTTTGATCCCGCGCATGAATTCCATTTCCCTGCCGGCGGACACGACATGGACTCCGGTGCCACGGCCGCCGGTGCCGTGCTTCGCATGCTCGACCGCGAGCTTGGCGATCAGCTTGGACGTGCCCCCGCCAAAAGAGACCGACAATCCCGTTTCGCGGACCACATCGCTGCGCACGCGCGCCGCCGTCTCCTCCAGCGGCTCGTTATGGTACAGAGCTTCGGTGCCGCCAAGGTCGAGATACCATTCGTCGATGCTCGCGCCTTCGACTGCCGGCGCGTGGCGCTCGAGCACGGCGCGAATTTCCCGGTGCTTCTGCGAGCAGGCTTTCCGCGGCACGGGCACACATACCGCCTGCGGGCAGAGTCGGAGCGCCCGCGAGATCGGCATCGCCGACCGCACACCGTACTGGCGGGTCTCGTACGACGCCGAGCACACGACGCCGCGGCTTTCGCGCGTTCCGCCGACGATTAGTAAAGGCTCACGACCGGCGCCGTCGGGATCGACGAGTCGCGCTACGGCGACGAAGAAGGCATCCGCATCGGCGAGGAGGATGCGCCGCGGCGCGGCCATGATTACCAGGCTCCGCGCTCACCCGCGAGCTCGATGACTCTGCTCAGGCGATCGGCGGCGTGGCGCCAGTTTGTCTCGACCGCCATCTCCGCGTCGTCGCAACGTCCCTCGGTGATCGCCGCGACGATGATCTCATGCTCGGCGACGGAGCTGCGGATGTCGTCGGTGAGCATGCTGATATACATGCGGATGTAACGCTCCGCCTGCGGCTTCACCGCGTCGTACAGCGCGAGCAAACGCGGGCCAGCCGCTGCCTCGACGATCCGGCGATGGAAGCGTTCGTCGGCGTCGTAGAGCAGCTCGTGATCAATGGGGGAGGCGCGGCCCGCGCGATGAAAATCGCCATTCGCCTCACGCAATCCCTTCACGAGTGTCGTGCGCGCGTCCGGTCGCAGCTCGGCGGCATGGCGGGCGGCGATACCCTCGAGCGCCCCTACTACGGTGAGCAGTTCGTGCACGTCATCGCGGGTGAGTGGCGCGACCGTGAGTCGCGACTGCTGCGCGCCGAGCGTGTCGATGACGTAGCCTTCCTGGAGAAGCCGCTGCAGTGCTTCCCGCACTGGCGTGCGACTCACGCCAAGCCGTGTCGCGATCTCGGTCTCGACGATGCGGTTTCCGGGAGCGAGCAATCCGCCGACGATGAGCTCACGCAGCCGCGAATACACCTGATCGGGACGCGAGCCGTGAGGCGCGTCGATTGGTGCAGCCGCGGCGGCGTCGCTGCGCGGATCCGCTTTTGGGCGCGCTGCGCGCGACCGCTTCGCTGGGAGGCGCGCGGACTCCGCCGACGACGTTGTGGACGGAGTGAGTGGTGCGGACGAAGGCGAATCGGCGGGTTTCCGTCTCGTGCTCATCTCGCATGCAATATACGCCGGGGCCGGTCATTGTCGCAGCGGCGCTCCAAAGCGTGCTCGCTCCCGGCGCTCCCTGCCGGTATCGTTCCAGGCGCAGGCACCGCGACCTGCTCGAGTACCGTGATGAATTGCCGGTGAGCAGAAAGTCCAATGCGGATTCGCGCACTGCGAGCGACGTTGTGGTAAGCATGCGCGCGATCGTCGGCTGGCCAGACGTTGTCGAGATGGATTCTCGCGCGCGTAGCGCGTTGCCGCGCCTCGACGTCACCATTGCGCCGATGGACACTGCCGATACGTTCCGCATGTTGCCGGTGGTGAGTCCCAGACGCCACGGAGGAGCTGTGGTACGAGTAAAGCGTGAGGTCGCCCTTTTACTCACGTGTGTACGAGCGATATCTGAGGGCGGAGTTGCTCGCCGCGTACACCACGCCGCCGCGGGACGGGCGCGCGCGGTCAGCCCGATGTAAGCACGGCCAAGGTTATATTCCAGGCCGTCCGTGATACCTCGAATAGTCGCGCGCGGGGGCGCACTGCCTGACGAGTGGTGCTCATGAGCTGGGCGCTCGATGAGTTCTTTGCGAGCGTCGAGGAAGAATTTGGCGTCGATATCGAAGACACCGAGCAGCTCGACACTCCGGGCGCCGTCATCGAATTTGTAACGGCTTCGACTGATCCCGCAGACGACATGGACGACGATGAACATCGAGACCACGTCGCAGCGGTCGTCGGCGAGTTGATGGCGCGGACGCTCGGGATCACGCGCTACCGGGAAGACTGGCGCTTCGTCGAGGATCTCAAGGTCAGGTAAAGCGCGTTGATCATGAAAACTCGGTCGTTTGCAGCTCGTCCCTCAGCTTGAGGTACGACGCGTAGCGGGCGGCATCGATGTCGCCCCGCTCGACGCCCTCCTTCACGGCGCACCCCGGCTCCACGATATGCGTACAATCCGCGAAACGGCACCGCCGGAGATAGGGTCGCAGCTCTGGGAAGCACATATCGAGATGCTCGGCGGAGAGGGCCCACATCCCCACCTCGCGCAATCCGGGCGTGTCCACGACGTACCCGCCGCGCTCGTCAGGCAGCGGAATCATGATCGCGCCAACGGTGGTGTGACGGCCCTTGTTGACGGACTCACTGATCTCGCCGACAGGGAGCGACACACCGGGAAAGAGGGCATTCAGCAGTGACGACTTCCCTACCCCCGATGGCCCCGTGAGGACGGAGACACGGCCCTCGAGCATCGCGCGAACGGCGTTCAGGCCATCGCCGCGCTTCGTGCTCGTGAAGTGCACCGGATAGCCCGCGCGCTCGTACGCATTGAACCGTGCGTGCGCGTCGGACTCGCCTACGAGATCGACCTTGTTCACGATGATGCGCGCCGCCAGCTCGTTCGCCTCGGCGATGACGAGGAACCGGTCGAGCATCCGTGGGTGGGGTTCGGGCTTCGCCGCGGCGAAGACGATCACGACCTGATCGACATTGGCCGCCACGATGCGCTCGCCGTACGCACCACCGGGCTTGCGCCGCGCCAGACGCGAGCGACGCGGCAGAATCTCGCAGATGGCCCATGCCCCGCCTCGGGCGTCCGGCTCGACCAGCACTTCGTCGCCGACGGCGAGCTTCATGCGATCCGCATCGCTGTCGCGGCGCGATCCGTCGCCCGAGGAGTCGCGCTTCAATCGCCCACGCAAGCTCGCGTCGACGAGAGACTCGTTCTCCACGCGTACTCGCCAGCTCCCCCCGGTGCCGCCCAATACGACGCCGCGGCGCGGTTGCGCGCCGGGAGTGTTGCTGGAGCGGAGCTCCGTCACTCGCCCTCCCCTTCATCGCGCATCGCGTCCCACCAGCGTCGTTGCTTCTCGGGATCGCGCTTCGTGGCGATGAGGTCGTCGAGCGCGGCCTTCACGGCGGAGAGTGACCACGCGCCGACCCGCGCCCGTGCTTCGGCTTCCGTGTTTGCCGTGGCGAGATAGTCGGTCTCGAGATGTCCTTCTGGACTCTGGGCACCGATACGCGCCCACCGCACGAATAGCAGATACGCAGCGAATGGCGCACCCGATTCGCCGGTGTGGTCGGCCACGATCTCGGCGCTATACGAGAAGCCATCGCTTCCCTCGAACGCCGCGGGCCGATCGTGCACGGCCATATAGCCGCCGAGGGTGTTCGCGTCACCCCTCGAGTGATCGGGCGGCTGGAAGCGCGGAGCCATCGCGACGTGGCGCAGGAGGGGACTCGCGTTAGGCTGACTGGCGGTGATTCCGGCGACTCACCAGCTCGCGCAACACATTGCCAGTGATGAACGCCACGTTCGCCGGTCGTTCGGCGAGACGCCGCATGAGATACGGATACCATTGCGTTCCGAAGGGCACGTAGACCCGCATGCCGTATCCCTCGCGCACGAGGCGCTCCTGCAGATCGCGCCGCACCCCATACAGCATCTGAAACTCGAAGCGGTTCGCCACGATGTCGTTCTCGCGCGCGAACCGCTTCGTCTCGTTGATCATTGCCGGATCATGCGTGGCGATTCCCGGGAAGTTGCCATGCATCAGCAATTCGTGCATGCATTTCACGTAATTCGAGTCGACGTCCTTCTTGTCCGGATAGGCGACGCTCGCCGGCTCCTTGTACGCACCTTTGCACAGGCGTACGCGGGAGCACAGCTTGTTGGCGTACTCGATGTCGGTCAAGGTGCGGTAGAGATAACTCTGGAGCACGATGCCGACATGGTTGCGGTAATGTGGATAGAGCCTGTGCTCGAAGAGATGCAGCGTCCGGTCGGTGTACTCGCTCGATTCCATATCCACCCGCACGAAACTGCCGTACTCCTGCGCGCGCGCGAGCACGTCCTGCATGAGCGTGACGCAGAGCTCCTCGGAGATATCGAGCCCCATCGCCGTGAGCTTTACGGAAACATTCGCGTCGAGTTTCTGCGCATGGATGCGTAACAGGATCTCGAGATACGCGTCTCGCGTGCCCCGTGCCTCGCGCTCGTTGGTGACGCTCTCACCGAGCAGATCGAGCGACGCGCGAATGCCGCGCGCATTCAGAGTGCGGACCGCGCCGAGCGCTTCGTCGAGCGTCTCACCGGCGACGAACCGGCTGGCAAACTTTTTCGCCAGTCCATTGTTCCGCACGAATTTGAAGACGCGCGGCTGATTCGACAGATAGAGAAGTGCGGAACGGAGCATCAGGGAATCGGCCGCAGTCGAGCCTGGACAGCTTGCACGATGCGCACCACTGGGAAGACGCGCTGACCTGCCCACGGATCCAACACATTCCAATCGACGAACCCGTCGTCACTCGATGGCTCGAGCAGATACATCGCGAGAATCCCGAGCGGCTGACCGGTGCGCACGATGTAGCTCCCGCTGGCAAGCGAGCGCGACCCCGGCGAACCCCACGAGCCATCGATGCGCCGCTCGCGGTGGCGCTGAAACGGCTGAGCGGCCGTGCTCGTCGAATCGATGGTGAACTCGGCTACGTTCGCGTCAGAAGGTTGCGTGAGCTCCTCGACGATGACGCCGTGCATAACGAGTCGCCTGACGATGGAGTCGCCGACGTCGCGCGGGAACGCGTACGCCCACGGTATCGGCACGCTGAGCGTGGGCGTGAACCGATCATAGATCGGCATGTCGACATCGTTGACGCGACCCGTGCGCCTAACGCCACGCGGCAGGCCGGCCTGGTAACGCGTCGTATCGCCCGGCGTGCGCACGATCTCCTCGACGCGAATCGGACCCGACTTCTTCGAGGCAATGCTCGAGCGGATCGGAATCTGCTTCCCCGCCGACCGTGGATCGTTGCCCCAGCCAGTCGTTCGTGTGGACGCCTCGCGCGACAAATCATAAATGTCCTCGGCTTCATGGGCGACGTACGACAGCAGCTCGCTCACGAAGTCGTACGTGGAGGCAACGCGCCGTTCGAAGGGATCATGCGAGTACGCCTCACTCAGCACCGAGATGCGCCCGCGCAGCCCGAAGTAGTTCGTCCCAAAGCGCGGGCGCGAGTCGTACGTCTCCCATGCCGTCGGCGCGCCCTGCTCGCGCGGGAAATTGCCGTAATCGAAGACGTAGAAGCCCTCGCGATCGAGCATCTTCTGACGGAGGTCGACGAGCATCGTGTCGCGCGTGTACGGTCCGGTGAAGAGCGCCGCCGGATTCAGCGACCCGGCGTACGTCAGCGCGTAGCCGTGATAGCTGCCGTCGGTCGTGTGCAGGTCCACGAACACGTCCGGATCCCACGTGCGGAACATCGACAGCGAGGCGATCGTCTCCGGCGCTTCGGCCTTGATGTAGTCGCGATTGAGGTCGAGGCCCTGCGCGTTCGCGCGCGTGCCGACCAGCGGCGGGCCGTTCTGCTCGGTACGATTGCGTTCCTGGGCGGCGAATCGCTCGTTGCCGTCGGCATTGTAGATCGGGACGGCGATGAGAACTATTGAATCGAGCACATTCGCGTGGCCGTCGAAGAGCAGATCGCGCAACTGCGCGAGCAATGCTTCCTTCCCCTCGACTTCGCCGGCGTGGATGTTCGCCTGCACATACACGATCGGCCGCTGCAGTTGCTTTGCTTCCGCCGGCGTCGTCACGAGCGGTCGAGAAGCAATGACGAAGGGGATGTCGCGGCCCTCGGTGGTCTTGCCAATCGAGCCGACATACATCTTCGCGCCGAGGATGCGTAACGAGTCGATGTACTGCTGGACATCGGCGTAGCTGGACGTCTCGGTGAAATGAGTCCGCTCAGCGTGCGTCAGCGGGCGCGCCCTGGCGAGGTTCCCTGGATACCGGCTGCGCGTCGGCGCTTCGGTGGAGGGGCCCGAAGTATGTGGGGTGCAGCTCGCAACAATCGCGGACGACAGGAGTGCCGCCGCGAGTGCGCAGGCTCGGCTCACTGTCTGTCCCATATCGCTCGTGAGGCGCTCCGGCACGGCGTCACGTTGTCCTTCCGCGGCTGAGAGACAGGAAGTGTAGCCGGGACGGACGGGTGAGGTCCAGTCAGTGATGGTTAGTGGCTGGTGGTTGCCACTCAGGACGCTCTCCCCGTATGAAGCATCGCGCCGCGGGCCCGCGTCTGCGCTGCCGTGGCGGCGTCGGCGCCATTCTCGATATCGAGACGTACGTTGCGCTCGAACATCGTGTAATCCGCATCGCGAAGCCCCGCGCGCGCGAGCGAAAGCACGACGTCCGAGACGACAGCGACCGGAACGCCGCGCGCGATGAGATCAGTGGCGACCGTGAGTGGCATGGTCACACGTGCGCGCCCAGTGTGCTGCGATGCAGACCGGAGCTGCGCGAGGTTTCGCATGGGCATACCCGCATGGAGCGCGTTGGCGCCGGCGTTGATCTCGTCGACGGTCGCGCCACTGCCGAGCGCCGCACGCGCGCTTCGCAGCTCGGCGTACAGCCCACGAACAGCGATGACGATACGGCCGCCGTCTGCGCCTTTTTTCTCGCCCTCGAGCGCCTTGTCGATGAGCGGCTCGGCCGGTAGACGCGCTCGGCGCGCGGAATCCACGACAGCGGCGACGGCGGCGCGTGTTGCCGGATCGAGGCGCGCAAGGCGCGCGTCTCCATCTTGCTGCTGCGCTCGAATCAAGTGCAGCGGGAACAGAAGCGACGCGCCACACACGCCGGCGAGGATCGCGGCGGCGCGCAAAACCCGATTCACCGCGTTGCGTCTCCGGTCCCGACCACGAGGGCGGAGTTTGGCATCCCATAATCGTCATCGATCACCTTGGGGGCGGCGGGATCCGCGACCCAAAGGCTGTCGTCGACGACGAACGAATAGCGATGATGACCTTCCGGGATCGCGGCCGTCACCGACCACACGCCCCCACCGCGGTGCTGCGCGCTGTACTCGGCATGGGAGGCATCCCAGTCGTTGAAGTCGCCAACGACCTGCACCTTGCGCGCAGTCGGGGCAATGAGAACGAACTGTACCGCACGCCGCGTGGCCGAGTGAGGCGACGGATTACGATCGGATAGGACTTCGGGACGGGCGTTGGCGGCATGCGACGTACGCAGCGCACCGATGGCGTGGCCGACGGAGAGCGCGACGGCAAACAGGACCGCGGCGGCGATCCCAGACACCAATGGGCTCACAGTGATCGTGCGCGGGCGGAGTGCACGCGCCCACGCGCCATAACGGTGGCGCGGTAACGCGCGGACGGCGTTCATGACGCCGCGGTCGAATTCGTCATCCAGCTTTTCGGGGCGTCGCAGCTCCGCGACGACTCGCTGGACCCAGCTTTCAGGATTGCCTCGCATCATTCACCTCGGGGAGCCCACGCTCCACACGTACCTCGCGATCGTCGCGGACGTCACTCAAGAGCTCACGCAAGCGATCGCAGGCTCGCATAACTCGCATCTTCAGGGCGGACACGCCGACCCCGGTTAGCTGCGACATCTCCTCGTATCCCAACTCTTCGACGTACTTCAGCAAGAAGGCCTCACGCTGCTCGGCACGCAGACGACCCAGTGCGCGCTCGATCTCTTCGCGCCACGCACTCCGCTCGGCCGGATGCTCCTCCGCCGCCTCGTGTAAGGCCAGATCGTCGCTCACGAACGTCCGTGACCGACGTCCGCGACGCGCGCCAACGGTCCGGCAGCGATTCACCAGAATGCGGAACAACCATGCGCCGAACCGCTCGGGATCTTCGCACCGGGCGAGTGAGCGATACGCGCGCGTGAACGCGTCCTGTAATGCCTCTTCCGCGTCCTCGCGATTTCCGAGCATGTGAATGGCGTATCGCGCGTACCGATCGCGATACCGATTCACGAGCTCGGCGTACAACTCGACGTCGCCACGGAGCACGCGTGCGACGATTTGCGCGTCCGTGCTACGATCCATGAGTGACAGACCTTGCTGTCGGAGAGGGGGTCACAGCCGAAAGCGAGGGACTTGGGCTAAGGTCGGTCATCGCGATCTTTGCGCCTGGTCTTGGTCCCTAGGGCAGTCCCTTACCTCTCTTTACGTAACAGGCCGCCCTTCAGTTGGGTAGAAGGTTTTTCCTTCCTTAGCCATCTCGATCAGCAGCTCGGCAGCCTCGAAGCGGGGAGGATAACGCGTATTCAGTTCCTGAAGCTGGCGAACGATCGATGCAATCCCGACGGTATCGACATACCGGAATGGTCCCCCGCGAAACGGCGGGAAGCCAATCCCGAAAACCGCTCCTATGTCGCCATCGCGGACATTGCGCAGGATGCCTTCCTGCAGACAGCGTGCTGCCTCGTTGACCATCGCGAGGACACAGCGCCGCACCATCTCCTCAGCCGGTATCGTGACGTGCTGCCCCGCGTTGGCGCGGGCGGTCGCGCCGATGATCTGATAAATCGAGCTGTCCACGTCCCCTTTCTTGCCGCTGGCGTCGTACTTGTAGAAACCGCTGCGACCCTTTCGTCCGAGGCGGCCGGCAGTGACGACGCGACGCATCGCCTCCGATGGTGTCATTCGGATGCCGAGTGCCTCCGCGAGGACGAGGCCGACCTTGCCGCCGACGTCGATGCCCACTTCATCCAGCAGCGTGATCGGACCCACCGGAAAGCCGAAATCGATGAGCGCTCTGTCGATGGCGTCGATCGCGGCGCCCTCGTCGAGCAGCCTGCCAGCCTCGTTCATGTACGCGGACAGCGTACGCGTGGTATAGAAGCCCGGGCCATCGTTCACGACGATGACCGTTTTGCCGAGCTGCTTGCCATATGCAACCGCCGAGACGGCCGCTTCTTTTGTCGTGTCCGGCGTGACGATCACCTCGAGCAGCGGCATCTTGTGCACTGGTGAGAAGAAGTGCATGCCGAGCACCTGCTCCGGCCGCCGCGCGACCTCCGCGATTCGCCTGATAGGAATCGTGCTCGTGTTCGAGGCGTAGATCGCATCGTCAGGCAGCAGCGGCTCGACTTCTCGCAAGACGCGATGCTTCAGGTCGAGATCCTCGAACACGGCCTCGATAACCAGATCGACGTTGCCGAAGCCCGTGTACTCGGTAGTGCCGCCCGCCAGCGACATCATGTCGTCGAACTCCGGGCGGGTAATCTGCTTCTTCGTGAGCCGCTCCTTCACGACCTCGCGTACCGCGGCGAGTCCCTTGCCCACACGCGCCGTGTCGGTGTCCTTGAGCCTAACGAGGGTGTCCTGCTGGACAGCCACCGAGGCGATGCCCGCCCCCATGAAGCCGGCGCCAAGGACGCCGAGCTTCTCCACCGGATGCGGCGCCGGCACAGGTGCCGGCACACCCGGATCCTTCTTCAGGGAATTGGTGGCGAAGAAGAGGAAAACGAGCTGGCGCGAAACCTCCGTCATCGCCAGCTCGCCAAACCGGCGAGACTCCGCGCGATAGCCCGCGTCTTCACCCTGCTCGTAGCCCAGGCGAATGACATCCAGTGCGGCGAGCGGCGCCGGATACAACCCGTGCGTCTGCTTCAGAACGCTCTGGCGCGCGCGCTTGAAGACGAGTGATCGACCGAGCCGATTGCCCTCGACCAGCAGTCCCTCCGCGCCCCGCTCGACGCGACCCTTCGATCGCTGGCGTGTACCGGCGCCCAGCTCGCGTGCGCGCTGGATGGCGACGTCTCGGAGGATGGCCGGATGCACGACGTCGTCGACAAGCCCCATCTTCAATGCTTTGCGGGGACGCACATTGCGGCCGCGAAGGATCATGTCGAGCGCGTTAGGCAATCCGACAAGCTTTGGCAGACGCTGCGTGCCGCCGGTTCCCGGGATGATACCAAGTTGCACCTCGGGTAACCCAAGTACGGTTTTTGGGTGTTCGGTCGCGATACGCCACGCGCATGCGAGCGCGGTTTCGAGACCGCCGCCCAGGCACGCTCCGTTGATTGCCGCCACGACAGGCACGCGCAACCGCTCGAGGCGCGATAGCATCTTCTGACCCGTGTAGCTCGCCTGTTCGGCGTCTTCCGCAGCCTTGAATTCGAGAAACTGCTCGATGTCGGCGCCGGCAATGAAGTTGTCGGGCTTGCCCGAGATCAGCACCGCACCGGTAATCGAATTCTCTCGTTCGATCTCGTCGAACACCACCCGCAGCTCCTCGGCGAGCGCGAGGCTCAGCGTATTGACGGGCGCTCCCGGAACATCGAGCGAGAGGATCGCGACGTTGCCATCGCGGGAAAGCGAGATGGACATGAAAAGAGTGTACGGGTTAGGGGCTGGGACTTAGGGCAAAGAACAGTTAGCTCGAGAATGAGACTCGGGGGTCAGCCGCAGAAATGGTGGTCACCGGCCCTGGCCCCCAGTCCCTAGGCCCCAGCCCCTCTCTCCACCACCATGGCGTGTCCCATGCCGCCGGCAGCGCAGACCGTCATCAGACCGAATTGTCCATCGCGGCGACGCAACTCGTTCACCAGCGTGGTCAGAATGCGGCCGCCGGTCGCGCCGAACGGATGACCGATCGAGATCGAGCCACCCATGACGTTGAGACGATCCGGATCCACCTCACCGACTGGCTGCACAAAGCCGGCACGCTGTGCCCACTCTCGCGACATGAATCCCTCGAGATTGCAGAGTACCTGCGCGGCGAACGCCTCGTGCATCTCGACCAGATCGATGTCTGTGAGGCTGAGGCCCGCGCGCTTCAGCGCCACCGGCGCGGCGAGGACGGGACCCATGAGCAATTGCTCACCAGGATCGAGAGCGGCGTACGCGTACGACCGGATGAATGCCAACGGCTCGTAGCCGAGCGCCTTGGCGCGATCGGCGCTCATCAACAGCACCGCGCTCGCACCATCGGTGAGGGGGGACGCGTTTCCCGCCGTCACCGTACCGAATCGTCTGTCGAACACCGGCTTCAACGCCGCGAGCTGCTCGAGCGAAGTGTCGCTGCGAATGCCATTGTCCGATGACAGCGCCTGCTCCAGCTTCGGCGGCAGGTAGACCGGCACGATCTCCGCCGTTAGGCGACAATCTCGCGTGCCTTCGGCCGCGCGAACGTGCGACCGGAGCGCGAACTCGTCCTGCGCTTCGCGCGAGATGTGGTTGATCTTGGCCATCTTTTCGGCGGACTCGCCCATCGTCTCGCCGGTCGACGGCTCGGCGATCGCCGGCGTTATCGGAATCAGATCCTTGGGACGGATCGAGCCCAGCAGCTTCACCCGCTGCCCGGCCGTACGAGCGCGCGAGAAGGCGACAAGCTTCTCCGACATACCGCGCGAGTGCAGAATCGGCACATTGGACAACGACTCGGCGCCGCCAGCAATGACCACATCGTGATGGCCCAGGACGATCTGGTCCGCGGCGTCGGTGATGGCCTGGTTGGCCGACGCGCACGCCCGGCTGACGGTGTAAGCCTCACACCCACGGGGCAGCATCGGCATGAGCGAGATCTCACGGGCGATATTCGGCGCGATCACCGAGGGCACCACGGTGCCGTAAACGATCGCATCGACGTTCTTGCCATCGAGATTTCCGCGTTGAATCAGCTCCGCGACCGCGAGCTTGCCCAGCTCGATCGCCGTATAGCTCTTCAGTGCCGTTCCCGCCTTGGCGAAGGGCGTGCGGACGCCGGCCACGATTGCGACGCGGCGGCCATTCGTTCCGAGTGTTGCCATACTCGGAAGTTAGGCGACCTCGGTAGTCGCGACCAGCGGCCGTGCTTCGCGAGCAGGATGCTGATAAGCTTCCTTTGCGAGATCGTCGCTCGTGCGCAGCCACTTCGCCCAGGAGGAGAGTCTGACGACTGCCGCCACGACAGCTGACAGCTCGCCGGTCGAGATTCGACGCCGTCAGCTCGAGGCGCTTCGCAGCGACGAATTCGACGTTCTGGTCATCGGCGGTGGCATTACCGGCTGCGGCATCGCTCGCGACGCGGCGCTTCGCGGCCTTCGCGTCGCGCTCGTCGAGAAGGACGATTTCGCCAGCGGTACGTCCAGCCGCTCCTCGCGACTGGTGCACGGCGGTCTGCGATACCTCGAGCACGGCTACCTGCATCTCGTCTTCGAGGCAAGCGGTGAACGTCGGCGGCTCCTGCGGCTCGCGCCACACCTCGTGCGTCCGCTGGAATTTCTCTGGCCCGTGTACGCCGGAGCGCGCGTCCCGCAGTGGAAGCTCAACGCCGGCCTCACGCTCTACGACGCGCTGGCGCTCTTTCGCAATGTTGGCACGCATCGCCGCCTGAGCGCGCGTCAGATCGCCTCGCGCGAGCCGCAGCTCAAACGCAACGGGCTTGTCGGCGGCGCGCGCTATTTCGACGCCGCGACGAATGATACGCGCCTAACGCTGGCCAACGCCCTCGGTGCGCGCGAAGCCGGAGCGATTGTCGTCAATCACGCGCGCGTCAGTGAGCTCATCGTCGACAACCACGCCGCGTCAGGTGCGCGGGTCGTGGACTCTCTCGGCGGCGCGCGCTTGAACGTGCGGGCCCGGATCATTGTCAACGCGACAGGACCGTGGAGCGATGAGCTGCTGGGCCGAGAGAAACGGGCCGAGCGCACTGCCGTTCGCGGCAGCAAAGGCGTTCACCTCGCCGTGGCTCGCGATCGCATCGGGAATCACGGCGCGCTCACGGTACTTGCACCGAACGACGGTCGCGTGATGTTCATATTGCCCGCTAACCGGCAGACAATTATCGGGACGACGGACACATTCACGGATGCGCCGCCCGATGAAGTGCGCGCGACGGAGCATGACGTGACCTACTTGCTCGACGCGGCCAACGCCTTCTTCCCCGATGCGCATCTGAGTCGGCAGGATGTCATCAGCGCCTGGGCGGGAATTCGACCCCTCGTTGCCGGCGGTGCCAACGAAGACGATCCAGATGATGCCTCACGAGAGCATGCCATCGCGCAGAGCGTACACGGCGTCGTGAGCATTACCGGTGGCAAGCTCACGACGTACCGTATCATGGCTGCCGAGGTCGTTGATGTCGTCGCCACTCGCCTCGGCAAGCGTCCGGTGCGTCGGCCGCCGACATACCGCGCCGTGTTACCCGGCGGCGACCTCGCCTACATCGATGAAGCGGTGCACGCGGCACAACGCGTAACGGCTGACGACGAGCTCGCGATGCATCTCGTTCACTCGTTTGGCAGTCGGTGGCCAGCGGCCGCCGATGAAATCGCCTCGCCGGGCGGCGCCGAACGCATCGATGGATCGACCTACACGATCGGTGAGATGCGCTACGCGGCCCGGCACGAGCTGTCCTATACCCTCTCGGACATTCTGCTTCGCCGTACACATCTCGGCTTCGAGACCCGAGATCATGGCGTGGGCAGCGCCCGGAAGGTGGCGACCGCCATCGCTGACATTCTTGGCTGGAGCGACGTCGACATCGCCGCGCAGATCGCAGCCTATGAGCGCGACGTGCAGCGAATTTTTACGATCGAGAACACTGATCGGTGAGCGCGGCGATCGATGAACGGTGAATGGTGTCGGTAGCTCTCATAGATCACAGACCGCCGATCACCGTTCACCGATATCAATCTCCTCGCATGGCCACGAGCGGGTCGACGCGGGCGGCGCGGCGGGCTGGGACATAGCTCGCGACCGCCGCAACGAGGAGCAGAAGCGTCGCTACCGCGCTGATCGTGATCGGATCGAGCGCGCGCACGCCGAACAGCAATGACCCCATCACGTGACTCACGGACGCGGAAACTACGATTCCGATCAGCACGCCTCCGATGGTGAGCGTGAGCCCCTCTCCGACAACCATCGCCGCCAGCCGACGGCCAGTAGCACCCAACGCGAGCCGTACGCCCATCTCGTGCGCGCGTTGGCTCACGGCATACGCAATCACGCCATAGAGGCCAATCGCGGCCAATGCCAGCGCAACCGCGGCGAAAACTGTGACGAGGGTTGCATAGAAGCGCTGTGGCCCGACGGATTTCGTCACATATTCGCCCAGCGTGCGGATCGCGAATACCGGCAGCTCCCGATCGATCTCGCGGAGCGCGACCTGTGCTGGTTTCGTTAGGCTGCCTGGCGCCACGTTGGTCCGCAACACGACGCGCAAGTTGGGTTGCGGCGCCTGCGCGTAGGGGATGTACAGCATCGGCGGCGTGTCCTGATCGAGGGCGATCTGCTTGACGTCGCCGACCACGCCAACGATCGTGCCACCACGACGATCGCCGTCCACGTACCAGCCGAGATCGACATACCTGCCGAGCGGCTCTTCATTGGGAAAGAAGCGTCGCACGAACTCGCGGCTGACGACGATCTCCTTGGGCGTTCCCGCTCGTGCGTCGCGCGCGTACAGGTGACCTCGCACCAAGGGAATGCCCATCGCGCCAAAGAATTCGGGGGTCGCCGAAAGAACCTCCGATGCCGGCTCCTCTTGTGGTGGGACCGGCGGCCGCCCCCGTATCGCAAACGAGAGCGTGAGATCGGAGCCGTCCAGCGGCAGCACGCTCACGACGGCCGCCTGCCGGACACCTGGCAGCGCTTCGAGACGAGGCGTGAGCGCGTCTACGAAGGTGCGCTGCGCCGTATCACTGTCATAGCTGCGCGCGGGCAGCGAGACGCGGAAGGTGAGGACGCTGTCGACACGGAAGCCAGGGTCGATTGAGAGCAGTCGCTCGAAGCTGCGCAGCAAGAGTCCGGCACCAACGAGCAGCGTCACCGCGAGCGCGACCTCCGCAACGACGATCCCCCCGCGGGTCCGTGCGGTGACGTGCCGCGAGCGGATACCTCGCGAACCGGCGCGAAGTGCCGAGGCGACGTCCTTGCCGAGCTGCGTCGCCGGAATCAGCCCAAATGCGAGACCCGTCACGACGGCAAGGGTCATCGTTAGGCCGAGTGTCATCGGGTCGAGCCGCGCCGAGGTCACACGCGGGAGAGAGCCGGGTGCCAGACGCAGGAGCGCGCTCATGCCCGACCGCGCCAGCAAGAGCCCGGCGAGTGCCCCGAACAGCGAGAGGAGCATGGTCTCCGTCACGAGCTGACGCACCAATCGCGACCGACCGGCGCCTAACGCGGCACGAACCGCCATCTCGCTCTCTCGAGCGGACGCGCGTACGAGCAGGAGATTCGCCACGTTTGCGCACGCAATGAGCAGCACGAAGGCGACCGCGCCCATGATCACCAGCAGTGGCTGTTCGATGTCACCGACGATTGCGGTCTGCAACGGCAGCGGCTGAATGGCGAACGACCTGTAGTACTTCGGGTATTCCGCCGCGAGGCTCGCGCCGATCTGCGACAGCTCGCGCTCCGCCTGCGTCACCGTGACGCCTGGCGCGAGCCGGCCAATCATGTTCAGATAGCGGGAGCCTCGACTGTTCGCCATTTCGCTCGCCGTAAAGACGAGCGGCACCCAGATCTCGGCGGCGAGGGGGTACGCACGATCGCGCGGCATCACGCCGATGACGGTGACGTCATTGCCGTTCAGCCGGATGGCCCGACCGACGATCGCCGGATCGGCGTTGAAGTCGCGGCGCCACACGGCGTCGCTGAGAATCGCCACGTGGGGCGCGCCCTCGAGGTCTTCGCCATCCGCGAATGTTCGGCCGCGTGCCGCCGAGACACCGAGAATCCTGAACCAGTTGGCGCTCACGCTCACGCCGGTGAGCAGCTCGGGATCCGCGCCCCCGCGGACGAGATTCATGCTCTTACCGCCGTACATCGCGAAGCGCTCGATGGTATGGCTTCGCGACCTGAAGTCGTTCAGCTCCGGCGCCGCGCCGGCGTCTGCCGCGCCATTGTACACGAAGCGGAACCGCATGACACGATCAGGCTGGACAAAGGGCAGCGGCTGGAGCAGCACCGCGTGCACAACGCTGAAGATCGCCGTGTTCGCACCGATGCCCAACGCGAGCGTCAGCACGACGGTGACCGTGAAGGCGGGCGCCGCGGCGAGCTTGCGAAGCGCGTAGACGAAGTCCTGTCGCAGGTCGGTCATGAGCTCCGCCCGTTGGTGTGCCGCTTCGGTGGAGCGATCGACGGCGTTCAGGTAGCGGCGCGCGTCCTCGAAGTCGCCGAACTGCCGCATCGCCTCGACACGCGCCGCATCGGGCGGCATGCCTAACGAGCGAAGCTCCGCAGCGCGCATGTCGAGGTGGAAGCGCAGCTCCTCGTCGACATCAGCGCCGATCTGGTGGCGCGTGCGCCACGGCAACCGGAAGAAGCGGCGATTCATGGGGTCACGCCGGCTCGAGGACCTTGAATACGGCCTCGGCGTAGCGACGCCACGCCCGCTCCTCGTCACGGAGCGTGCGGCGGCCGGCTGATGTCAGCTTGTAAAAGCGCGCGCGGCGATTGTTCTCCGAGAGACCCCAGCTCGCCTCGATGCACGCCGCGCGCTCCAGACGATGCAATGACTTGTAGAGGGGCGCGTCCTCGATCTCGATCACACCGTCAGTGCGCTGGCGAATCCATCGCGACACGGCGTAGCCGTGCATCTCGCCCCAGACGAGCGCGCGGAGGACGAGCACGTCGAGAGTACCCTGCAAAAGGTCGAGTGAGTCGGACGCCACGAGCTCTCCCAGTACCTGGTAAGGGGAGTATGCCGCAACGTCTCCTCACGGTCAAGCCTGCAGGCGAGGACCGCTACCTCTCCTCGGAGGTCGCGTTATGAATGGTCGTCAAATCGACAACTTTGAGCGTGCGCACCATCGTCGGCAGCCGCAGCTGAGTCGTATCGCCGACCCCTTTGCCGAGCAGCGCCCGGCCGATTGGAGAGGCCATCGTCACGTGCCCTTCCTCGAATTCCACGGCGTCGCCGAATACAAGGTGGTACGTCTCGCGCGAACCGGTGCGCTGGTCCTCGACGACGACACGCGATCCCAGACCCACCTTGTCCGCGGGAATCTGGGACGGGTCGATCTGTGACAACTTGCTGAGCCTCTGCCGCAGCTGGCCCAGGCGGGCCTGCACGAACTGCTGCCGCTCCAACGCGGCTTTGTATTCGGAATTCTCGCGAAGATCACCAAGCTCCACCGCCTTCCGAATCTCGTTGGGAAGGGTGACGTTGAGCTCGTATTGCAACTTCTCAACTTCTTCGCCGAGCTTCTGCTTCAATGCTTCGATCATGTGCGAACCGGGTCCAAACAAACACAAAATGGAGCGCCCGGCCGTGTGGGCCGGGCGCCGTCAACGCAACGTACGCCAATTCACATACTTCCGCAAATGGCGGACCGGTTCGCGGCCCGAGCGCATGCCGCAGCGCAGTAGCTTGTGGAATGATCGAAATACAGCGCTTCGGAAATGTGGAGCGGATCCGGCTTGCGAGCTGGGGCAGTCGGATTGCGGGGATGGACGTGAGTGCCTACCTCGCCAGTGGCATCCTCATCGACAGCGGCTTTCCACTGGCACGTCGCGCGCTCGCCCGATTCCTCGATGAGCGACGCATCGTCGGCGCGATGCTCACGCACTATCACGAGGATCATGCCGGCAATGCGACGCTGCTCGCCGAGCGCGGTGTTCCCATCGCGATGCACTCGTTGACCCGGGAGCGGCTCACCGAGCCCGCACCCATTCGCGCGTATCGACGCGTCGTCTGGGGAACGCCGGCGGCACTCGGTGAGTCGTTTCACGACCTCTCGACGCCACCGCTGCAATTCGTCTTCGCGCCCGGGCATAGTCCCGATCACCAGGTGGTCTGGGACGCAACCCACGCGACCGTGTTCTCCGGCGATCTGTGGCTTGGCGTGCGCGCCCGCGTTATGCATTCCGGCGAGGATCCGTTTCGGATCATCGAAAGTCTGCGCGTCGTACGGGCGCTCCAGCCGGAGCGAATGTTCGATGCGCATCGTGGCGAGGTGCACGACCCGCCGACCGCGCTGGAGGCGAAGATCGCATTTCTCGAGGATACCATTGCGGCGATCAGATCAAAGGTCGCCGCGGGGTGGAGCGATCACGCAATACTGCGCGAAGTGCTGGGAGGGGATGAGGCAGTCGCCGTCGCGTCGCGTGGAGAGTATTCAAGGATGAATCTCGTCCGAGCGGTCAGGCGAAGCGGCGCCTAGACTGGGCCACGCTTACCTGTGCATCGGCAGCATGTCCTCCGTCTCTTCCGCCGCCACCGGGTGTTTTCCCGCTCGCCGGTACTCGTTCGTCAGGCGAGCGAGCATTTCCTTCCGGCGATCGTATAAGCGCTTCAACGGCCGTCGCGCGTGCCGAGCGTGCGCGTAGGACGTCAGGAGCGGAAGCGCGACCGTCGAATCCAGATAGCAGACAACCGCGTCAGGCAGGCGGTCGGGGTCAATCTTCCCCCAGCTCACCGCTTCCGCGGGAGTCGCGCCCGACAGGCCACCCGTGTCCGGACGCGCGTCGGTGATTTGCAGGAAGTAGTCGTGCCCCTTCTCGTCGATGCCTAACACTTCCTGGATCTGCGGCTCCGTCTGGAGCATGAAATTCTTGGGACTTCCCCCGCCGCAGATCAGGACCGCCGACTTCCCGCCCTTCTTCCCCGCGCCTCGCTTCGCGTCGAGCACGATCGACGCCGTCTCGTTCACGTCGAGATTTGGATCGATGACGCACCGGTTCCCGTCGAGCGCGAGCGCGGCGACGTTCATACCGATCGACGAATCGCCGGGTGACGACGTGTAGATCGGGACGCCGGCGGCGTACGCGGCCGACAGGAGCGACTTCTGGCCGATGCCTAGGGTCTTCTCCCGCTCGCGGACATATCTGCCGCACAAACTATGGAATTCGGCGCTCGACATCGCCCGTTGAAAGTCCGCGCCCTGTATGATCGTTCTGAAAAAGGCATCCGTCGACAATAGCACGTCGTAGTCGAAGAAGATGTCGTAGATGCGAACGACGCCTTCCTCACGCAGCACGACGTCCGACTCCTGTGGATTGCCGCGGTGCATCGCGAGGCCGAGCCCGAAGTGCGTGTCGTGATAGAGATTCGCGCCCGTCGAGATGATCCAGTCGACAAAGCCGCTCTCGATGAGCGGGATGATGGCGGCCATCCCCAGCCCCGCCGGCGTCAGCGCGCCGGTGAGCGTGAGACCGACGGTGACGTCGGCATCCAGCATTTTCTGCGTGAAGAGCTGACAGGCTTCGCGCAAGCGCGCGGCGTTGTAGGCGAGGAAGCTGCCGTCGATCAAGTCGGCCACGCGCTCGCTGCCGTCGATGCGCCGTGGATCGATGCGGTCGCCCCGCAGAAAGCGGCTCGCCTGATGCGACGTATGCCTAACGCCAGAGCGCTCACGCTCCTCGGCGGCACGTTTCTGTTCGGCCTTCGGGCCAGCGGCCGATGCCCGCTTCGGCGCCCCGTGGCGTGACGCCTTGAAGCCGCCGCGGTCTCGACCGTCTTCACGTGATGAATTCCCGCTGTGACCACGCGATGAGTTGCCGCTCTTGCCACGCGATCCGCTTTTCTTACTCGCCATGATCGTTCGCCAATTCGAACATGCTCATCGAATGCGGTCGATGCCGCCGATCGCCGCGCGCTGATTCAACCCCGCCTGCTCCCGCGGCTGGATCGCGCGCTGCTGTGATTCATACGCCTCGATCACCGCCGACGCCGCCTCCTGCGGATCGTCGGTGAGGAGAATCAGGTTGAGATCACCGGGTGAGATCTTTCGCTCACCGAGTACGCGCGACTGCAGCCACCGTATCAGCCCTGCCCAGTAGTGCCGCCCGAACATGATCACCGGGAACTGATAGATCTTCCCCGTCTGAATCAGTGTCAGCGCCTCGAATGCTTCGTCGAGCGTACCGAAACCACCGGGAAAGATGATGAATGCATTCGAGTACTTGATGAACATCGTCTTCCGCACGAAGAAGTAGCGGAAGTTGATGAGAGTATCGACGTACGGATTCGCGCCCTGCTCGAAGGGCAGCTCGATATTGCACCCGATCGACCTTCCGCCGCCGTCCCGCGCGCCCTTGTTGGCCGCCTCCATGATGCCGGGGCCAGCGCCAGTGATGATCGCGAAACCGGCCTGGGCCAGCAGTCGCGCCGTTTCCTGCGCGAGTTGGTACTGCGGATCGTCCGGATGCGTTCGCGCCGATCCGAAGATCGTCACACCTTTCGTGACCGTTGCGAGATTATCGAAGCCCTCGATGAACTCGCCCATGATACGCATGACGCGCCAGGGATCGGTTCGTGTGAAGTCCGCCGCCTCGCTCGGGGCTTGGAGGAGCTTTTCGTCTTCGGTGACGGAACCGATGTAGCTCCGAATCGAATCATCGATGATCCGCGTCGCCCCCGATGCGCGGGATGCGGTCTTCTCGGATGGTGGCGTGCGTCCGGCAGCGCGGTGCCCGGCTTCAGTGCGCTCCTTCAGATATTCCTGGGCCTCGAGCGCCGCGGCCGCGAGGAGCTGCGGATCGGATCGCTTGCCTGCGGCCGTGCGGGGCGATCGTCGCCGCTGCCGCGGCTCCTTTCGTCGCTCGAGGTCAGCGCGCGAAGCACGCGGCGTGGTCGCGATGCGCTCTTCGACCTCCTCCGCTGATAACGTCGGCTTCGTCCGACCCGCGTTTTGTCGCGACTTCGTGCCGCGCACGCCGTTACTCTTGTTTCTCGCTGGCATTACAGATCTGAATGTGACATGGCGAGCGGAACCGAGGTCCGCGAACGCGGCGAAAGAATGACGACAAGTCTATCGGGCTCGGGGGTGCATTCGCTAGCAAGTTGCCGGTGCTGTGCGACGAGGAGGTTCGCGGCTTGCGTAACGCTGCCTCGTCAGAGCTTTCACATCGACCCGATCTGCTGATACCGACGTGCCCGTCATCATCATCATCGCCGACGGCGTGCGCCCCGACACGCTCGACGCCGCGCTCACCAGCGATCGGCGCCCGCCGATCGCTCCAGCGATCGCGCGACTGCGAGACGAGGGGGCGTTTTACACCGTCACGTCTTGCTTCCCGACTGTCACGGGTCCGGCGTACGCGCCCTTTCTCATGGGGCGATATCCCGGCGCGGTCGGCCTGCCAGGGCTCCGCTGGTTCGACCGCAGCCGCGCGACCTGTTCCTTCCCCACGTTCTCGCGCAGCTACGTCGGCCATCAGATGCGCCGCGTCGACCGGGACCTGGACCCATCGGCGCCGACACTCTTCGAGCTCTCGGATCGCAGCGTCGGCGCGCTGAGCGTCATCAGCCGCGGGCTGCCGGCGCGCGACCGCGTGGCGACGTCCACGGCGCGAGTGGCGCGCACGCACTTCACCGGCAATCTCCGCGGCTGGCTCGACATCGACCGCGACATCGTCGAGGAAGTCGTTAGGCGCGTGCGCGACGAGCAGCCGGAGTTCGTCTTCGCGGCCCTCACGGGCATCGACAAGAGCTCGCATGCCCAGGGGCACGACGCGCCGATCGTCGGTGACGCCATCGGCATCGTCGACGAGCTGGTCGCGCGCATTCGGGCCGACGCCGAGGCACGCGGCTACTGGGATGATACCCACGTGTGGATCACGAGTGATCACGGGCATTCGCCAGTCCGTGCGCACGACGACCTCGCGCGCGGCATCGCCCAGTTGGGACTGCGCGTGATGTCGCACCCGTGGGTCTTCACGCTGGCCCCGCAGGCGGCGGTAATGGTGAGCGGGAACGCCATGGCGCACGTGTACGTGGAGCTCGAGCAACGGCGTCGCCCGCTCTGGGCCTCGCTGCGGCGCCGCTGGGATTTCTTCGCCGGGGAGCTCATGACGCGTCCGTCCGTCGATCTGATGCTCCTACCTAACGAGCAGCGCGGTTGTGAGGTGCGCTCCCGGGAGCGCGGCTCGGCCGTTGTCGTCCTCGATGGTGATCGCTTCACCTATCGCCGCCAGAGCGGCGACCCGCTCGGCCTCGGCGCCGACCTTCGACGCGTCGACGCGCGCACCGCCTATGACGCGACCATCGACAGTGACTACCCCGACGGCGTCGTACAGATCGCGACGATCGCGAACGCGCCACGCGCGGGCGACATCATTCTCTCGGCGGCGCGCGACTGGGATTTCCGCGCGCGGTACGAACCGATTCCCCATGTGAGCTCGCATGGCGCGCTGCACCGCGAGCACATGCTGGTGCCCCTGGTCGTGAACCGTCTTCCGGTGCGGACGCCGCGCCGGACAGTCGACGTGATGCCGAGCGCCCTTGCCGCGTTAGGCATCGACGCTCCGGCCGGCCTGGACGGCACGTCGTTCCTGGAGCGGGTGCGGCGAACGCGCGCCGCATAGTGTGGTGAGCGGTAGTCGGTGATCGGTGAACTCACAGCGGCCGTTCACCGAACACTGTCCACCGTTCACCGTTCTGAGCGCTTAGCATTCAGCATGTCCTGGCTCGGCCTTTCCCTGCAGCTCGCTCTGCGCACGCTGCGCGACCCCGCGCTTGCGCCGGCACTGGTTCGCGTGGGATGGCGCTTTCGACGGCGACGCTGGCTGAAGCGGCCACCCTTTCTGCCGATCCCGGATCGCAACTACCTGCGATGGCGAATGCTCACGGCGTATGGCGATCCGGACGCGGTTCCGTCAGCGGATGATGTAGCGCGCTATGCAAAGTGGGCGGTGCGCGAGTGAGTACGACGTTGACATCACTCGAAGGCCGCATCAAGGCGCAGGCCTTCGGCTTCGGCTTCGATCTCGTCGGCATCTGTACCCTCGGGCCGGCCGAGACGGCCGACGCCTTCGACCGTTGGCTCGACGCAGGATTCGCCGGGGCGATGGAGTACCTGCCCCGCGGCCGCGACAAGCGGCGCGACTCGCGCCTGCCGGCGCCGGGCACCTCCTCCGCGATCGTCGTCGCGATGAGTTACGGTGGCGGGGAGCCGGATGGACCCGTCGCTCGTTATGCACGCGGCGACGACTATCACCAGATCGTGCTCGAGCGGTTGCGGGCCCTCCATCGCTGGCTGGAGCAGGATATCCAACAGCCGGTTCTCGGCAGGGCGTACGTGGACACGGGTCCACTGCTCGAGCGCGATCTCGCGCGTCGTGCCGGCCTCGGATGGTTCGGGAAGAATACGAATCTCATCAGTCCGTCGTTAGGCTCCTTCTTTTTTCTTGGCGCGCTCCTCATCGATCGTGACCTCGTCGCCGACACGCCGTTCGCGGCCGACCGCTGCGGCACCTGCACGCGCTGCCTCGACGCTTGCCCCACGGATGCCTTTGCCGCGCCGCGTGTGCTCGACGCCACGCGGTGCATCTCGTACCTCACCATCGAGCTGAAGGGCGCGATTCCTGTCGAGTTGCGCGAGCCAGTTGGCGACCGCCTGTACGGCTGCGACATCTGTCAGGATGTGTGTCCGTGGAACAATCGCTTCGCCGCGCCGCTGCCTGACGAGTCGCCATACGCCGCCCGGCCAGCTCTCGCCGCGAAGGAGGCGCGTTCGTTGGCATGCGAGCTACTGGCGATGGGCGAAGAGCCATTCAGGGAGGCGTTCGCCCGTTCACCCATGAAGCGCGCGAAGCTGCGCGGGCTCAAACGCAACGCCGCCGTCGTACTCGGCAACATCGGCACGCCGGATGACCGCCCGGTGCTGGAGCGCGCGATCGAGGACGAGGAGCCCCTCGTTCGTGAACATGCCGTCTGGGCGCTCGACCAGATCGCCTCTCGGCAAAGTGTGGGTGAGGCTCATCGCACCTAACGCGGCGCACAATCGGCGTCGATACTCTTCGGATACCATTGGTCCGCTTGCGCGAACTCTCTGCCTCTCGGGTGTATAGGGAGAAGCAAGCAGGCCGCCGATCGTTCTTTCTTGATCGGGGGCCCCTTACCAGCCGCTGGTCCGTCGCGTATTTACTCGCGAAGAGCACCAGGTGAGACCATCGATCCTCCTCGATGGCCAAGCACGTTGCACGTCTCGTCGTTCCCGCCCGCGTCATCCCCTTCGTCCCCGGACGCGCTCTGCAGTTGACAACAGCAAAAGAACGATTCGTCGCATTTCGTCGATCGCTCCCGCGAACACCACCGCTGGAGCGACAAACCGTTCGCACGCGGGGACTTGCGTTCGCCGTATTCTCGACGGCACCCGTTGGAGACGGAGATGCGACGCCGCTGGTCTGCATCAACGGCGGCATGCTGTACGATCACGCGATGCTCTGGCCGGCGATGTCGCCACTCGCGCGCACGCGGCAAGTCATCCTGTACGATCAGCGTGGTCGTGGTCTGAGCGAGGCGCCGGCCGATCCCGCATCTGCAACCATCGAGGACGATGCCGCGGACGTAGCCGCGCTCCGCCGGGCGCTCGGTATTCGACGGTGGGACCTGCTCGGCCATTCATGGGGCGGCGGCATTGCCCTGCTCGCCGCGGCGCTCGATGAAGCTGGCACGCGAGGGCTCGTCACCGTGGATGCGGTCGGGGCGACAAACGCATGGATGACTCCCCTTCGTGCGGCCGTCAGCACTCGTCTCCGATCAGATGAGCGCCCCGCTTTCGACGCCATCACCGAAGCCTCGCTGGCACAGCCCGATCCGGATCTCCAGGCGGCGTACGCTCGCGCCGTGTACCCGGCGTGGTTCCGGGACCCCGAACTCGCTCGATCGTTCGCCCCACCCAAGGTGACGAGCGTTACAGGCGCTGCCGTTCTGGCGCGGCTACGCCGGGACGGCTATGACTGGCGGGCACCGCTGAGTGCCCTTTCCGTACCGACACTCGTCATCCATGGCGAGGACGACGCGCTTCCAGTTGCCGTCTCGGCGGAGCTGGCTGCGCTGCTGCCTCGTGCGAAACGAGTGTTGGTGCCTCACTCCGGCCACATGCCGTTCTGGGAGGCTCCCGAAGTGCTTTTCCCCGCCGTCGAGTCCTTCCTCGCCGCCCCGTTGTCGGGCGCCGTTCGCCGAGAAGTCTGATGCGTGTAAAGCGAGCGTCTCTCACAATCCTCTACGTCGCACTCGGAGCAGCCGCGTTAGGCGCCGTCAAAAAGACGCGCTCGCCGGAAGCGGCTGCCGTGCATGCGCTGACCGCGTCGCGCGAACAGAGCGCCGCGGGCAGCGTTGGACGGGCGCTGTTCCCGTCGCCGCCAGACGATCTCGATGAGCCGGATCGCGCCGCTGTACGACGCAAGCTCCGCCGTGACGAGCAGGGTACGTATATCTCCGAGATTCTGGAGCAGCGCGATTCATCGCTCGCGCGCTGGCCCGACCGTGGCGATCGACCCCTCACTGTCTGGATCCAGCCAACGACTCGAGTCGATGACTGGATGCCAGGCTATGTCGATCGTGTGCGTGAAGCGTTCGAGGAATGGCAGGAGGTCGGCATTCCGCTGGCGTTCCAGTTCGTGGACGATTCCGCCGATGCCGAAGTCCACGTGAATTGGATCGATCACTTCAGTGAGCCAATCAGCGGCCGCACGAAGTGGGCACGCGACGACGAGTGGCTCATCACCGATGCCAACATCATTCTCGCCGTGCACCATCACCAGGGTGAGGTGCTCGACGAGGAAGCGATGCGCGCCATGGCGCTGCATGAGATCGGCCACCTGCTCGGCCTCGATCACACCCAGGATCCGACGAGTATCATGGCACCGAAGGTTCGCGTGCGTGATCTCTCGTCCGCGGATCGCGCGACGCTTCGCCTGCTGTATTCCCTCCCGCCCGGTCCGGTGCGCTGACGCTGGCGAGTTGCCGCCGAGTGCTCAGTCACAGCCGAACTTTGGCTTCATGGGACGCATCGAGTATTGGCTCCTCGGCGCGGTTGGCGCGCTCATCGCCTTCATTGCTTTCCAAAGCGTGAAATCGACAGTGGAGCCGCATCGTTATGCGCTCCAGATCGAGCAGGCCGGGCATCCACGTGACACGCTGAGCGCGGCAGCGGACCCCGAAGGGGCCGGCGAATCGACATCGGCCACGGGCGTCGACGTGCATAGCGCCGTTCGCCCGTCTCGCGCCCCAGCACCGGCGCGCAATCCCGCCGAAATTCGCCGCCGCATCGAAGACGGGGCGCAGCGGACCTACATCCTCGACATGCTTGCGTCGCAGGACTCGACGCTTTTCCGCTGGCCGGAGAGCGTGAACAACAATGGCGGGCTCCGCGTCTGGATCCAGTCAGATCCTCACATTCGCGACTGGTGGATCGGCTACGTGCAGTCCACGCGCGACGTATTTCTCGAGTGGGAGACCGCGGGCATTCCAATTCGCTTCACCTTCCCCCCTGATTCCAGCGGCGCCGACATCGTCGTGCGATGGATCGATCAGTTCCCCCCCGACGAGCTCCGCATCGGCAAGACGCGACGCCTCGCCGACCAGCACGCATGGGTGACGCACGCCGAAGTCACGGTCGCTCTCCACGATCGCGACGGAGACACGTTTCCGCCCGGCGAGATCAGCGAGATTCTCCGCCACGAGATCGGCCACGCCCTGGGCCTGGGCCACTCACGCAATCGCTCGACGATCATGTATCCGGAGAACACACAGCTCGACCTCACCGAGACAGATCGGGAGACGCTGCATTTGCTATACATGTTGCCGCCGGGGAAGGTGAGGTGAGTAAGAGGGGCTAGGGTCTAGGGCCAGGATCTAGGGCTAGGGTCGAAGGCTAGGGGCTACGGTCACGCGCAAGAATGGCCAGCGCCGGCCCTGGCCCCTAAACGCTAGCCCTTCTTTCTTCGCCCACTTCTTGCCCGTTCGACGCACATGCACCATCACGATGTTGCAATCGTTGGCGGCGGGCCGGCCGGGCTGACGGCGGCAATGTGGCTCGCGCGCTATCTCCATTCTGTCGTGCTCGTCGACAGCGGCGATCCGCGTAATTGGGAGACGCGCGGCGTGAACGGCTATCTGGGGCTCCCAGGGATTCGTCCGCCCGACCTGCGTCGGCTCGGGCGGGATGAGTGCCGCCGCTATGGAGTCGAGCTCGTCGACGACATTGTTGTCACCGCCCGCAAATTCGACGACGACGAGTTCACACTCGAGCGGCTCGCCGGTGAGCCACTGACGGCGCGACGTATCCTGCTCGCAATCGGGATTCGCGACGTGTGGCCCGAGGTGCCTGGCCTCGACCACACCTTCGGACACAACGCGCACGTCTGCCCCGATTGCGACGGCTACGAGGCGCGTGGGAAGAAGATCGTCGTCATCGGTAACGGGCGTCGCGCGGTGGGTATGGCGCTCAACCTAACGACATGGACGCGCGACGTCATCATCTGCACCAACGGCCAGCAGCCGCTGCTGGATCTTCCGGAGTACTGCGAGAAGCTCGACGCGCTCAACATTCCCGTCATCAGCGAGCGGATCGAGCGCGTCGTCTGTGAGGGCCAATCGATTCATAGCCTCCAGCTGAGCGATGGGATGCAGCTCGATGCCGATAAGGTCTTCCTCGCCATCGGCCAGTTCCCGGCTGACGACGCGGGGACGAAGCTTTCGCTTCTCCTGGGCTGTGCCCGCGACGAGGAGGGTCACGTGATCATCGACGAGCACTATCACACGTCGGTGTTCAACGTGTACGCGGCCGGAGACATCGTTCCCGGTCCACAGCTGGCAATTACCGCTGCGGCGGACGGCGCGATCGCCGCGCTCTCGATTCACAAATCGCTCGTGCCCGAGGGACGGAAGCTCACGCCCCTCGAGCACGCTGGAATTACCAGCGAAGAGTGAGCGTCCGCGCGCGCTTCTGGCGCACGATCTCGAGATCCACGACGCGGTCGGCGGCGTGCGATGCGACTATCCGCCGCAGCTGAGCGACACTCGTCAGATCCTCGCCGTCGGCACGCAGGATGACATCGCCACCACGCAGACCCGAGGATCGGCTCGGATCGGCGAAGACCTCGGTGACGAGCACGCCGCTCGAGACACCGAAAATGTGGCCCAGGTCGTCGTTGCGAATCTCGGTGAGCTTGGCGCCGGCGATCGGTGCCGACTCTGGATCCAGCCGATCGAAAAGGACCACTCCGCCACCGTTCCGAAAGCGCGGCGCGATCGCGGCCGCGCGCGGCGCCATGACTACCACGTTAGGCACGCTGTCCAATGTCATGTCGGGAACGCTCGCCCACAGACGTCCCATCACACGCTGCGGCGGCCGTATGACCACGAGCGAGAAATCTCGCTCGTCGCCGTCGCGTCGGACGGTGACGCGCAACCGGTGTGACGGCTGGAGCAGTTTCGTCAGGTTGATCTCGCGATCGCGCAGGTTCATGCCATCGTACGCCACGAGCTGATCGCCGCGCGCAATCCCCGCCTGCTCCGCCGGTGAATTGGGCTCGACCGAAATGACTTCCGGATAGTTGAAGTAGCGGACGTAGGCGCTGTCGTCACGGACGACCCGTGTGTGCGGCGCCTCGGCGCTGATGCCGATCCAGCCAGGCTGCAGCGACGCGATCGCCGTTCGGATACGAGGAAACGCTTCCGGCGTGAGCGCCTGGATCTTGGCGCGCTGGATCGATCTCGCAGCCCGATCGAGTGCTCCAGAGGTTCGGTCCAGCGCTCCCGCACGAACCTGCTCCAGCTGACTGAGGTTGGCGAGCGAAGTAATGAGGGCGTGGAGCTCGCGCATCAGATCAGCGCGATCCGGTGCGTCGAGACCGAGTCCCTCGAACTCGTGCTGCAGCGAATCGAGCCGCTCCTCCAGCTGCACCCGCGCTGCTCGGATCGACCGCACGTAGCTGGTATCGGTGCGACGCAATTGCAGACGATACACGCGATCGGCCGCACGAATGCTGTCGCGCACCTCAGTCGATGACTGCGCCCGCAGCGACGCGGCGCCGAACATAACGAGCGCGACGGCCGATCCGGCAAACGAAACGTATCGCTCGTACCGCTGTGAGATGGTCGCCGCGTTCATCAGAAGCTGCCCACCCGGATGCCGACCGGGAGCACGGCGTTCAACTGCCGGAGCGTCGCTTCCCGCTGCTCGAGCGTGGTGAGGTAATAGCCGTTAATCACTGGATCGCCGGGCGACTCCGTGAGCGCCTGACGCACGGTCGCACCCACCTCGTCGAGCGTGGCGAGCCGCCGGCGCATCGCCGCCGGACTCTCTGGCGTGACGAGGCTCGAGTCGTGTGCGGCGAGATACATTGACGCGCTCTCGTACAGCGTCTGATAGCGCTCCTGCGCCGCGCGAGCTTCGTCGACACTCGAGAAGCTCACCGTCGAATCCGCTCCGCCAACGCGTCCGGTACCCGCAATCTCGCTCGAGCCGTGCGATGACTCCGGTAGTATCGAGCCGACAGCCGAGTACCGACCGTACGCTATTCCGCTCAGCGCAATCAGAATCGCCGCGGCGGTCTGAAGCCAAACGCTGTCCCACAGACGAGGGCGGCGCGCCACGCGCCATTCCCCAGTGTCGATGATACCATCGGCGCGAAGCACTGGCGCGAGTGATTCCCAAGTGGTGAGCGGCTCGCCGATACGCGCGCCGTGGCCCCGGGCCATCTCACGCAAACTTCGCTGGGCCGCGCGCTCCGCCGCGCACCGCTCGCAGGACGCGAGGTGCGTAAGCTCCGCCGGCGTTGGCGGCTCGTCGATCAGCGCCGCGAGGCGCTCATCAGGCAGGTGCGACATGTCCACTGTCCGTCCTCGATTTCTGTACATCAGATCCGGCATCTACGAGATGAGCAAGCAGCTTCCGCAGCTTCGCTCTGGCTTTGAAGAGTTGAGACTTCGATCCACCCGCCGTGATCCCCAGATCGCGAGCGATCTCTTCGTGAGTGAATCCTTCCACGTCGTGCAGCACGAACACCGCGCGGGCACCTGGCGAGAGCTTGGCCATTGCTTCCTCGATCGAAGCGGCGAGGAACGAACGGTCTGTATCCAGCTCGACCGACGCGCTGTCCTCCTCGATCTCGGACTCGACGCTCGCAATGCGCCTCGTCTTTCTCAGCGCGTTGAGCGTTCGGTTGACCGCGATGCGGTGCGCCCACGTCCCGAACTGCGAGTCCCCACGGTAGCTAGGCAGCGCCCGGAAGATCTGGATCCAGACCTCCTGAGCGATGTCGGCGGCCAGGTCATGATCTTGGCCCACCAGTCGCCGGACGACGAGATCGATATGCGGTGCGTGGCGCGTCCACAACGCCCGTAGCGCGGCTTCATCTCCTTCGATCGCCTGGCGTATCGTGAGAAGCTCTACAGTCACGGGAGATTGGTCACGGTTGGATACGGAAAGGTTTGCGATCGGCAGGCTGTGATCGGTGGTCGGTGGTCAGTGAGACGTACTGACTACCGATCACCGAGCACCGAGAACCAACCACTTGAGCCGCCGTTGCATACGTTGCTCTTGCTCGTCCCGTTTCCATGCGACATTATTTCCGGAACGCGCCCGCGGTCCTCTGGAACCTTGGCCGTGCTCGCGCAGTAAGGCAATTGAGCGACCGGATTATTTGTCCTCCCCCACGCGTCCGGTCAACCGCTGTCATTGTTGCACGGCATCTGCATTCACTAACGCTATCGAGCTTCTCGTTGGCGTTGACCTGGTGACCTCAGCTCGTCGGACCGGGGATTCGTAGTGTTTGTAACTCTGCTGCTCTCGGCTTTGACCCTCGCCACCGGCGGACCCGGTGAACGAGCCGGCTTGCCCGTCAAGAAGCCAAAAGCCGTCGGGATGTCTGCTGTACGGCTCGCGAAGATCGACCACGTCGTTATGCGTGGCATCCAGGCTGGGGGCTACCCGGGCGCTGCCGTTGTCGTTGGGCGTAAGGGCGCCGCCGTTTGGCAGCGCGGCTTCGGCCGACTCGACTGGACGGACGAAAGCGAAACCGTGAACCCGACCGAGAGCATTTACGATCTCGCGTCTCTAACCAAGGTCATCGGCACCACGACAGCGCTGATGATCCTCTACGATCAGGGCAAGATCCACCTCGACGATCCGGTCTCCAAGTACGTGCCGGAGTTCTCGGGCGGCGAGAAGGATCTCGTTACGCTACGTCTGCTGCTTGAGCATCGCTCCGGACTCCCGGCGGGACGCGATCTCTGGCGCATCGCGCATACCCCCGAAGAGGCCCGTGAGGCCGTCATCCAGACGCCCCTCGCCTATCACCCGGACCAGTATTACGAGTACTCAGACCTCGGCGCGGACATGCTCGGGTTCGTCGTCGAAGCGGCGTCGGGCCAGAGACTCGATCAGTTCCTGACCGACCACGTGTGGGAGCCGCTGGGCATGGAGGACACGTTCTTCAAGCCAGCTGACTCGTTACGCGGTCGGATCGCTCCAACCGAAGTAAACCCGCCTCGTGGCTACCCACTGCGCGGCGAGGTGCACGACGAGAATGCGTTCGCCCTGGGTGGCATCGCGGGTCACGCCGGGCTGTTCAGCACGGCGTCCGACCTCGCCGTGTTCGCGCAGATGATGCTCAACGGCGGCCAGTACGGTGGCACGCGTATCATCGCCGACTCGACGGTTTCCCTCTTCACGACTCGTGCGGCACGCACGCGCGCGCTTGGCTGGGACACCTGCGCCGGCGACGGGAGCTGCGGTAAGTACCTCAGCGAGCGTGCTTACGGACACACGGGATTTACCGGCACGTCGCTCTGGATCGATCCCGATCGCGACATGTTCGTCATCCTGCTCACGAATCGGGTGCATGCGGCCCGTGCCCGGCGGCCAGCGAAGGTCATCGCCGATGTCCGAGCGGACCTTTCGGACGCGGCCGCGCTCGCCGTCATGGATTACGGCGACGGTATGCTCGAGATGCCAGCCAAGTTCCGCGCGGATCGCGCGATCGGCTGGAACCGACCCGAGCGCATCGCCCGATCACGACGCAGCCGTATTCATACTTCCGTGAGCGCTGGGCGCATCGGGAGTAAATCCGGTGGCGCCAAGTCGCACTCGAAGTCCAAGAGCAGCAAGGCGGCCGCGAAGTCCTCGCGCTCAAAATCCAAGAGCACAGCCAGGAAACCCGCCTCGAAGCATTCGAAAAAGAAGGTGGCGAAGAGGAGCTGAATCTGGTGGTTGGTAGCTGGGTGATTGGTGATTGGTTGAATCTGATTTGGCCGGCGCGGCGCGCCGGCCTTCCTTTTTCCACCAACCACCAACCTCAGTACATCCACCCAAGCCCGATGTAGATCGCGGCCATCGACTCGTTGGAGTGGCCGACATCCGTCGCGACAATGAAGCTCGGGCCGACGCCCAATCGAAGGCCGCCGCCGTAGCCGGCATGCAGATCACTGACCGCGGTCGATAAGTCGAACCGATCCGACCACACACGGCCCGCGTCGGCGAAGGCGCTCAGCGCCACGAACGACCGACGATCGAACATCGAGAAGTCGACGGCGTGCCAGCGGAGCTCGGAGTTGCTGAGGAGGAGTGCCTTTCCGATGTACCGATCCTTCGGGACACCCCGAATGCTGCTCGAGCCGCCGAGTCCTTCCTGCTGCTTGAACGATGACTGGATGATCGAAAGCTGATCGAATGTCGGGTTGCCCTCGATCCCCTGTGCGACCAGGCGTTGGGCGAAGGTGACTCGCGACGAGACCGGCACATACTGCCTCAGCGTCGTCGTCCACCTCGTAAAGTCCTCCGTCGAGCCCAGAGACTTGCTCACGCGCTGCACCAGGACTTCTGCCCAGGTGCCGCTGTTTGGTCCGATTTCACGATCGCGCGTATCCCAGAGAAGGCCCGCGCGGAGGTAATTCACGCGGTCGGCGGCTGGCGTGATCCCTCCCAGCTGGGACGCGAGGAGAGTCGTTCCGGAGTCGCGCGGGGTGAGATCGAAGCTGGTGCTCGCCGCCCCGGCTCCAAAAAGCAGCCTGGCCGATTTAGCTATTGGATGCTGGAAATCCGTCGAGGCTCTGAGCCGCGCTCGGCCATATCGATAGTAGAAAGGATTGGGCGGACTCTCGAGATGAGCATCGTATGGTGTCGCGTTGCCGACACCATAGTAAGGCTGCGCCAGCTGTCGTTCGCTCCCCCCGAATGCGGTCATTCTCCAGCCACCCGGAAGGAGTGCTGGCGCGTCGAAGAAGGCGGTAACGTCGCGCCGGCCTTCCGTGGTGAAGAGGAAAGTCGGCTGAATCGTGAACCGATAGGGTTGGACGCCAGCGCCGTAGTTGTAGAACTCGAGCGCGGCGCCGAAGCCGAATCCTTCGTCGGCGTCGAAGTTGAGCGCGGGAACACCAGATTTCTCCCAACCCGTGGGAACCCGAGCGGGTGCTGCATTGCCGGCCCGATCATCGCGCTGTTGAGCGCCGACGCTGACCGACGCGATTGATGAGAGCAACGCGCCAAGGCCCATGGTGATGAGTGAAATGATGCGCATGTCGGATCTCCGGTTGGATGCTGTTGGAGGCGACGAGAAGTTCATCAATGCGGCGCCCGCCACCCATCCGCGACATGACGTAGGGCTCCGACGACGCTGACGTAGACGTCGATGAATTCGACCACTCTGCCGCTACCGACTGGCATCAGCGACCCGCTGGCGCGGGCGCGGGAGCTCGTTCTCGCCTATGGCTGGAACGCCACCTCGTATCAGATCGTGAACCCGGGTATCCAGCTCTGGTTCGCTCGCGACGGCGACGCCGTGGTGGGATATGTCGAGCGCCACCTAACGAGAGTCGTCGCGGGCGCGCCAGTCTGTGCACCTGATCGCCTGCTGTCGGTCGTGGAGGAGTTCGAGCAGGATTGCCAGGACTGCAGGCGCAGGGTGTGCTATTTCGGCGCCGAGAATCGGCTCGAGACGCTGCTCCGCCGGCGGCAGACTCATTCGATGGTGCTACTCGGGTCGCAACCGTCATGGAATCCGACGCACTGGGCTGGCATCGTTGCCGGAAAGGCATCGCTGCGGGCGCAACTCAATCGGGCGCGGAACAAGGGTATTACAGTCGCGGTCATGCCCTCCGCGGAGGCAACGAATTCGCCCGCGCTTCGTCGCGTGCTCGACGAATGGCTCGCGACCCGCGGTCTGCCGCCAATGCACTTTCTCGTCGAGCCCGAAACACTGGCACGCTTGTTCGATCGCCGGGTGCTGATTGCACGGTCGCGCGAGGGCCCCGTCGTCGCCTTTCTCGTGGCATCGCCAGCTCCCGCCCGCGGCGGATGGCTCGTCGAGCAGTTCGTCCGTGGAGCGCGCGCCCCGAATGGCACGGTTGAGCTGTTGCTCGATACGGCGATGCGCTCGCTCGCCGCGGACGGTTTCGAATACGTCACGCTTGGCCTCGCACCCCTGTCGCGACACAGCTTGCCGCAGGCCGTGAATCCGCTCTGGCTTCGGATGGCGCTCAAGGTGGTGCGCGCGCACGGCCGGCGCTTCTACAATTTCGAGGGCCTTGATCGATTCAAGGCCAAATTTCAGCCCGAGCGCTGGGAACCGGTGTACGCGATCGTGAACGAGCGCCATTTTTCACCAGGGGCGCTCTATGCGATTGCTGCGGCATTTAGCGACGGTTCTCCGGCGTCGACGATTGGCCGAGCTCTCTGGCGCGCAGCGCGCACCGAGCTGCGGTGGTTGCGCCGACGACTAAAGTAAGAGACAGCGGACGCGCGCTTCGAGCCCGCTTTCCGCGACGAGGTCTTGATGACGAACGACGATATTCAGAATCCCTCCAATGGCGGCCCGGAGTCGGCGCCCGAAAGCGGACAGCCCGCGCCGGCAACCGCCGACGACTCCAGCCACACGGCGTCGGCGGTGCCGGAGGCTGGCGCACCTAACGACGCGCTGGCAGCCGAGTCGATAAGCCCCGAGCAGGTAAAGCTCGCCCTCCGCAAAGTGAAGGATCCGGAGCTGGGCTTGAACATCGTCGACCTCGGCCTCGTGTACGACATCGTCGTCACCAACAACGACATCCACGTCGACATGACGCTGACGTCTCCCGGCTGCCCCGCCGGTCCGCAGATCATGACTGATGTCGAGCGCGTGCTGCAGGCGCTACCCGGAGCGGGGGAGGTCGAGTTGAATCTGGTGTGGTCGCCGTACTGGACCCCCGACCGCATCGAGCCGAGGGTGCGAGCCTACATGGGGTTGTAGGGGTCAGGCGCTCGGGCCAGGGGGTTAGAGCCGGCAGTTTTCAGGGCCTTCAAGAAATCCTCTCCCAGCTGCGCCACCTGCCATCGCCGCAGTTCCGCGATCGCGTCGAGCTCCTCCATCGTCGTCGGATTCTTGCGGGCGACGGCTTCGAGGCGGTCGCGTGCGCAGAGAACACCGGGATCCATGTCGAGGCGCACGGCTGCCGCGTCGCGGACGCTGCGCAGTGCCGAAACGCGAGCGTCGAAGTCCGGGTCTCGTTCCCAGCGCATCGCCTTGGGAAAGCGTGGCAGCTCCGACTCCGGGAGCGCGAGCCCGCGCCTAACGGCACCGAGAAGATCGGAGGCCCAGCGGTCGAGCTGGGAGCGAGGCATGCCCTTGATGGCCGCGAGCGCCTCACGAGTGCCTGGCTTGCCACGGGCGATGTCGAACATCGGCTCGTTGCCGAGGACGCGGAAGGTGGCGCGATCCGCTCTCCGCGCCACTTCGTTGCGCCACGCGGCCAGCTCTCGCAGAATCGCCAGCTCGCGCCGATTCAGATCGCGCGCGCCTTTCATACGAAGAAAGGCACTCGACTCGTCCTCGTCCTCCCAGCGCGTCTCCTCCAGTCGAGTGAACTCTTCCTGTGCCCAGTCCCAGCGCCGGGCGCGCTTCAATTCATCCGCGAGCCGATCACGCAGACCGAGCAGGTGCATCGTGTCCTGCGCGGCGTAGTCGAGCATGTCCCGGGTGAGCGGCCGCATCGACCAGTCGGCGCGCTGATGCTTCTTGTCGAGCTTTACGCCGAAATACTTCTCGAGGAGCGCCGCCAGACCGAAAGCGCGAATGCCCAACAGCTGTGCCGCCACTCTCGTGTCGAAGATGTTCTGTACGCGCCAGCCGTAGTCCTGCCGGAGCAGCCGCAGATCATAATCCGCGTCGTGGAACACGACTTGGACGGCGGGGTCTTCGAGCAGTGTGCCTAACTCTTCGGGCTTGCCGATCGGCAGCGGATCGATGATCGCCGATCGATCGCGAGTCGAGAGTTGAAGCAGGTAGATTCGATCGACGTAGCGATGGAAGCTTGCGCCCTCGGTATCGAGTGCGAGGAGATCGACGTCCGCGATGGAACGCAGAAAACTCGAGGTGTCTCTAGCAGTATCGAGGTAAAGCGCCTGATGCGGCATCGTGTGCGGAAAGGTTCGCCGTCAAATGTAGCCGCCGCTCGACAGACGAGCCGAGGGCACTTCCCTTGCCCCTTTAACAGCGATGACCGATCCAGCCAGAAAAGAAATTGATACGCTGAACCGCGTACCCACCGTCCCCACGCCGCTGACCGGTCGCGAGCGGCGGCGGCGGGCAGTTGGGTGGCAGAGTAAAGACGTTCTGCGCACCGCGGCGCTCGTGATGGCGATGTACCTCGTCCTGCGGTTGCTATGGTTCGCGAACGCGCTCTTTCTCACCGCGTTCGTTGGTGTTCTGTTCGGGCTTGCGGTCTCGAGCGGCGTGGATCATCTCGCGCGTTGGCGCATACCGCGCGGCGTCGGCGCTGCCCTCGTGGTGGTGTCCTTCCTGGGATTGCTCGTCGGCTTCGGTGCCTGGGTCGCACCGACGATTCGCGCTCAATCGGTGGAGCTGCGCCACCGACTTCCCGAATCGATCGACCGGCTGGAGTCCTGGGCGAATCGGCACAACAGCGGACTGATGGGCAGTCTGCTTGGTTCGACCACTCCACCAGCGCGGCGCGATTCGGCGGGGGCCGCCACCTCCGGGGCTTCCGCCACGACGCCAAGCACGCCGAGCGCAGTACCCGACAGCACTGCTCCCTCGCCATTACGGGAGCGGCTGAGCAAGCAGATGAGCGGGGCGACACGTTATCTGTTTCCATTTCTCTCATCGACGCTCGCCGCTCTTGGCGGAGTGCTGATCATCATCTTTCTGGCGATCTACATCGGCGCTGATCCGGAGATGTATCATCGCGGCCTGATGCAGCTCTTCCCCGTACGCGCTCGCGAGCGCGCGGGCGAAGTGTTTTCGGCGATGGCGAGTGCACTCCGCCGTTGGCTCGTGACACAGCTGATCGCGATGGTTGCCATTGGTTCGGTGACGACAGTCGTGCTATTGCTGTTGGGGGTGAAGGCAGCCTTCGCCCTCGGGATTCTGGCCGGGCTCTTCGAGTTCATCCCGACCGTTGGTCCAATTCTGAGCGCGCTACCCGCCATTGCGATGGGTTTCCTCGATTCGCCGGAGAAGGCGCTGTATGTGGCGCTCGCATTCTGGGCCATTCAATTCGCCGAGAATCACTTGTTGATTCCGCTGTTGATGAAGGGTGGCGTGGACGCGCCGCCGGTGCTCACCATCCTTTCGCAAGCGTTGATGGCGCTCCTGTTCGGCTTCGTCGGCCTGCTCTGCGCCGTACCGCTCCTCGCTGCTGTGATGGTCGCGGTAAAGATGCTCTACGTCGAAGGCGTCGTGGGCGACCGGGTAGCGGTGACGAACGAAAACCCCGCGAGCGACGCGACGCTGGCGTGAGCGAGCATCGGGAGCTGCGCCTGGTCGGGCGATTTCCCGCGCTCCGCGTGCTTCCGCATGTCGCGCTGGGCGCCTTTCCGACGCCAGTCCTACGCGCCGACGCCCTGGGTCGCGGATTGTGGCTCAAGCGGGAAGACCTCGGCGCTGAACCGTTAGGCGGCAACAAGGTGCGGGCGCTGGAGTTCCTGTTGGGCCGAGTCTCGCGAGGCGATTCGGCGGTCACCGTCGGTGCGTCGGGTTCGACGCACGCGCTCGCAACATCCATCTATGCGCGGTGTCTTGGTGCGCAGGCCTATTGCTATCGGTGGCCGCAAGAGATGAATGCGACGGCGCGACGTGTTGCCGAACGCATCGAGCGCGAGGCCACAGAGACACGCGTCTGTCGCAGCTTGATGGGTGCGTACGTGAAAGCGCTCCGCAGGCGGCTGGCCGGTGCGCATTGGGTGCCGGCCGGAGGCAGCTCGCCAGTCGGTGTACTCGGCCAGGTGAACGCCGGCATCGAGACCGCCGACCAGGTTCGGGAAGCAGCCCTCCCGCGTCCCGACCGGATTGTCGTACCGCTGGGCACCGGGGGCACGGTCGCCGGCCTCGCTCTTGGACTGGCGATCGCTGAGATGCCAATTCCGATCGTGGCCGTGCGTGTGGTCCCGCGTATCGTCGCGAATCGTGCCCACGTGCGCAGACTGATCCATCGGACCGCGGCGCTGATCGAGCGACTGTCGCATGCCGTCGTTCCGCGCCCACGTCCCGAGCAGCTGCGCATCGTGCACGACTATTTCGGCGGAGCCTATGGCCGTGTAACGGAAGCTGGATCGGACGTCGCCCATCTCTGCCAGAGAGAGATGGGCATCGGGATCGATCCCACTTACGGAGCCAAGGCGCTCGCTGCCGCCGTCGCGCTCGCGCGCGCCGAGGGTGGAACGACGCTCTTCTGGCTGTCATTCGATGGCCGATGGCTCGAGCAGCAGCGTGAGGCGGCAGACATCGTTGCACTCGGCTAAAGGCCGCGCCATCGTTGGCATGCCGAATTTTCGCTCCCCATCGACGCCAGAGAGCCATGCCCACGCTGCCCGAAGTGCGATTTCACATTTACCCAACCGACTGCGACATGCTCGGGCATCTCAATCATGCGACGATGCTCAACTTTCTCGAGCGCGCGCGATGGGCACTGCTCGAACCGCAGGTAGACGTCAAGCAATGGGCGAGACAGCCGGTGTTCTCCGTCGTGCGTCATGTAGACATCGACTATCTCGCGCAGTCGCTGCCCGGGGAGGACCTTGTCATCCGTTCCGGACTGCTTGCGGTACGCAACACGAGCTACATCGTCCGACAACAGGCGCTCAAAGTCGGCTCGGACCTGCTGGTCGCGCGCGCGAACATCGTCTTCGTGACGATCGGGCAGGACGGCAAGCCGGTGCGCGTGCCTGACGAGTGGCGCAACTTGCTGCCGCAGTGGCCCGACGCCGAATGAGACGCGGCCCGTCCGCGTGCTGATCGCAGCGCGGGGCGGTGCCCGGATCGGCTATGGTGACGTTGGCAGCGGACCGGCGCTGATCTTTCTGCACGCTTTTCCACTCGATCGGGCGATGTGGACGCCGCAGACGAGCGCGCTCGCCGACGGGTGGCGATGCCTAACGATCGACACGCGTGGCTTCGGCGAGTCGGCGGCCGTTCCCCCCTTCAGCGTCGAGCGTTATGCGGACGACGTCGTCGCTGTCCTCGACGACGCCGGCGTGGAGAAGGCGACGATTGTCGGCCTATCGATGGGCGGATACATCGCTCTCGCGCTCTGGCGCCGCTCGCCGGAACGTGTGCGCTCACTCGTGCTCGCCGACACCCGCGCCGGCGCGGACGGCCCCGATACGCGACAGCGGCGGCACGAGCTGATCGCGCTTGCGCGCACGCAGGGCGTCGCAGCCGTCGTCGACCGGCAAATCGTCGGATTGCTCGGCAAGACCACTCGTGCGACGCGTCCAGAGGTGGAGGCGCGAGCGCGCGTTATCGCCGAGAGCGCGAGCGTAGATGGAATCGTCGGGGCCCTGGAAGCACTCCTCGCGCGGCCCGACTCGACGCCGACACTCTCGACCATTACCGTGGCGACACTCGTCGTCGTCGGCGACGAGGACGTCATCACGCCGCAAAAAGAAGCACGAGCGATGCACGAGCAGATCCGCGGCAGTCGGCTCGAGGTGATCTCCCCCGCTGGGCATCTCAGCAATCTCGAGCAAGCGGCGGCATTCAACGCGGTGTTGAGAGAATTCCTCGAAAGTGGAGGCGGTTAGGTTTGTACGGCATGTCATCGACGAATGCCGCACCTCTTTCCGCCGCCGAGCAGACGCGCAGTGCGCGCATCGGCGCGATGCTATTTCGCAATCGCAGCTGGCTGCCCGTCGTATTCATTGCCGTTCCCCTGCTCGTTCCCGGCCACATGTCCGCCGTCGGGTGGATCGTCGGTGCCCTCGTGATCGTCACCGGTGAATGGGTGCGCCTCGCCGGCGTCGCCGCAGCCGGCACGGTGACGCGCCGCCGTTCCCGCAACGTGCAGAGGCTCGTGACGTATGGCGTGTTCCGCTGGGTTCGGAACCCGCTTTACGTCGGCAACTTTCTCATCTGGATGGGCTTCACGATCATCTCCGGCGTGTACTGGTTCCTGCCGATCGCGATCGTCGTTTTCGCACTTGAGTATTCACTCATCGTGCGGTACGAGGAGGGCGTCCTGGAGTCGATCTTCGGGGGGGAGTATCTGACCTACAAGCAGTCGACCCCGCGCTGGTTTCCCCGTCCGCCGCGCATTCCCGAAGCCGGCCCCCACGATTGGCCCGAGGCCTGGCGGAGCGAGGTGAGCACGTTCCTGCAATACGCGGCGCTGACGGCGGCGTTCGTGATCAAGCAGTGGTGGATGACACGGTAGAAGGTTGCGGAGATCCGGGTAGTGCGTTGCGGGTAGCGGTGAAAAAACGAATGGCCGACGGCAAAGCCGTCGGCCTTCCTCATTCCACCAGCAACCCTCCACCGCAACCCTCGCAATCCTCTACCGCGACGGTCTTCCCGGCGGATTCTCGCTCTTGAACACGTCCCGGTTGATCTGCACGAACTGTTTCTGGTTCCCCGGGACGTCCTCTTCCGGAAAGATCGCGGTTACCGGGCATTCCGGCTCGCAGGCACCGCAGTCGATGCACTCGTCGGGATGAATGAAGAGCTGCTGATCGCCTTCATAAATGCAATCGACAGGGCAGACGTCGACGCACGCCTTGTCCTTCACGCCGATGCAGGCTTCGGTAATTACGTAGGGCATTGGTGGGCTTGGTAAATACGCTGGCCTAAGATAATTCGGTGGTCGGTGATCGGTAGACGGTGGTCGGTGGTCGGTGGTCGGTGGTCGGTGGACTGACAGCTACCGATCACCGATCACCGACCACTAACCACCGACCACAGTCACCCGTTCACCGTTTGAGTTCCGGATTTTCCCGATACAGCGTTGCCGTTCGGCCGATGACCTGGACGACGTCCGCGCTGAGGACCTGGGCCAGCTCGTTGGCAGTGTCTTTGACTTTCACGTCGTCGTTGCGCGAGAACTGGATCTTCACCAGCTCGCGCGTGCGAATGGCATCCTCGAGTGATTGTCGCACCGCATCCGTGACGCCCTGATGGCCGACGTGGACGGTGACCGGAAGGTGATGGGCTTGGGCGCGCAACGCAGCGCGTGCCTTGGACGACAACATGCCGGAAAACTAAGGCCGCTCGCCCTCTCCGCGCAGGATCGAGAACGGATTGATCGGCTCGCCGTTCCAGTACTTCCCGTCGTGCGGCATCCGCATGATCTGGAAATGCAGATGCGGAATGTCCTTCGGGGCATTCCCGGTTGTGCCGACGAACCCAATCGTGTCACCCTTGCTGATCGGCATTCCCGCGACGATGGACTCGTGGTAGTGATCGAGATGCGCGTAGTAGTAAACGATCCGTGAGTCGGTATCGGTCGCGTAGACCGTGTTGCCGCCCGCGCTGTTCCAGCTCACCCGAAGCACATGTCCGTCGTCGGCGGCGAGCACGGGTGTCCCGCGCGGTGCAAGAATATCGATGGCACGGTGACGTCGCGAGCCGTCGCGCGGCTCGTCGAAGGAATCCGAAAGCTGATCCGGGCGAATTCCGGCCACGGGCAGCGCCAGCCGTCGGGAATGCACGTACTCGACGTCGGCTTCCATGCTACTGCCGAGGACGGCCGCGGTCGCCAACGGCACCGTGGCGGAAGCGTCAGCCGACGTATCGTGGTGCGCGGGCCTCGCCGTCTTCGTCGCCGGGGTCGCAGCCGTCGCCGGCGCCGTCGTGATGGGGAGTCGCGGGCGCGCACACGCCCCGAGGAGCACGAGTGCCGTCGCGGCGAGCGCACCGCCGGATCGCAGGAGATCGCGTAACCGCCCAGTCATCCTACGATTGACGATTGGCCTCGGCACGACGTCGCAACCCTACTGCAAGAGACGCTTGTCGAGACCGACGAGCTGCACGACGGCCGCAAACCGCGACGAGTGCCGGATGGGATCGAAGAAAGGCTCGGCCAGCACTTCCGTGCTGAACGAGATGTCGTGCTGCGCGGCAGCGCGCTCGAGGGTGTTGAGGGCGCGCGTCGTATCCCCGAGTCCGAGGTAGACGCGAGCCGCGCCGCCGGCGGCGCCGTTCTGCTTCGATGCGTCGAGCTGCGCAGCGATGGTTTGCGCTTGCGCCGTCCGACCGGACTTGGCGTAGGCGTAGCCGAGCACACCGAGGATGAATGGGTTCGTGCTGTCGAGCTGTCGGGCCGCTTCGAGCTCGCGAATAGCGCTCTCGAATCGACCGGCATAGAGCTCGACGGTGCCCGCCATCATCTTCGTAACGATGAGCGTGGAGTCGAGGTCGAGAGCGTGGCGGACCGCGGCCTGCGCCTGCACGTCACGCTTGGCCACTCCGAGCGCGAGACCGTATGAACCGAAGGCAACCGGCGACAGCGGGTCCAGCTCCGTCGCACGGCGAAGCTGTGCCAGCGCCTCGTCGATCCTCCCATTGAGCAACAGCATCTCGCCGTACCACTGATGAGCAGTTGCATAATTGGGCTCGAGTGACAGCGCACGCTGATAGTCGCGCTCCGCTTCCGGAAAGCGCCATCCGAGCCCGAGCAAGTTCGCGCGCGACGCGTACGCTTCGGGCACGGTGCTGTCGAGCGCGATGGCTTTGTCGATGTCCCGCAGCCCGAGCGGTAGCACGGAGTCCACCCGCACCTTCGCGTAGAGCGGCAGCACGGCATATACGTCGGCCATCCCCGCGTAGGCTTTCGCGAAGGTTGGATCCTTGTTGGCGGCCTGCTCGAAGTAGACGAGCGCGGTGCGCAGCGCATCCTCTCCCCGCTTCTGGAAGAAGAAGCGTCCGCGCATGTACAGATCATACGCCTTCAAATCCTCGGTGCCGCGAGCCGCCGATGATCCGGCGAGTGCGACGGTCGTCCCGAGCTCCGGTGAAAGGGCGGCGACGATCGCGTTGGAGATCTCGTCCTGCAGCTTGAACAGATCGGTGGCCTGGCGCTCGTACATGTCCGACCAGAGCGTGGCGCCGTCCGTAATGTTGATCAAGCGCGCGGTGACCCGAAGGCGACCGCTCTCGCGCTGCACCGTCCCCTCGAGCAGCATGGAGACGTTGAGCGCGCGGCCGATGTCCTCTGGCGTACTGAACTTGTCATGCGCGGACGTCGCGGCGGTGCCAGCGGCGACGCGAAGCCCGCGGAGTTTCGAGAGCGCGGTCGCGATCTGGGCCGTCATCCCTTGCGCGAAATACACGTCGCTCGTATCGCCACCGATATTCACGAGCGGCAGCACGGCGATCGACTTCGTGTTCGTCGTTAGGTCCGCGCCGGCCGCGGCGACGGCGGTACCCGGTGCCTGACGAGTGCGGAAGTAGGTGCCAGCCGCGAGTCCCGCCGCCAAAAGAACCCCCACGACGCCGACGAATCCGGCGCGTCGCTGCCACGATCCCGATTTGGCTTTCGGCAGCCGGAGCGATGTGAACTCTCCGCTCAGCACGGACGGATCGTCCAGGAGACGCACCACCTCGTTCGCGGTGCGGGGGCGCTTCGCCGGATCCTTCTCCATCATGCGCATGAGAAGATCCGCAAGCGCGGGCGGCACGTCGTAGCGACGGCTCGAGATTGGCTTCGGCGCCTCGGTCAGCTGCGCGGCGAGCAATGCCTGCGGCGTTCGGCCATAGAAAGGCGGCGCGCCGACGAGCATTTCGTAGCCGACTACTCCCAGTGCATAGAGATCCGCGCGATGGTCGGTGTTCGGGTCAGCGGCTGCCTGCTCGGGCGCCATGTACATCGGTGTGCCGAGCGAAGTGCCCGCCGTCGTGATCGTTCCTTCCCTCCAGCCACCACTGGTCGTCCGTCCGCCGAGTGTCACCCGCTCACGTGAGGCGGAGATGGCTTTGGCCACACCGAAGTCCGTGACCACCGCCGCGCCGCCCGAGAGCAGAATGTTGTCGGGCTTGATGTCACGGTGAATGATGCCGCGACCATGCGCGTACGAGAGAGCACGCGCGACGTCCTTGAGAACGCTTACCGTCTCGCGAACGGACATCGGCCCGCGCGCCATGCGAGCACGCACCGACTCACCGTCGACGTACGGCATGATGAAATACGGGAGCTGATCGGTCTGTCCCGCGCTCAACACCGGCACGATGTGCGGATGCTGGAGCGCTGCTGACAGCATGATCTCGCGCTTGAAGCGATCGACGGAGACGCTGGCCGCGAGCTCCGGCGGCAGCACCTTGATCACGACTTCTCGGCCGAGCGCGTTCTCGGTGGCGACGAAAACAATCGACATGCCTCCGCCGCCGAGCTCACGCTCGATGGTGTAGGTGGTGCCGAGTGTCCGTTGAAGGTCGTCGCGAATGTCAGCCACTGCCGTAATTCCGAGAGATGCGTCGGCTAAGGATAAAGAGCGTGATACTTTAGAGACAGCGTTCGCGCGGTAAGGGTTTCGTCCACGGTAGACGCCGGACGCGACCTTCACATCGAACACGGCTTCCTTACATTTCGCAGGGCCCGGACCAACGTGGACCGTGGCGCTGCTCAGCTTCAGTGACCAACAGGAACTACGGATGCAATACGTCGATCGTTACGTACCCGCGAACACGAATAGTGGTTGGGGTTTCGGGGCCCTGATCATCGCGCTCGCGCTCGCCTGCATCGCCACGGCGACGTACGTACACAAGAAGACCTACAAGCATCCGACGGACGTCACCTGGCACGGCAAGGGCGAGCCGGATCATAACCGTTAGGCATGGCGGATCAGTGAGCGCGCGCGAAGCGGGCGCTCACTGCTCCCAGGCGAAGCCGCTCACCAACCGAACGAAGCGCTTGGTCGCGACGTCGAGTCGCATGATCGTTAGGCCGCCGCTGCGGTCGCCATGGCCGCGAGCGGCCAGATCGTCGATACCATCGCCATCCGCGTCGAAGACATAGAGCGGATCATGCGCATGAAAGCGAAGATCGACGATCTTCATCGGGACCGTCTTCCCCGTCGAATCCAGTAGCGCCACGCGCTCGACGGCGAAGTCCATATCCGGCGTGTGTTTATTCGCGATGATGAGCGCTCGCCCAATGCCGAAGCAGCCTGGTACCCACCAACTCTGAATTTTGGCGGTCGCGAGCTGTCGATCGTATGGCGGCTTTGCCGAATCCGTCAAAAACTGCACGAGTGAGTCGCGCACCGCGATCGCGCGCGTCGTCATGTCCGTCGGCAACGTATCGTGGGTGCAAGCCATCGGTACGACAGCGGACGTAGCGCTGTCCGGCCGCGTCGTTGCCAGCGTGACAGGAGTGCCAGTCGCATGCTGCGTGGTGTCGCTCGGAGAGGACGATGTGTGTGCGGATGACGTGTCGATCCGCGTCGCCGTGGCCGGAAGCATGTCCTCGGCACGCGCGAGCGAGTCGAGCAAATGCGAAACACTGAGTCTGGCGACGATACGTCCGTTCCAGCTATCGAAGCCGGTAATTCTGGCCTGCTCGTCCACCGAGTAGGGTCCGCGCAACCGCAGCACCGTCCCGAGAGGAAGGGGCGAGAGCTGCGCCACTGCTTCCTGGTACGCCGCACGCGTCGCGGAATCCGATTTCAGCCTAATGTCAATACGGCCAATGTCCACGAGCATGTGCTTGCCCCGCGACGCGACCGGAAACCAGCTCCGATCGCGTGGCACGAACACCAGTCCGTTCGAGATGCTGTCGGCGAGCGCCGATAGGGGGTGCTCCCCGTGGCGATGCAGGTGAAGTCCGGTGCTCGACGGTGCCGTGGTCGTCGTCTGCCCTTTCGACGTGGATCCTTGCTGCGCCGCCCCCTGCTTCAGCGTCGCGCTGTCCACGACAACGGCGAGCTGTGATGCGGCGGCGCTGTCCGCATCAGCGGACCGCGCCGAATCGACGCGTCGCGAAACGGTGTCGACCGCATGCGCGCTGTCGGTCGCATGAACGGTGTCAGCGACGGTGCTGTCAGCCAACCGGTCGGTGCGCGCACCAGCGACGCACGCAAGGGCAAGACAAAGGACCCCGACGAGGATGGGGCCAAGAACCAATGAAGCCAGAGAACGCTGCGGCATGCCGATGAAGCAGAGGGGACGCGGATCGCGCCTCCCTGGACGATGCTCTGGCCCCCTCGCAACAAAGTGAAGCGCCCCGAGATCGCGGATTATGCCCAAGGCTCGCGGAGGGTGACCCGCTGCGGCAGCATTCTGGTTTTCTCAGCGCCCTCCGAACTCCGCGACCTTCGCGATCTCTGCCAGAAACGAAAAGGCCCTGAAGGGGGTTCTTAGACTCAAACGTACCGTTAAGCACGTTCGGCACGAAGGTCGCTGTGTGTGTAGCTGACAGTCGTCTGCCGACTCTTGAAAGTGACGGGCTTCCTGCCGCGTCTCTACATGAGTCGCGCAGCCTCACAAGCAAAGGAATCGGATCGAGAGTAGACGCATGACGTGGCTCGAGTACAATGAAGCGCTGCAAGAACTTCGCGCGGATTCAGAGGTGGTGGTCGGGACAGGCGCGCAGGCGACCTGGCGGCTCCGTCGGGCGGACCTCATGCCGAGGCACTTCATCGTTGCGGTGACGGACAATGGCGTCATGATTCGTCCCTTTTCGGGCGAAGCCGTTGTCACCGTAAATGGACGTCAACTGCCATGCGGTACGCCTGAGCTGCTCCAGAACGGCGACGTGATCAGTGCCGGATCGGGTGAGTTTCGTTTTTGGGCGGACGCACCTGGCGAGAGTCACAGCGGACTGAAACCGCCGGTGATGGCGCATCTGCTCGACGTGCGCGGCCAGTCGGCGCTGTCGCTGCAGCGTCTGTCGACCGGCATCGGGAGCGACGAATCGAACGCGATGATCCTCGAGTGCGACGGGGCCTCGAGCTTCCACGCCGAGGTGCGTCGCGAGGCTGGCGGCCACGTGCTCCGTATTTCCGAGCCCGCCACGGTGATGCTGAACGGCCGTCCCGTCTCGTCACCTGTCCTGCTCAGCGAGGGTGACGAGATCGAGGTCGCCAGCCAGCGCTTCCGTTATACGCAGAAGCCGCTGCCCAACGGAGTAGACGCCGCAACGCAGCATCGCATCACGAGCGCGCGAGACGAAGCTGTACCGGCGGTGTCGCGGCGCGTGAAAGCGTCACCGACATCCGATCTATCCTCCGTCGTGACACTGCGCACGCCGATGCGTGCCGTTGCCTTCGTGAGCTCGGTGATTGCCGCCGTTGCGATCGCGACGCTGCTCTTCATGCATCGCGGGTGACATGGGGTGTGTGGCGCCACGCGCCACGCACCACATCTAGTCGACCCTATCGAACCGTAAACCTCGGACCCGGCCGGCATTCACGATGAAGCCGGTGACGCGCCCGTTCGCGTCTCGCGAGAACTCCATCACGCCGATGCCGCCGCGGAAGGCGTCGGTATAGACGGGACGCAGGACCGACGTGCCGGGCCGTCGCTCCTTGAGGACGAGCGTACTGTCGCCGGCGACGAGGTCGAGCTCCGTGTCGAGCTCCGCGCTGCGATAACGGCCGGCGAACGCCGCGAGCTGCGCGCTCCTCGGCGCGAACGGCGTCATCTTACGATAGAGTTGAGCATGTGCTGAACCCCGCCGGATCCGCACCGTGCGGCTTCCGTCGGCCGCGCTGTCGAATTGCACATCCGCATCGAAGCCGCGCACGGTGAAGTGGCTCGCCGAGAGGGGCACCAGCTCTACCGGTCCTCCATCCGCGAACCAGAGCTTTCCGTCGCGCAGCTCGACGCGAGTGATATCCCCGGTCTCGCGACGGTACGCGCCCGCAAGTGACGCCAGCCGCTCGGCCGGCAGCGAGATCTCGCCGGCCTGACGAGCAGTCGTGACCTCCGGAGCGAGCGCACCGGAGAGGTAGAGATCGGCAACCTCGCGTGTAAGCGCGCCGGGATTCGAATTGCTGGCGTTGCAAAGCGCAACCACCGCGAGCTGTTGATCGGGGTAGCGTTCGACGTCCGCGCGGTAGCCGGCGTCGGCGCCGCTGTGGCCCACCTCGCGTACGCCGCGATGTTTGCCGACCGCGAGGCCGAGTGCGTAGCCGCTGGGCGTACCGTCGTTGAGAATTCCTTCCTGCTGCATGCGCGCGAGAAGAGCAGCCGATCCGACGCGCGCATCAGCGAAATTCTGCTCCCACTTGAGCAGGTCCTCGGCGGTCGTGAAGAGGCTCGTCGCGCCGTAGGTGTCGAACACGGGAATACTGACGCGCCATCCGCCGCCCGGCCGAGGAAGATACGCGGAGGTGCGATTCGGCACGACCATGGTATGGTCGTCGTGGAAGTGCGTATGGGTCATGCCGAGCGGCTTGAAGATCTGCTCATCGGCAAATTCGCGCAGCGAATGACCGCTGACCCGCTTCACGATCACGGCCAGGAGCGTGAAGCCGCTGTTGCTGTAGAGGTATTCATCGCCGGGATTGAAGTTGAGCGCGCGCTGCCGCGTGACGGCCCACATGACGTCGTCCTCGGTGATCAGGTCGTCTTCACGCCAACCAGCGATGCGAAGCAACGTCCATTGATCCCGAATGCCGCTGGTATGGCCGAGCAGGTTGCGCAGCGTGATACGCTTGCCGTAGTCCGGCAGCTCTGGGATGTACTTCCGCACGTCATCGTCGATCGAAAGCTTGGCCTGCTGCTCGAGCAGCAGGATGGCCATCGCCGTGAACTGCTTTGAGATCGACGCGACGTGGAAGATGGAGGACGACGCGATCGGCCGGTCGCGCTCGAGATCGGCCATCCCATAGCCTTTCTCGTAGATCAGTTTCCCCGCCCGGCTTACTCCGAGGATGCATCCTGGAGAATCCGTGTGGTCGAACCGCGCGAAGACGGCGTCGATCTTCGCCGGACTCGGGTCCTGGGCGGACAAGATGACCGGGACGATGAGGGCGAGGGCGACGAGACGCATGCTGGTGTGGGTGGCGGGCGACGGGCGACGGGCGACGGGCGACGGGCGACGGGCGACGGGCGACGGGCGGAAGTTGATCAGGCGAGAGGAGCGGGAGCAAGCGCGCAGCGCTTGCGACTTTATATGGATTGGCTCCGAGCGAAGCGAGGAGCGGGAGCGCCTAGCGACCGACGGCCAAAGCCAGAAGGTGCGACGCGCCGCGCGCGTCGCACCTTCTGGCTTTCCCTATGCTCTAAATCCGACTAATTTTGTGTGGTATAACAGCGGTCACTCCGGCGCGAGCAGACTGCTGGGCGGGCAGAGCAGCCCGGCGTTCGATTTCTGAACGCAAGTTACTGCAGGCGAAAGCGTTGGCTGACGAGCCACTCGCCTGCGTCGCGCCACCCTGGAGCGCCATGAGCTCTTCTATCGAATCACTCATCACCAAAGAATACGAGGCCGGCTTCGTCACCGAGGTCGAGTCCGATACGCTCCCCGCCGGATTGAGCGAGGACGTCATACGCACAATCTCGAAGAAGAAGGAGGAGCCGGCCTGGCTGTTGGAGTGGCGACTCAAGGCCTTCCGCCGCTGGCAGTCGATGTCCGAGCCGCACTGGCCGAATGTGAAGTACCATGCGATCGACTACCAGTCGATCAGCTACTACTCGGCCCCCAAAAAGGCAAAGTCGCTGGCCAGCCTCGACGAGGTCGATCCGGAAATTCTACGCACGTACGAGCGCCTCGGGATTCCGCTGAACGAGCAGAAGTTGCTCTCCGGCGTCGCGGTGGACGCGATCTTCGACTCGGTCTCTGTCGGCACGACGATGAAGGGAGAGCTGGCGAAGCTCGGCATCATCTTCATGTCGTTAGGCGAGGCGGTGCGCGAGTACCCGGAGCTGGTGCGCAAGTACCTCGGCTCCGTCGTGCCGTACAGCGACAATTTTTTCGCGGCGCTGAACAGCGCCGTCTTCTCCGACGGATCGTTCGTCTACGTGCCCAAGGGCGTGCGCTGCCCGATGGAGCTGTCGACCTACTTCCGGATCAACGCCGCCGAGACGGGCCAGTTCGAGCGGACGCTGGTGGTCGCGGATGAGGGCGCGTACGTCAGCTACCTCGAGGGGTGCACGGCGCCGAAGCGCAGCACGAATCAGCTGCATGCAGCTGTCGTAGAGTTGGTTGCTCTGCCTGGGGCGACGGTAAAATACTCGACGGTGCAGAACTGGTATGCAGGTGATAAAGAAGGCCGCGGCGGCATTTATAACTTCGTAACCAAGCGCGGCAAGGCATTCGAGAATTCCAAGATCTCGTGGACGCAGGTGGAGACCGGGTCGGCGATCACCTGGAAGTATCCAAGCGTGATCCTGCAGGGCGACAACTCGGTCGGTGAGTTTTATAGCGTTGCCGTCGTGAACAACCGCCAACAAGCGGACACCGGCACGAAGATGATCCATATCGGCAAGAACACGAAGTCGACGATCGTCTCGAAGGGGATCTCGGCCGGCGAAGGCAATAATTCGTATCGCGGCCGGGTGCAGGTGCTTCCGAAGGCGAGCGGTGCGCGGAACTACACGCAGTGCGACTCGATGCTCGTCGGCAATCGCTGCGGCGCGCACACGTTCCCGTACATCGAGGTCGCGAACAACAGCGCCATCGTCGAGCATGAAGCGTCCACGTCGAAGATCGGCGAAGATCAGATCTTCTATCTGAAGCAGCGCGGCCTCAGCGCCGAACAGGCGGTGAGCATGATCGTCAGCGGCTTCTGCAAGGAGGTCTTCAAGGAGCTGCCGATGGAGTTCGCGCTCGAAGCGCAACAGCTGTTGGGGATAACGCTCGAAGGCAGTGTTGGCTGAGTTGGTGTGGTCGGTGATCGGTGAACGGTAGTCTGAACAGACCACCGACCACCGACCATCATTACTAAACGCACAGATACACGATGGCACTCCTTGAAATTCGCGGCCTCACGGCCTCCGTCGGCGATAAGCCGATTCTCCGCGGCATCGACCTCACCATCGAGCCGGGCGAAGTGCACGCGGTGATGGGGCCTAACGGCTCGGGCAAAAGCACGCTCGCGCAGGTGCTCGCTGGGAATCCGGCGTACGAAGTCACGGGCGGATCCATCAAGTACAAGGGCCAGGATCTGCTCGAGATGCAGCCGGAGGAGCGCGCCCAGGCGGGCATCTTCCTCGCCTTCCAGTATCCGGTGGAGATTCCCGGTGTGTCGAACGCCTACTTCCTGCGCGCTGCGTACAACGAGATTCGCAAGGCGCGCGGCGAGAGCGAAGTCGATCCGCTCGAGTTCGCGGACCTCATGGAGGAGAAGCTGGCCCTCGTCGACATGGATCCGTCGATGCTCGGGCGATCCGTCAACACGGGCTTCTCCGGCGGAGAGAAGAAGCGGAACGAGATCCTCCAGCTCGCGGTGCTCGAGCCGAGCCTCGGTGTGCTCGACGAAACCGATTCCGGTCTCGACATCGATGCGCTCCGCACGGTGGCCGACGGCGTGAACAAGCTCCGGTCGACGGACCGCTCCTTCATCGTCGTCACGCACTATCAGCGTTTGCTCAACCATATCGTGCCCGATGTCGTCCATGTACTCGCCGGCGGCCGTATCGTGAAGACCGGTGGTAAGGAGCTCGCCCTCGCGCTCGAGGACAGGGGTTACGATTGGCTGACCGATGGCGCGGCGACAGCCGGGGTGAGCGCGTGACCACGCCAGTTGGAACGGAAGCCATCTTCGATCGACTGGGCACGGTGACGGCATTCGACGAGGCGTTTCACGCGCTCGAGGAGCGCGACGGTGCGGAGGCGCCAGCGTCCGTGCGATCGATGCGGTCGGCCGCATTCGATGTGTTCCGGCGACTTGGCTTCCCGACCACGAAGAACGAGGACTGGCACTACACGAGTGTCGCGCCGATCGCCGAGCACGAGTACCTGCACGTGACCACCGCCAGCGGCGACGTTCGTCAGCCAGCGTTGGCGCCGTTCACGTTCGGACACAACGAGTGGCCGTCGCTGGTGTTCGTGAATGGTCGTTATGCACCCGAGCTGTCGAACGTCGCGCAACTGCCCCGCGGCGTGAGGGTGCTCGACCTGCGTTCGGCGTGGCGTGATGCGCCGGAGCTTGTTCGCGAGCTCGGCCAGATCACGTCGTTCGAGAACCGCACCTTCACCGCGTTGAACACGGCGCTCATGAACGACGGCGCCGTCGTGCACGTCGGGCGTGAAGTGGAGGCGGGTGCGCCGATTCATCTCCTGTTCGTCACCGACGCGGTTGCCGCGAAGTCGATGATGCATCCGCGCAACCTCATCATCGTCGAGCGCAACGCGAAGGCAACGGTGATCGAGAGCTATGTCGCGCTGAGCGACGCCGTGTATTTCACGAACGCGGTCACGGAAGTCGTCGTCGCCGACGGAGCGACGCTGCACCACTACAAGATGCAGCGCGAGGGGATGCGCGCGTTTCACGTCGGCACGATCGAAACCCAACAGGGGCGTGACAGCCATTATCTCTCGTTCTCCTTCGCTACCGGCGCGTCGCTATCGAGAACGAATATCTACACGACGCTCGCCGGCGAAGGCTGCGGCGCGACCTTGAACGGCCTGTACATGCTCGATGGTGAGCAGCACTGCGATCACCAGACACTCATCGAGCACGCGCAGCCGAATTGCTTCAGCCGAGAGCTGTACAAGGGAGTGCTCGACGGGCGGTCGCACGGCGTGTTCAACGGGAAGGTGTACGTCGATCCGATCGCGCAGAAGACGGACGGCAAGCAGACCAACAACACGTTGCTGCTGTCGGACAAAGCGCAGGTGGACACGAAGCCGCAGCTGGAGATCTTCGCCGATGACGTGAAATGCACGCACGGCGCCACCGTCGGCCGGCTCGACGAGCAGGCGCTCTTCTATATGAAGAGCCGCGGCGTGAGCCGCGACCTCGCTCGCCAACTCTTGACTTATGCCTTCGCCGCCGACGTCCTCGAGACAATGGAACAGCAGAGCGTGCGTGAGGAGCTGGAGCGAATGACGCTGAAGCGGTTCACGAAGGTTGAGAGTTCAGAGCAGACTGGCTAGGCCGGCGCTTTGTCGCCGCGGCCGTAGTCTCCAGCCCTAGTCCCTAGCCCCTTGAGCAATCTCGACGCCCTCTACCAGGAGCTCATCCTCGAACACAATCGTCGGCCGCGAAATTATCGGCCGATGGAGGGCGCGCATCGCGTCATCGAACAGCGGAATCCGCTCTGTGGTGACGCGCTGACGTTATGGCTCAAGCTCGTCGAGGATCGCATCACCGACGTCAGCTTTCAGGGAAGCGGCTGTGCCATCTCGCGCGCGTCGGCGTCGCTCATGACCGAAGCGGTAAAGGGGAAGACCCGCGAGCAGGCCGAGGAGCTGTTCACGCGCTTTCACGACCTCGTGACGGGCAAGCTCGACCTCGACAAGGACCCCGCGGCCACGAAGTCGTTAGGCGCGTTGCGAGCGCTCGGCGGCGTGTCGCGGTTTCCAATTCGTGTGAAGTGCGCGAGCATGGCCTGGCACGCGCTGCACGCGGCACTGGCTGGCGAGAACGGCGCGGCGCCTGACGAGGCGGAGAGCCCATCGTGACGTCGATCGGTGAAGCGTCGGGCGGCAACCACGGTCCATCAGCATCGGGTGACGGCTTCGAGACGGTGGCGGACGTAAGCGAACTGCCCGAGGGCTCCCTTCTGGGCGTGCGGATCGGCGCTGGCGACGAGGTTTGTCTGTTCAACTATCGCGGGCGGATTGGCGCGGTGCACAACGTCTGTACGCACGCGGAGTTTCCATTGTCGGACGGGACCCTCGGGAACGACGGCACGATCGAATGCGTCTGGCATGGTGCGCGGTACTTCTGCCTCACGGGCGAAGTGCGGCGCGGCCCGGCGATCGACCCTGTGCCGGTGTACGACGTACGCGTCCACGACGGCAAGGTGCAGGTCGGGGCGAGGAGGGAGTCGTGATCGGGAGAACCGAAGACCGAGCCGAAAAGGGCGGCGCGAAACCTGCGCACTGCCACCAGAGCCTTGCCCCGCGTGCCGACTTCCCTTTGCTCGCTGGCGACCTCTCACTCCATTACCTCGACTCAGCAGCGACGTCGCAGAAGCCACGCGTCGTGCTCGACGCCATGCGGGAGTACTACGAGCACGACAACGCGAATCCCCATCGCGGGGCATACAGTCTGTCCGTGCGCGCGACTGACCGGTACCATGAAGCGCGCGAGCAGATCGCGCGCTTTATCGGGGTCGCTGACGCGGCGCGATTGATCTTCACACGCGGCACCACCGAGTCGCTCAACCTCGTCGCGACGGCGTGGGGTGTCGAGCACGTGGTGCGTGGCGACGAAATCGTCGTCACGGCGCTCGAGCATCACGCGAACTTCGTCCCCTGGCAGCAGCTGGCTCTTCAGCGGGGCGCGACGCTTCGCATCTGTGGCGTGACGAGTGACGGCCGTCTCGACCTCGATCAGCTCGCGTCGCTGATCGGCGCGCGGACGCGCGTCGTCGCGTTCAACCATGTGTCGAACGCACTCGGCACGATCAATCCCGTGGCCGAGATCACTCGACTTGTGCGGCGCCGCGCGGCGAAGGACGCGATCATCGTCGTCGATGGAGCGCAGGCCGCCCCCCATCTGCGTCTCGAGCTGGATGGAAGTGAGCTCGGCGACGTGGATTTCTACGCTTTCAGCGGTCATAAAATGCTCGGCCCGATGGGGATTGGCGGTCTCGCCGGACGACGACGGCTGCTCGAGGCGATGCGCCCATACCAGATGGGCGGCGACATGATCGAGCTCGTCGGGGACGAGAACACGACCTGGAATGTGCTGCCGCACAAGTTCGAGGCCGGTACACCGAACGTCGCGGACGCCGTCGGCTTGGCGGCGGCCTGCGGCTATCTCGAATCGTTAGGCATGGACGCCGTACGACGGCACGAGCTGGCGTTGCTGGAGCAGGCGAACGCGCGTCTCTGCCAGATCGAGGGCATCACACGCTACGGTCCCGCAGACGCGCAATGTCGGAGCGGCGTCGTGTCGTTCACACTCCAGGGCGTGCACCCGCACGACATCGCGACGATCCTCGATCAGGTGGGCGTATGCGTGCGCGCCGGTCATCACTGTGCGCAGCCGCTGATGCGCCGCCTCGAGGTGCCGGCAACCGCCCGGGCATCGTTCTACGTCTACAATGACACCCGCGACGTCGAGGCGCTGGTCGCGGGCATCGAGAGGACGAAAGCCCTCTTTGCTGGCGACTAGGGAGATCGCGCTGGCACGGAATCCATCCGGGGCCGTATGATTGCGGTGGACCGCATTCGGAGCCTGTCATGTTGATCTGGTCTTCCTTCCTCGACCTGCTGCGGGTCTCGCTCTTCGCTCTCGCCCACGTATGCGGCGGAAGTCTCGGCGGAGGGATTCTCGTGCTGTCGCTGATCATCAGGGTTGCCCTTCTGCCACTCACGCTGCGGCTGGCGATCCGCGCCCGCGAGCTGGAGCTCGCCAGACGACGGCTGCAACCGAAAGTGGACGCACTTCGGAAACGATACGCCTCGCCGGTCGACCAGATGATCGCCACGCGCGAGCTCTACGCGGCCAACGGTATCGATGCCGCACCGAAGGGCACACTCCTGGGAACGCTGTTGCAGCTCCCGGTCGCAACAGGTGTCTACCAGACTATCGCGTCGGTCGCCACGCGTGTCATTCGCTTCCTGTGGGTCAAGGATCTCAGTCGGCCCGACGCGCTGGTGGCGTCCGTGGCCGCCGGACTGGCCGGAGCAGCAGTGATGGCGGGACCGACGTCCCCGACATCGCGAACCGCAGCCGGGCTGGCGGCGGTGGTCACCTTTCTCTTCGCCTGGCGGGTGAGCGCGGGAGTGGGATTGTACTGGTTGGCATCCAACGCCGTCGGCGTCGTGCAGTCGCTGCTCGTGCGCCGTGCGTCATCGAAGCAGATCGCTTAGCGAGCGGAAGACCGGGGGATGAGCAAAACGCGACTGGAGGCGTTCAGCGATGGTGTGATCGCGATCATCATCACGATCATGGTGCTCGAGCTGCACGCGCCCCATGGCGCGGATTGGTCAGCGCTTCGGCCGGCTGTCCCTTCCCTGCTCGCTTACGTGCTGAGCTTCGTCTTCCTCGGGATCTACTGGAACAACCATCATCATCTGCTGCAGGCGACGGAGCGCATCAATGGCGTGACGCTCTGGGCCAATCTGCACCTGCTCTTCTGGCTGTCGCTGATTCCCTTCGTGACCAGCTGGATGGGGGAGAATCATTATGAGTCTGTGCCCACTGCGGTGTATGGTTTCGTGATGCTGATGTGCGCCGTGGCGTTCACGATTCTCATCCGGACGATTCTCGCCGCGCAGCACGGCCTCGACTCCCGGCTCGCCGCTGCCGTCGGCGACGACCGGAAGGGGAAGCTGTCGCTTCTCCTATATGCCGCGGCGGTTCCGCTCGCGTTCCTGCGCCCCGCCATCACGGACGTTTTGTTGGTCGTCGTGGCGCTGATCTGGTTCGTTCCGGATTCGCGAATCGAGTCGCGACTACAGGGTGTGCCGGAGCACGAGCGCGTGGCGCCGCGCGCCTAACACAAAGCGCACTGTCACCGGCTGTTGCTGGCGCCACCATCGATGACTTCGCGCCCGCGAGGCGACGATAGATCGCGGTCAGATTGCGCGGATGACCTCGAGCGGATCGGCCTGCGCGGCGCGGCGGACGGGACCCAGTGACGCGACGAACGCGACTACGAAGAGCAATGATTCCGACGCCACGAGCGCGACGACCGGCGCGTACGATACCGACACGACGTCGAGACTATCGATGATCGGCCGAGTGAACCACAGCGCAACGAAGGCGCCGATCCCGACTCCAGCGAGTGCCGTGACCGCCGCGTCGTGAATCACGAGTCGTATGACGTCGCGGCGCCGGGCGCCTAACGCAATTCGCACCGCAAACTCCCGAAGGCGACGCGTCACCGTGTACGCGAGGACGCCGTAGAGCCCGACCGCACAGAGCACCAGACCGAACCCTGCGAATGCGCCGAACAATGAGGCCATGAACGCGGTCGCCTCGCGCACATTCTCGTAATGATCCAGCCAGGGCCGGACGCCGATGCCACCGGGAACTCGGGTCTCGATCGTCTTTTCTACGGCGAGCGATAGGACCGCGCGGCCACGATCAGCATCGACACCATCGCTACGCACGATCAATTGCCGACTACGCACGCTGTCGTTTGGCACGACCACATAGACCACCGGATCCGGCGGCAGGTCGATGTCCTTGCGTGGGCCGTATTCGATTGCCTGGGCAACCCCGACGACGCGAATCCACGGCGCGTTCGAATTCTTGTGGCCGAGCTTGACCATACGGCCGACGGGGTCATCGATATCAGGCCAGAGGCGACTCGCCACATTTTCGTCGACGATCGCGACCGGCATGGTGCCCCGCGCGTCGCCAACGACGAAGTCTCGCCCGCGAACCAACGAGATCCCCATCGTGCGCAGGTAATCGGCGCTGACGACGCTATAGTCGTTCGCGTTCATCCACGTGTCGCCGGCCTTGCCCTCCTCGGCGATGATCACCCTCCCGTCGGGCGAGTCGGACCTCTGCGTGGCCGCCAAGCGTGCATGAGGCAGATGCGCGGTAGCAGCAATCAAGTCCTCATAGAACCTCGACGTCTCCGAGGATTTGATTCCCGGTGAAAGTGTGGCAGTAACCAGCTGCTTGGCGGCGTAACGGAAGTTGAACGCCGCATAGCGGACGACGACGATCATGAACAGGCCGGAGCACATCAGAAGCGCCGTCGAGAGCGCCGCCTCGACAATGATGAGAGGATTGTAGCCGCGCAGTCGACCTGTCGTCGTCGCCGAGCCCTCCTTCATTGGTTCGGCGGGATCTGTTTCGGCCGCCCGCCACGCCGGCAGCGCGCCCGCGCAGAGAATCGTCGCGAGGGAGGCTCCGAGCGCGAACGCGAGTACGCGCCAACTGGGAACGGGCTGGAGATCCCCGAGCATCGGCACCCAGGGAAGCGTGAAGTGCGGCAGGACGTAGAGTGCCCACCAGCACAGCACGACGCCTAACGTCACGCCGCAGATACCGATGAGGAGGCACTCATTGAGCACTTCCCGGATGATGTCACGCCTGCTCGCGCCCAGCGCAATACGAATCGCCGTTTCGCGACGGCGCGCAGTTCCGCGCGCGATCATCATCGTACCCAAATTCGCGCAAGCGATGATGAGAACCATCACCACTGTGCCGAAAATGAATGGCGGGAACATGGACTGCTGCGTGTAGCCGTAGCCGAACGCGCCAACCATCGTGACCGCCGAGAGCGGGCGCTTGGGGGAATATTCCGCCGTGAGACGCGCGGCTACTGTCCTCAGCTCACCACGCGCCTGATCGACAGTAACACCGGACTTTAGGTGCACGATCGGAATCGGCCCGAAGGCACGGCCCGATGGATCGGCCGGAAGCGCATCGAGCGGCAGCCAGATGTCCGTCTCATACGGGAAATGCACGCCGCGAGGCATCACACCAATCACGGTATAGCGCGTTCGCGCGACGTCCAACGTCAGCGTCTCGCTCAATGGCCGGCCGTTGAAGAGCCGATTCCATAGGCGGAAGCTGATCAGAGCCACCTGAGTACCGCCATTCGACAGACCAAAGAGCCTGCCGTACATGGGCCGAACTCCGAGTACATCGAAGAACTCGGGCGAGACGCCTGCCGCGGATTCGTATTCCAATTGCGAGCCGACTTGAACCATCGCGGCACGAACGACCTTGAACGAGGCGATACGATCGTATCCCGTCAGCCCATCCCGAATCGCGGCGTAGCGAACGTCGAACGTGAGTGTGTGCTTTGGATCGCCTCCACGGAACATCGGTTGCACCACGCGGTCCGACTCTGGATACGGAACATACGGATGCAAGACCGCATCGGCGAGCGCGAACATTGTCGTATTCAGCGCGAGGGCCAGGCCGAGCGACACGACGGCGACGCTCGTGAAGAGCGGCGCTTTAGCGAGTGCTCGCGCAGCACGACGGAGGTCGAACAAGATGCGACGCATCGCTTAACGACTCTTCACGTTGCGGGCGAGCAACGTGAGAGGGCAAATCGCCCGTCACATCGAGCGTCGATAATGTTACTGCGAGTCTGGAGTATCTCACATCGAGTCACCGC
>Ga0070713_100000082_pt1 | contig 59649 bp, 51 predicted proteins | sample LARL82metaG_FD_65465 | JGI IMG/M metagenome (GOLD analysis project Ga0070713, IMG submission 65465) | Corn, switchgrass and miscanthus rhizosphere microbial communities from Kellogg Biological Station, Michigan, USA - LAR L8-2 metaG | ecosystem: Host-associated > Plants > Roots > Rhizosphere ... | reverse complement strand
TAGCGGATGCGCTGCTCGCAATGAACATCCAGGTGCCCGCGGCATCGGCGGCGGAAGCTCGGCCGGCCAGCGTGGCCCCCGAGAAGCCCGCGGCGCTCGCGCCAGTGACGCCGCCGGTCTCGAGCGCCACTGACGTTCCGTCAGCGAGCACTGGCGAGGTTGAGCTGACACCGGCAATTCCGGACGCTCCTGTGGCGGAACCTGCGCCGCCGATGTTGCACGACGAACCGCCGTCCGAGGATTCCGACACACCGCTTCACCATCTTCTCACCGGCGCGCCGGACCCGATGGCCCACGCTGTTCCCCAGCCGGTGTTCATCACCGCCAATCCCTACGTCGTCGACGTGGCGCAGGAGCACCCACCGGCAGTGCAACCGGTCGGCGCTTTCGGGTTGCCGACGCTCGATCCGATGCTCGCGCTCGGAACCCTATCGACCGCGGTCGCTGTCCTGGACCGTTGGCAGCATCTCGATCCGGGCGGGCGCTATGGCGACGCCGATGGCGATGCCGCCCGCCCGGGCGATGCCGAGGGGCCGTCCGCAGCGTTGCCGCTCAACCGCATTCCCTTCATGCGCGCGGCGATCGCCGACAAGATCGTCAATTCGACCGACAAGATCACGATGGACGTGATCGCGCTCCTGTTCGACTATATTTTTCGCGACCCCTCGATCCCGGAGACTTTGCGCAGCCTGTTCAGCCGCCTGCAGGTCCCGATCCTCAAGACGGCGCTGCTCGATCGGAGTTTTTTCTCGAACAAGAAACATCCGGCCCGGCGCTTGCTCGACCATTTGGCGGCGGCGTCGATAGGCGCCACGGGCGAAGCGGGCTACTGTGCGTCCTTCGAGCTGATCGCTGGCGGCATCATCGACGAGATCTGCCGCGACTTCAAAGTGGACATGGCCGTGTTCGAGGATGCGGACGTGCGCCTTCAGGAATTCGTCGATGGCGAGCAGCGCAAGGTCAGCGCATCGCTCGACAGCGAGGTCGTGGAGGCACTCAGCGCGGAGAAGAGCGAATCGGATCGTGCCCACGTGCGCGTGGTCATACGCGACAAGCTTTCGGGACTCGATGTTCCCTTCGACGTGCGTGCCTTTAGCGAAACGGTGTGGGCGGATTACCTGACCGAGATTCGCAGCCGAGAAGGCGCCACCAGCGCTGCCTGGAAGACCGCCGTGCAGACCCTCGATGAGTTGCTGTGGAGCATCACCGCGAAGGAGCGCACCGCGCAAAAGGCGCGGCTGGCCAAGCTGGTGCCGTCGATCATCCGCAACCTTCGCGCCGGGGCCACCGCGGTCAAGGTCGCCGCCGAGCGCGTGCAGCCCTTCCTCGAGACGGTCTACAAGATGCACATGGCTGCGATCAAGCCGCGCGTTCAGGATGTACCTCCCTCTGCGGTGCATTCCGCCAGCGTGCCTGCTCAGGCTAACGCGCCCTCGGCAGACTCCGCGCCGTCCACACCCTCGACGCCGGTGACGCCAGCGGCGGTCGACAGCCCGGTGCTCGGCAACGTGCACGACTTCGTCAACGAGATGGTGGTTGGCACCTGGCTTGCATTCGGCGAGGACGGCAACACGATCAATGCGCGCCTCTCCTGGGTCAGTCCGCTGCGCAGCAAATACATCTTCACCAGCCGGGCGCGCAGCAAGGCGATCGTGGTCACGCCGGAGGAGCTCGCATGGCAACTGGGCGCCGGCAAGGCGAGCCTTGTGGTCGAACCGGTACCCCTATTTGATCGCGCGGTCAGTGCAGCGCTCGATACGCTGGCGGCGGCGAGACCTGCCGCGCCGGCACCTGCGCCTGCCTGAATCGGCGCTTCGGCACCGGCTGCGCTTGCGCTCAGGCCGGAGATAGCAGGCGTGCAACTCCCCGCGGCAAATCGCAGCGACGCGATCAGGCCGGCGTGCAGAACGCCACGTTGTTCGGGCCGAAGCCGTTGGGTGCCCACTGCTTGTTGAGCATCTCGCGGCGCACCGTGAGGTCGCGGCTGTGACGCATGTTGGCGTCGTTGCGGTTGTTGAAAAAGCGATAAACCGGAACCGTCCCGCCGATGCAGTTGCCCGCGTCGTCGGGAAGGATCACGTAGAACGCTGCGGTCGACTCCAGGTTCCAGAACCCGGCCCAGTGCGCGATCATGAACGCGCACTCGCTGGGCACGGCAGTGAAGATGTTGGAATCGACGTAGGGCAGCGGGCTGTAGAAGCGGCACACATTGGTCAGCGGCGTGTTTAGCGGTGCCGATGCCGGCGTGCGCCACGCGTAAAAAAGCTGGCCGGTGCGTTGCCAGGGCCATGTCGGTTGCGCGGCGTTGGCATCGAACCCGGCGATCTCGGTCGGGTCCGCGCTCATGAAGTAGTGATCCAGATCCGCGCGGTAGTACTCGATGACAGGCACCGTTCCTGGCGGTGCGCTCTCGTTCGACGACGGCGTGCTCTGCAGCGCCAGACCCGCATCGAGCAAGCCCACCCCGCAGACGCCTGCCTGCGCGCAAACCGTGCCGGTCGGGAAAGTCCGCGCCGTGCCGGACAGTATTCCCTGCACCTGGCCGGGCGTGAGATTCGGATTGCGCGCGAGCATCAGCGAAGCCGTGCCGGCGACGTAGGGCGCCGCGAAACTGGTGCCGATACCTCGTGCGTAGATGGGATTGCCCGGGCCCGAGAGTCCGTCGTTCGAGGTGGAGATGATCCAGTCGGTCTGGCTGCCGTCCCCTCCCGGTGCGGATATATCGACGCGCGTGCCGAAGTTCGAATAGCTCGCGCGGTCGCCTTGACGGCTCGACGCGCCGACCGTGATCACGCCGCTGCAGTTCGCAGGCGACGAGTCGGCGGCGTCGAGTGCCTCGTTGCCGGCCGCCACCGTGACCACCGCGCCCTGAGAGAGCGCCGTATTGATCGCATCCTGCAGCGCTTGCGAGCAGGGCGATATTCCGCCGAGGCTCAGGTTGATGACGCGTGCCGGCGTCTGATTGACCGGTGCACCGGTCACCGGCACTCCAGCTGCCCAGAGCACTGCGGCGGTCACGTCGTCGAAAGAGCCTCCGCATTTGCCGAGCGCGCGCACCGGCACGATCCTGGCCTTCCAGTCCATGCCGGCCACGCCGGAGCCGTTGTTGCTGTTGGCGGCAATCAGCCCGGTGACAAAGGTTCCGTGCCAGCTGCTGGTTTCGGCGGGGATACCGTCGCCGCATTCGTTGTCGCTGGTAGCGTCGCCCGGATCGGAAGGATCAGCGTCGCGTCCACCGCCGTCACCGGCGCGGTGCGTGTCCGAGATGAAATCGAAACCCGGCGAAATACGTCCCGCGAATTCGGGGTGCGTCGTGATGCCGGTGTCGATGACCGCAATCGCCATCCCCGCGCTGCCGGTCTGCACGCTCCACGCTGCCGGCGCGTTGATGCCGCCCACCGGATCGGAGAGCGCCCACTGCTGCGCGTAGAGCGTATCGTTGGGGACGAGCTTGGGGTAGACGCGACGCACCGGATCGGCGTATTGAACGACGGCGTCGCTTTCGAGCGTGGATGCGATCGCCGCGAGTTGGCTATCAGGAACGGTGGTGGCCAGCGTCAAGACCCAAATTGCGCCGATCTGATGGTCCACGGTCACCGGCTGGCCAACCAGCGCCGACCATTTGGGCAGCAACGCCGACCAATCGGGCGTCGCGTCGCCGCTCAAGCGCACCATCAGCTTGCGCCCAGGAACGCCCAGCTCGGGGCCAGTCGCCTTCTGGGTGCTCTGCCGGTTGGCTGCCGCCGCGCCGATGGAGCCGCCTTCCACCCAAAGCACGTTGCGGTCGTTGCGCAGCTTCTGTAGCAGCGCTCGGCTCGCGGGGCCATCGAGCGGAGAGGGCAATGCGATTTCGAGTGCGCCAGTGCGCGTCCTTCCGGTGATGGTCAGGGACGTTCCGGCGTCGGCTTCGAGGCCCGCCAACGCGGCGAGGGGGTCGACCATCGGGTGAAGCATGACCCTGAAGTGGATCAGCTGCCCCGCCACGGCCATCGGTGACGTCGCGCCGAAGATCGCGACCAACAGCAGTGCGCGCAAGCTGATTCGCGGCATGAATTCCTCCCTTGGACGACGCCGAACGCGCATCGTCGAAGGGCGATGCGAGCGGCGGGTCATCGTACAACAAATGACCATGCAATTGTCATGCCGGCGGTACGGCTGGAAACGCCGTTGATTCCGCGGGTTGCAGCCCGTCGCGGCGCCGGGGAGAAAGGCTAGACGCGGGCGGCGGCGGTGGGCTTGAGCGCCGCCCGGTGCGGAGCCAGCAAAGTGATTATTTGCGCGAAAATTCTCGGATTTGCGGCAACGACCTGTCCGCTGTACAGGTAATCGCTTTCGCCTTCGAGGTCGCCGACCAGCCCGCCTGCCTCGAGAATGAGCAGACTGCCCGCGGCGACGTCCCACGCGTTGAGCCCTACCTCCCAGAATCCGTCTGTATAGCCGGCGGCGACGTACGCCAGGTCGAGCGCTGCAGCCCCCGGGCGGCGCAGTCCGGCGGTTTCGGCCATCATCGAACGCATCATCTTCAGGTACGCATCGAGATTGCTGCCGTCGCGAAACGGAAATCCGGTGCCGATCAGGCAATCGCGCAGGTGCTGACGTCGCGATACGCGCATGCGATGGTCGTTGAGAAACGCGCCGCGGCCGCGCGTTGCCGTAAACAGATCGTTTCGCACCGGATCGTAAACGACGCCCTGCGTGATCTGGCCGCGATGCTGCAGGGCGATCGACACGCAGTACTGCGGGAAGCCGTGCAGGAAATTGGTCGTGCCGTCGAGCGGATCGATGATCCACAGGTGCTCGGCGTCGGCGTTGGCGTCTTTGGCGGTGCCTTCCTCTGCTAGTATCCGATGGTCCGGGTAGGTCGCGTGAATGACCTCGACGATCGCCGCTTCGGCGGCGCGATCGATTTCGCTGACGAAATCCTTGGGTCCCTTGGTGGTGACCGTGAGTCGGTCCAGATCGCGCGCACCGCGATTGATGATGCTGCCGGCCCGGCGCGCGGCCTTGACTGCGGTGCTGAGCATGGGATGCATTGCGAAGCCTTCGCGAAAACGTCCGGACAGGCGCCCTGAATGCCGGGTTCGAGGAACGCCGAGCGCGCATTTTACCTGCAACCCGCCCCACCCATGACTGCTCCGCTGGATCGGATTCGCGTCGTCATGTGCGCGACCAGCCACCCGGGAAACATCGGCGCAGCGGCGCGCGCGATGCAGACGATGGGTCTGGCGCGTCTGGTATTGGTGGCGCCGCAGCGCTATCCGCACCCCGACGTGCAAGCACTCGCGTCGGGCGCTTCGCGGGTACTGGACGCGATCCGAGTCGAGCCCACATTGGACGCCGCGCTGGCCGGAACGGTGTTGGCGATCGGCTGCTCGGCGCGTCCACGAGAGTTTGCGGGCAGGGCGCTCGCGGTGCGCGAGGCCGCGGGTGAGGCACTGGGTCACGCGCAAGGCGGAGAGGTCGCGTTGGTGTTTGGCGGCGAGATGTCGGGTCTGTCGAACGTCGAGCTCGCGCTGTGCCAGATCGTCGCGACCATCCCGTCGAACCCGGATTTCGCTTCGCTCAATCTCGCCGCCGCCGTCCAAGTGGTCGCCTACGAGATCTACGTGGCGGCGCGGGGCGGCGAAGTCTGGCGCGCGCCTGCCTTCGAGCCGGCGACCCATGACGAGATCGAGCGCCTGTTCGACCATGGCGAGAAGGTCCTGGTCGAACTCGATTTCCTGCGGCCGGCGCACCCGAAAAGACTGCTGCCGAGACTTCGCCGACTGTTCGCGCGGGCGCGGCTGGAAAAAGAGGAGGTCAACATCCTGCGGGGCATCTTGGTCCGCGTTGAGGAGCGCATTTCACGCCGACACAATACTTGAGCGATTCTGTCGGATATGGCACACTCGACATATGTTCGACCGTCTAAAAGAAGACATCGGCATCGTCTTCGAGCGCGACCCGGCGGCGCGCTCGCGTTGGGAAGTGCTGACTTGCTATCCGGGGCTGCACGCGCTGGTATGGCACCGCTGGGTAGCCCATCCGCTGTGGCGGGGCGGCGCGCGCTGGCTGGCCCGGTGGCTGTCGCACTGGAGCCGCTGGCTGACCGGCATCGAGATCCATCCCGGCGCGACCATCGGCCGCCGCGTATTCATCGATCACGGCATGGGTGTGGTGGTTGGCGAAACGGCCGAGATCGGCGATGACTGCACGCTCTACCATGGCGTCACGCTGGGCGGCACTTCCTGGAACCAGGGAAAGCGCCATCCCACGCTCGGCCGGGGCGTGGTCGTCGGCGCCGGCGCCAAGATCCTGGGGCCGTTGCTCATCGGTGACGCCGCCAAGGTGGGCTCGAACGCCGTGGTGGTCCGTGACGTGCCCGCAGGAGCGACCGCGGTGGGCATACCGGCGCGCATCGTCACCGGTGAGGACGCGGTGCGTCGCGAGGAAAAGGCCGCCAGGATCGGATTCTCGGCGTATGGGATCAGCGCCGACATGAACGATCCAATGGTTCAGGCCATCCACGCGCTGCTGGACCATGCCGCGGACGCCGACGATCGGCTACAAAAACTCATTGATTTAATTGAAAAAGGCGGCTTGGACTGCGGCGATGCCAAAGCCACCGCCGAGCGCTTCGACCCCACAAGAATCAACCAGATGCTGGGCTGAACTTTCACGGCGTTTAGTTGACTAATATGGTCGGGAATTCTAGAATTCGCCGCGCACGCGGCATCAGACCATGAGGATCATGCGGACATGAGACTGACGACCAAAGGACGATTCGCAGTTACTGCGATGATCGATGTTGCGATGCATTGCGGCAGCGGCCCGGTAACCCTGGGCGGCGTGTCGGAACGCCAGAAGATTTCACTGTCGTATCTCGAGCAACTGTTCGGTAAGCTGCGCCGGCACGGAATCGTGGAAAGTGTTCGCGGCCCCGGCGGGGGATACAACCTCGCCCGTCCCGCCGATTCGCTGTCGGTCGCCGACATCATTCTCGCCGTCGACGAGCCGATCGATGCAACCCAGTGCGGCGGCAAGGAGAACTGCAAGGACGATCGCCGTTGCATGACGCACGAGCTGTGGGCCGCGCTCAACGCGCACATTTTCAGTTTCCTGCGCTCGGTGACGCTGGAGCAGCTGGTGCGCCAGCAGGACAAGTCCGAGGTCAACGTGATGCTGGACCAGCGCAAGACGCCGAACAAGAATTCAGAGCCGGCACCGATCGTCTAGCGCCTCCTCCGATTGCAAGCGATCCCATGAAAAAACCGATCTATCTCGATTATTCGGCGACAACGCCGGTCGATCCCCGCGTTGCCGCGGTCATGATTCCGTACCTGACCGAGAATTTCGGCAACCCGGCATCGCGTTCGCATGCCTTCGGCTGGACAACCGAGAAAGCGGTCGAGCAAGCGCGCGAAGAAGTCGCGAAGCTCGTGAACTGCGACCCGCGCGAGCTGGTGTGGACGTCGGGCGCGACAGAGGCGATCAATCTCGCGCTCAAGGGCGCCGCGCACTTCTACAAGGACAAGGGCAAGCACCTGGTCACGGTCAAGACCGAGCACAAGGCGACGCTCGACACGATGCGCGAGCTCGAGCGCGAAGGCTTCGAAGTCACCTATCTCGACGTGCTACCCAATGGATTGCTCGATCTCGACGCCTTCAAGGCGGCGTTGCGTCCGGACACCATCGTCGTCTCGGTGATGTACGTCAACAACGAGATTGGCGTGATCCAGGACATTCGGGCGCTCGGCGAGATCTGCCGGTCGCGCGGCATCATCTTTCACGTCGACTCCGCGCAGGCGACCGGCAAACTCCCCATCGACCTGGGTGCGCTTAAAGTGGACCTGATGTCGTTCTCGGCGCACAAGACCTATGGTCCGAAGGGCGTCGGCGCGCTGTTCGTGCGGCGCAAGCCACGCGTGCGCATCGAGGCACAGATGCACGGCGGCGGCCACGAGCGCGGCATGCGCTCCGGGACGCTGCCCACGCACCAGATCGTCGGCATGGGCGAGGCGTTCCGGCTGGCCCGGCTGGAGATGGCCACCGACAACGAGCGTATCCGCGCGCTTCGCGACCGCCTCTGGACAGGCATCTCGGAGATGGAAGAGGTGCACCTGAACGGCGACATGGAGCAGCGCGTTCCGCACAACCTGAACGTGAGCTTCAACTTCGTCGAGGGCGAGAGCCTGATCATGGCGATCAAGGACGTCGCGGTGTCGTCGGGCTCGGCGTGCACGTCGGCATCGCTCGAGCCTTCATACGTCCTGCGCGCGTTGGGTCGAAGCGACGAGCTCGCGCACAGCTCGATCCGCTTTACGGTCGGTCGATTCACGACCGAGGAAGAGATCGATTTCGCGGTGGACCTGCTCAAGAGCAAGATCTCGAAGCTGCGCGAGCTTTCGCCGCTGTGGGAGATGTACAAAGAGGGTGTCGACCTGAACACGGTCGAGTGGGCGGCGCATTGACGACCGACGAATCGGCCCTCGCGTAACTGAAGCGAAGACACGTAGGCGTAACTGGGGCAATTGAGGCAAACGATGTTCAAGGAGCACCGAAATGGCATACAGCGATAAAGTTCTCGATCATTACGAAAACCCGCGCAACGTAGGCTCGTTCGCCAAGGACGACGACGCGGTGGGCACCGGCATGGTGGGTGCGCCGGCCTGCGGCGACGTGATGAAGCTGCAGATCCGTGTCGGAAGCGACGGACTCATCGAGGACGCCAAGTTCAAGACCTATGGCTGCGGCTCCGCGATCGCTTCGTCGTCGCTGGTCACCGAATGGGTGAAGGGCAAGACACTCGACCAGGCGATGAACATACGCAACACGCAGATCGCGCAGGAGCTTGCGTTGCCCCCGGTGAAGATCCATTGCTCCATCCTTGCCGAGGACGCGATCAAGGCCGCCGTCGCCGACTACAAGAAAAAGCACGGTGGCCAGACCGCGACGCCTTCGGTAGAGACGGCGTCCGCTGCCGCGGAGTAACGAACGCATGTCGATCACCCTGACCGAGAGCGCGGCGAAACACGTCGCGGGCTACCTCAGCAAACGTGGCAAAGGCATAGGCCTGCGCCTGGGCGTGCGCACGACCGGATGCTCCGGCCTCGCGTACAAGCTGGAGTATGCCGACGCGGCGGCGCCGGAGGATCATCTTTTCGAAAGCCACGGAATCACCGTCATCGTCGATCCGAAAAGCATGCCGTATCTCGACGGCACCGAGCTCGACTTCGCGCGCGAAGGATTGAACGAAGGATTCAAGTTCCGCAATCCGAACGTCAAGGATGAATGCGGTTGCGGCGAGAGCTTTAACGTCTAGGCTCCGCGGCGAGCCTCGTCTGACGCGCAGCCCCGCTGTGCGGACGAGCGATAGACGCGACTTGCCAGCATGATCGACTTCTCGCAAGACTACTTCTCGCTGTTCGGCCTGCCGGCGCGTTACGACATCGACTCGCGGGCGCTCGATGCGGCTTACCGGGCGTTGCAGGCAAGCGTGCATCCCGACCGTCATGCCTCCGCCGGCGAAGCACAGCGCCGCATGGCGCTGCAGTCGTCGGCGCGCGTCAACGAGGCGTACCGCACGCTCAAGTCGCCCGTCGATCGCGCGCAATATCTGCTCAGGCTGCAGGGTGTCGATGCGCTGTCCGAAACCGACACCGCGTTGCCTAACGATTTTCTCGAGTACCAACTCGAGCGTCGCGAGGCGATCGAAGAGGCGCGCGAGGCCAACGATGCGCGCCGGCTGGATGCCCTGCTCACCGACGTGCGCACCGAGGTCGACGAGCTCACTCACGTGCTTGCCGACGAGTTGCGCGATGCGCGAGCGCTCGAAGCCGCGCGCGGCACGGTGCGCAAGCTGAAGTTCCTGTCGAAGGTCGCGGCCGACATCGACGCCGCATCGGCCGACATGGAGCCGTGATGGCGCTGCTGCAGATTGCCGAACCCGGAGAATCGCCACCGCCGCACGCGCAGCGCCTGGCGATCGGGATCGACCTGGGGACCACGCACTCGCTGGTGGCGACGGTCAGGAGCGGTGTCGCGACGGTCCTGCCCGACGAACAGGGGCGCGCATTGTTGCCATCGATCGTGCGCTATGCGCCGGCGGGTGTGGAAGTGGGTTATCGCGCTGCTGAGGCGCAAGCCCACGATGCGCACAACACGATCGTCTCGGTGAAGCGCCTCATGGGTCGTGGCTTGCACGATCTGAGCGACGCGAGGCGTTTTCCGTACCGCTTCATCGAAGCTCCGGGCATGGTGCAGGTGGAGACGCGCTCGGGCGTGCGCTCTCCGGTCGAAGTCTCGGCGGAGATCCTGCGCGCGTTGCGCGTGCGCGCGGAACAAAGCCTCGGCGGGACGATCAGCGGCGCGGTGATCACCGTGCCAGCGTATTTCGACGACGCGCAGCGCCAGGCGACCAAGGACGCCGCCCGGCTGGCGGGACTCGCTGTCCTGCGCCTCTTGAACGAGCCCACCGCCGCAGCGATTGCGTACGGGCTCGACAACGCCTCCGAAGGCACCTTCGCGATCTACGACCTCGGAGGCGGCACCTTCGACATCTCGCTGCTGCGCTTGTCGCGCGGCGTGTTCGAGGTGATCGCCACCGCCGGCGATACCGCGCTCGGCGGCGACGATTTCGACCACCGCATCTACTGCTGGCTGCTCGAAACCAGCGGTGTCGGGCCGCTGCCTCCCGGGGACACGCGTACGCTCATGCTGGCAGCGCGCGCAGCCAAGGAGCACTTGTCGACGCATGCCTCGGCGCGCATCGAGGCGACGCTGTCGTCGGGCGCGAAGGTCGACGTCGCGCTCGCCCGCGAGACCTTCGCGAAGATGACCGAGACACTGGTGGCGAAAACACTGGCGTCGGTCCGCAAGACACTTCGCGACGCCAAGCTCCAAGTGACCGATGTCGACGGCGTCGTCATGGTCGGCGGCGCGACACGCATGCCGCAGGTGCAGAAGGCTGTCGCCGATTTTTTTCAAACGTCGCCTCTCAACAATCTCGATCCCGACCAGGTGGTCGCGCTCGGCGCAGCCATCCAGGCGAACGTCCTCGCAGGCAATCGCGCAGCCGGGGAGGATTGGCTGCTGCTCGACGTGATTCCGCTCTCGCTGGGACTCGAGACGATGGGCGGCCTCACCGAGAAGATTATTCCGCGCAACTCCACGATCCCGGTGGCGCGCTCGCAGGAATTCACCACCTTCAAGGACGGCCAGTCGGCGATGGCGATCCACGTCGTGCAGGGCGAGCGCGAGAGGGTTTCGGATTGCCGTTCACTGGCGCGCTTCGAGTTGCGCGGCATTCCGCCGATGGTCGCGGGGGCGGCGCGCATCCGCGTGACCTTCCAGGTCGATGCCGACGGGTTGCTCGCGGTTTCGGCCCAGGAGCTGACCACCGGCATCGAAGCATCGATCGAGGTCAAGCCTTCGTATGGCCTCTCCGACGCCGACATCGCGCGCATGTTGCAGGAATCGCATCTGCATGCGAGCGAGGACATGTACGCGCGTGCGCTCGCCGAGGTGCGCGTCGAAGCCGAGCGCACACTCGACGCTACTGAGGCCGCGCTCGCCGATGATGCCGAGCTTCTCGATGCCGATGAGCGCGCGACGGTCGACCGCGCGTGCGCGACCGTTCGCGCGCAGCTCGCGGGCGACGATCGGCGCGCGTTGAGCGATGCGCTCGACGAGCTCAATCGGTCGACCGAGGAGTTCGCCGCGCGGCGCATGAATCGAAGCGTCGCCACGGCGCTCAAGGGCCGGCGCATCGACGTGCTGGGTTAGGGCCTGACACCGATGGCCGAGATCGTCGTGTTGCCGCATCCGGACCTCTGCCCCGAGGGCAAGACTTTCGAGGCCGACACCGCCGCGTCGATCTGCGACAATCTGCTCGACCACGGCATCGAGATCGAGCACGCATGCGAGAAGTCATGCGCGTGCACGACGTGTCACGTGATCGTGCGCGAAGGATTTTCCACGTTGGAACCTTCTTCCGAAGACGAGGACGACTTGCTCGATCGCGCATGGGGACTGACGCCGGTCTCGAGATTGTCGTGCCAGGCCAAGCCCGGAGATGCGAAGCTGGTCATCGAAATTCCCAAGTACACGATCAACTACGCCAAGGAAGCCGTTCGCTGAAATCATGGGTGCGGACCGTGAAATGGACTGATAGCCGCGACATCGCCATCGCGCTTGCCGAGGCGTACCCCGGCGTGGATCCGGAGCGCGTGCTGTTCGTCGACCTGCGCAAGTGGGTGCTGGCGCTGCCTGGTTTCGACGATGATCCCGCACATTGCGGCGAAAAGATCCTCGAGGCGATCCAGAGCGCGTGGATCGACGAAGGCGATTTCGATGACGACTGAGGGAGGATGACATGCTGATCGTTGTTCCGGTCACCGCGCTCTATGCCGGACTGTACGCGCTGCTTCTGCTGGTGCTCGCGGCGGCCGTGTCACGTCAGCGCAGGGGCCTCAAGGTCGGACTGGGCGACGGGGGACATCCGGCATTGGCGCGTGCGATCCGCGCGCACGGCAACTCCGTCGAGTGGGGCTGGCCGATGCTGCTCCTGCTGCTGGTCGCCGAGCTCGATCACGCCAACCGTACGTTCCTTCACGTTTGCGCGATCCTCTTCCTGTTCGCGCGCATCATCTATGCGGTCGGCTTGTCGCGCGAGTCGGGCATCTCGCGTGGACGCCTCCTCGGATCGGCACTGAGCTGGACCGTAATCGCGGTGCTCGCGGTCTGGAACATCGTCGACTTCGTGCGCACCGTGCTCGCCTGGGTCATGACGAGTCACCCTTGAAACCTGACCCCTCGCTCTAGCCGAACAGGTTGAGGATCGCGTCCAGGCCGCAGTGATCGATCGCATAGTCGGCCTGATCGCGAACGACGCGCTTGGCGCGGTAAGCGACGCTCACGTCGGCCGCCGCGAGCATCGGCAAATCATTGGCGCCGTCGCCAATGGCGACGGAAAGCAATCCCGGGGCGAGCGCTTTTGCAAGCCGCTTGAACTCCGCCGCCTTGGCATCGGCGTCGATGACGGTTCCCTGGATTCGGCCGGTGAGCTGATTTCCGGCGACACCGAGCGTATTGGCGAGCGTGTGATCCAGCGGAAGTCGCGCTCGCAGACGTGACGTGAAGAAGGTGAATCCCCCCGACACCAGCAGCGTCGCGGCCCCCGCGCGCTTGAATCCATCCAGCATGCGCTGCGCGCCGGGCGACAGGCACAGCCGCTCGTCATAGACTCGCTGCAGCGCGCCGACGTCGAGTCCTTCGAGCAGCGCGACCCGACGGGTGAGGCTTTCGCGAAAGTCTATTTCACCGCGCATCGCCGCGGCTGTGATCGCCGCCACCTGCGGCTTGATGCCGATCATGTCTGCGATTTCGTCGATGCACTCGATCGTGATGAGGGTCGAGTCCATATCCATCGCGACGAGCCCGACGCGATCGAGTCGCTGATCCCTGGGGACAAAGCCGAAATCGATACCCGCCTCAAGGCAGAAGTCGGCGACGCCCGCACGACGGGTCGGATCGGTGAGCCGAAAAGCCTGCGTCTCGGCCGCGGCGAGCGCTTCGATCGCACTTGCACCAGCGAGCCGCGCGAGTGACTTCAGCAGAGGCGTGTCGATGTCCGGCGCCTGCACCACGAGGTCGATGCGTGCCACCTGCGGCGCGACGACGGGGTTGCCGGGTTGGACGGGGGCGGAGGGCATATGCATAGCGCCGGGCGCGATCTGCTCTGCGTGTCACGGCAGGCGTATTATAAGGGCTTCAAACCGACGCATTTCAGGAGGTCACCATGGCACTTCGCATCGGCGACGAGGCACCCGATTTCACGGCGCAGACAACGGAAGGAACCATCCGCTTTCACGACTGGATTGGCGACAAGTGGGCGGTGCTGTTCTCGCACCCCAAGGATTTCACACCGGTCTGCACGACCGAGCTGGGCTATCTCGCCAAGATCAAGCCTGAATTCGACAAGCGCAACGCGAAGATCCTCGGACTCTCCATCGACCCGGTCGAGGATCACACGCGCTGGGCCAAGGACATCGAGGAGACGCAGGGCGTCGCGCCCAACTATCCGATCATCGGCGACTCCGACCTGGCGGTCGCAAAGCTCTACGACATGATCCATCCGAACGCGAGCGGAGCTCAGCCGCGCACTCCGGCAGACAACGCGACGATCCGCTCGGTGTTCATCGTCGGACCGGACAAGAAGATCAAGCTCAACCTGACCTATCCGATGACCACCGGCCGCAACTTCGACGAGGTGCTCCGTGTGCTCGACTCGCTGCAGCTGACGGCGAAGCATAAAGTCGCCACGCCTGCGCAGTGGAAGCCTGGCGAGGACGTCATCATCGCCGGCTCGGTCAGCAACGACGAGGCCAAGCAGAAATATCCGCAAGGCTGGAAGGCGCCGAAGCCGTACCTGAGGATTGTGCCGCAGCCGAGATAGCTCTAGGCGCGGAACATCGATCCGCAATCTGCGACGCCGCGCGCAGGTTTCTGTCGCGTCCCTAGCGGCGAGTCTTTGGCTGGCGTGGCGCGGGGCGTTTCGCAATTGGCACCGGTGAAGCGCCGACGTCAGCGAGCACGAAGTCGATCTTCGTGGCGTCGAGGTCGACACGCGCCACCTTCACCTTGATGCGATCGGCCAGCCGGTAGCTCTTGCCGCTGCGCTCGCCGTTCATGGCGTGATGAACGGCGTCGAAATGAAAATAGTCGTTGCCGAGTTCGGTGACGTGCACCAGCCCGTCGACATTGAGACCGTCCAGCGTGACGAACAAGCCGAAATGCGTGACGCCGCTGATCGTGCCATCGAAGGTCTCGCCGACGCGGTCCTGCATGAAATAGCACTTGAGCCAGTTCTCGACATCGCGCGTCGCATCGTCGGCACGGCGCTCGGTGAGCGAGCTATGTACTCCGAGTTCCACCCAGGTGGCTCCTTTCGGGTGATAGCGCGCGTTCGTCAGGCACGCCTTGATCGCGCGGTGCACCAGCAGATCGGGGTAGCGGCGGATCGGTGAAGTGAAGTGCGTGTACGCGTCGTAGCCCAGCCCGAAATGTCCGGCGTTGTCCGGACTGTAGACCGCCTGCTGCAGCGAGCGCAGCAACACCGTCTGCAGCAGGTTGAAGTCCGGGCGTGACTTGATCTTCGCAAGCAGCGCCGCGTAGTCCGCGGGAGTTGGGTTATCGCCTCCACCGAGTGCCAGGGCCGACGCCGCCAGGAATTCCTTCAGCGCCTTGAGCTTTTCAGGCGTCGGCCCTTCGTGTACGCGGTACAGCGCGGGATGCTTGTGTTGCAGCAGATACTCCGCCGCGCACACGTTGGCGGCGAGCATGCACTCTTCGATCAGCTTGTGCGCTTCGTTGCGCATCACCGGAACGATCGCCTCGATCTTGCCTCGGGTGTCGAACTTGAGCTCGAGCTCGATGGTTTCGAAGTCGATCGCACCGCGGCGCGCGCGCGCCGCCGCCAGCACCTTGTACAGCGCGTACACCTGCTGCAGATGCGGGAGCAGCGCCTTGGCGTCGACGCTTTTCACCGTTTTCGGCTGCGACAGCCAATCCCAGACCTGGTTATAGGTGAGACGCGCACGCGAGTGCATCACCGCCGGGTAGAACCGATAATCCTCGATGTCGCCCTGTGCCGAGACGCTCATGTCGCAGACCATGCACAGCCGATCGACCGCGGCCTTGAGCGAACATAACTCGTTGGAAAGCTGCTCCGGCAGCATCGGAATCACGCGCCGCGGGAAGTACACCGACGTGCCGCGCTCGCGCGCATCGATGTCGATGGCGTCGCCGTCACGCACGTAGTGCCCCACGTCGGCGATCGCCACCAACAGGCGAAAGCCACGTCCCTTGGCCTCGCAATAGACGGCATCGTCGAAATCGCGCGCGGTCTCGCCATCGATGGTAACCAGCGGCAGCGAGCGCAGATCGGTGCGGTCCTTGAGGTCACCCGGCTGCACCGATTCCGGCAGGCGCGAGGCCTGTCGCTTGGCAGTCGCGCTGAATTGATAGGGCAGATCATGCTTGCGCAGCGCGATCTCGATTTCCATGCCGGGGTCGGTGTAGTTGCCGAGCACGTCGACGATCTTGGCGAGCGCCTCGCGATGCGCCGAGGGCTGCTCGATGAGTTGCGCAACGACGACCTGGCCGGGCTTTGCGTTGCCGCGCATGTCTTCGGGAATGAGGATGTCCTGGCTGATGCGCTTGTTCTCGGCGACGAGATACCAGATGCCGTGATCGGAATAGACCCGGCCGACGATTTCGCGATTGGCGCGCGTGAGCACGTCGACGATCGCGCCTTCCGGGCGACCTCGCTTGTCGAGTCCGACCAGCCGTGCGGTCGCACGATCGCCGTGCAGCGCCTTGTGCATTTCCTTGGGCGAGAGGAAAAGATCGGCACTGCCATCGTCGGGGACCAGAAAGCCGAAGCCGTCGGGATGACCCTGAACCGTTCCGCTGACCAGGTCGAGCTTGGCGACGACGCAAAGCTGTCCCTTGCGATTGGTCATCAGTTGACCATCGCGCTCCATCGCTGCGAGGCGCCCGCGGAGTGCCTCCCGCTCCGCGTCACCCTTGACGCGCAGTGCGGTCAATACTTCGTCAGAGTGCGCGGGTACGCCGAGCTCGCGCAGGTGCGCAAGGATGGCTTCGCGAGAGGGAATGTCGACGTCGCTGACACGACGTGCGGTTCGTCTTGGCGCGGGGCTGGCAGCATCATTCCGGGCTTTGTTTTTAGAGGGCGGTTGTTTTGACAATGCGTACTGCCTTTCGTAAAATTACGGGTTCCCGTCGCCCAGATGGCGGAATTGGTAGACGCACTAGGTTCAGGTCCTAGCGGTGGCAACACTGTGGAGGTTCGAGTCCTCTTCTGGGCACCAAGTATATCTTTCCGCAAGCGCGCGGTCGGAACGGTCTAAGCAGGAATGGCCCGAATGGTGGCGCGCGCGTTGCCGGCGCCGAGCCCCAAGGATCATCGCGACGCGCCAGCGAGTCGGCAACGATCGCGATCGACAACTCGAGTCGAGCTTCAGTTTGCCTTGAGTCCCAGTGACTTGATCATGGGCTCGTACTTCGCGCGGTCGGCCTTGTTCATCGCGTCCAGCTCAGCGGGCGTTCCGCCGATCGGCTCCGACGCGACGGTGCCGAAACGGCGCTTGAGGTCGGCGTCCTTGAGTGCCTCGTTGGCCGCGCGGTTGAGTGCGGCGACGATCTCGGGTGGCGTTCCTCGCGGAACATAAAATGCGTTCCAGCCGAGCAGCACCACATCGACGTTGCCCTCCCTGAACGTCGCGACGTCCGGCAGAAAAGGCGAGCGCTTCGGATTGGTCACCGCGATTGGCGTCACCTGGCCATTGCTGATTGGCGCCATCGCCGATGGCATCGCCTCGATCACCAGGTCGAGGTCTCCGCTCATGAGATCGACGAACATGTTGCGGTTGCCGGCGGCGTACGGAACGCGCACCAGCTCGACTTTGGTGGCATCGGAAAACATGCCGTAGACAACGTGCGCGGTGGTGCTGGCGACGCCGAGCGTCCACGGCTTGGGTGACGCCTTGGCCATCGCGACGATGTCCGCAACCGATTTGTCCTTGAGCTTGTTATTCGCCAGGAGCACATAGCCGGTTCCGGCGACTGCGTTGACCGGCGCAATGTCCTTCATCGGATCGAAGCCCATGCTTTCGTACAGGAACGGATTGCTCACCGTCGTGGCGTTGCCCGTGCAAAGGACGGTATATCCGTCCGGCGCGGCCTTGGCGGCCTCCGAGCCGCCGATATTGCCGCCCGCGCCCGGCTTGTTCTCGATGACGAAGGGCTGGTTGAGCACGACGCGCATCTGCTCGAGGAACACGCGGCACATGACGTCGGTGGCCTGGCCGGCGCCGTACGGGACGATTGCCTTGATCGGCTTGTTCGGATAAGGCTGCGCCTGCGCGGCGCCGACAAGCGCGATCCACGCGACGGCGGCGATGCGCCACATACGGTTGCTCATGACTCCCCTCCGGGGTGCTGCGATGTTCTTATGGTCGGCCGAGCGATTCACTGATTACGCCGGCAACGGGCGCGGCACGCTGGTGCCGAAATCATCGGTCTGATATTTCGTGAGCTCGAGAAAGTCCGGGCGCAGCGGCGTGAAAATGTCGAGGTTGAGCGCAACGCCGTCTTCGGGTCGCGGTGGCTCGGAGTAGTGCACCGCATTCGGCGGGATGCGCACGACGCTGCCCGCCTCCATCTGGAAAACCTGATCGTCGACATGGAGCGTCACGCGTCCCTTGAGCAGGATGAAGATCTGTTCCCAGGGGTGGCTGTGCGGTCCTGGCTTCATGGTCGGGTGCAACTCGGCGTAGCTCACGGCGACGCCGGTCCCGCGAAATACTTTCTGGACGATGCCGGTTCGCGGGTTGAGTTCCGGAAGATTCTTCAGGTTGTACTGCGGGATTTCGCCGACGTAGGATTTGGTCATGACGGAAATACCTCGATGGTTGATCAGACGACTTTGACGAACTTTTGCAGCGTTCGAATGTGCTCCGGTTTGGGCTGCTCCGGAAACACCGCGCTCCACGCCGTATACGATACCTCGCCGACGTAAATGTCTCCGCGCGAGTCGACCGCGAGCCCGTGCGGCGCAACGAATTGGCCTGCTGCGAGTCCGGCGTGCTCATCGGCGATGCGGCCGAGCAGCCGGCCCTTGTTGTCGACGATGCTCAGGCGCGGTCCCAGATGGGGAAAACGTCGATTGGACTCCAGCATCGGTCCGAGCTCGCCGATGTAGTACAGCGGCGATGCCTCGTTGCCCATGCACAACCCGCACGGGCGATGCAGGTTGTTCCACTGTGCCTCGTACTTCCCGTTGCCGTCGAACACCTGCACGCGGTGGTTCTCACGGTCCGCCACGTAAACCCAACCCTCTGCGTCGGCGACGAGGTTGTGCACGAGATTGAACTGTCCCGGATCGGTGCCTGGTTCGCCCCACGACATCAGGTGCCGTCCATGCGCGTCGTACTTGTGCACCCGCGCGTTGCCGTAGCCATCCGATACGTAGATGTCACCGGTCGGCGAGAGGGCGGTATGCGTGCAGCGGTGAAAGGGTTCGCCGCTGAAGTACGGCGACGGCTTTCCAGGGATGCCGATCGTCAGAAGCACCTTGCCCTCCGGCGTGCACTTACGCACCGTGTGATCGCCGTCGTCGGTGCAGTAGAAGCAGCCGTCGGGCGCGATGTGCAGGCCGTGCGGCCGCGTAAAGGTGCCTTCGCCCCAGGAGCGGAGGAAATTGCCGGCGCGGTCGAAGACGATCATCGGATGCGCGCCGCGATTGAAGACGTACACCTGATCGTCGCCATCGACGCCAACAGCAGCGACGTCCTTGAACTCCCAGCCATCGGGAAGTCGTCCCCAGAATTCGTCGACCCGGTACGTGAACGCGCCTGAGCCAACGGTGAGCCGAGGTGAAACCGCGCGCGCGGACCGTTTGGCCTCGCTACCGGCGCTTGCCATGGATGTGCCTTCGGAGTTGGTGCAAAGAGTTTGCTGCGATTGCTTCCGTTTACCCGCCGCATTGTCCACCATCCCGGCGAGGACGAGCCCAATGCTTGCAAGTTCGTGCCGTGGCGTCAAGCGCGGGCAGCGCGTCGGCTTGAACAACAGCAGCACGCACCCGATCATGTCGTCTTGCACCGACGCCGCGTCGCGTGCCTTTTTTTGCGAGGAGCAAAGTCATGGAAGATGCAGCAACAGTGTCCGCGCCGGTGCCGGACTACAACTGGCAAACCATTCCCGTACGCGAGTCGCGCAAGGGCATCATGCAGCGAGTCTTTCGCGGCAACGACGTACTGATCGGATACTCGGAGTTGCACCCGCACATGGATCCGAGTCCGCACAGCCATCCTTACGAGCAGATTTTCATGATTTTGAAGGGACGTGTTCAGCTGCACGTCGGAGATCAGGTCATCACCTGCGAGCCTGGCAGCGTGGTGCGCATACCGCCGAACGTCGTGCACTGGGCGGAGCCGCCGTCGATCGAGGACGGTGTCGCGATCAACATGGACATCTGGACACCGTATCGACCCGATTTCGGACAATTCACCGCGTATCAGACCGACCGCTTCGATGGCGCTGCCTGACTGACATCAATTGCGATTTGATCTCACGCATCGTTACATCGGGTGATGGCGCGTGTCGAGGCAGCGTTCATCTCGTGAATGCTCTCGTCGCGACGGCTCAGCTATTCAGGCGCGCCGACTCGGGACCGACAGGCGGTCCGGCGGCTCGCCGTGTGGCGTTCGACCGCAACATCGATGCGACGGGCCGAGTACACGGTTGGAAGCCTATTCCGCCTCTGTCGCGGTCGTCGGCTTAGAGGTTTGTTCGTTACAGTCGGCGACTCGCGCCGCGGTCTCGGAGAGCAATCGCCTAGTGCATCAGCGCTGAAGAGAAGTTATGTCGTCCCAACTGTAGTGGACGTTTTCGCGAACCGAAGCATGCCTCGAATGGAGTTCGCTGAGCAAATTATGACAATGTAATTTGCAACTGCTCATTCCTTATGTCGGATACTGCATATCTTTATTGCATAGACGCTCTTTCGCGGACTACTATGTGCGGCGTTCCAGCTTGCAGCTCCAACTCCTGCCATTGCACTCAACTAAGGGCTCAGCCATGAATAAGACTCTGCGCAACATAATCAGGTTGGCGTCGGTGTTGATGCTTGCTGCATTCGCGCTGCCTAGCGGTGCGGCATCGCCGACGAAACAGTTCTACGCCGTCTTTCCAGCCTTCATCTCATCGTCTGGCTCGATCAAGGTCACCTTCTACAACGCGACCCCTAACGGCAATTCGGCGATCAACTCGCTTTTGATTTCGGTAGCCAGTGGCAACGTGAGCTTCACACAGGCACAGTGCGCGGCTATCTCGCCTGGATCCGGGACGTTGACGAGCCTCAACACCTGCGTCGTGACGGGTTTTTCCGGAATCCTGCCTGGCCTTCATCAAGATTTTATGTTGCCTGTAACCGTCCCGGATGGTGCTTGCGGCAACGCGACCTGGGCCGCGGCGGCGAATACCGGTAACGCGTACCCGCAAGGCACCGCATTCGCGCCCATGACTGCCCTGATGCAACTGACGTCGCGCTGCGACGGCGTCCTCGCCTGCGGAGACAGTTTTACGTCAGGCAACAACACTACTGACCCGGGCACCGTTTTCGGCATTCGTGGTTTGTTCAACAAAGACGGAAAGAACGGCTCTTCTTCTTCCGGCACTTGCACGAATGTCGCCTACGCTAACACCTTCCTGAACAGCAACCCGTCTCAGTCCAACCACTTTGCGTGGGACACCGGTTCGCAGCCGAACGCGGCTTTTTCCTACACCATCAACTGGTTCCCGACTGCGTTTTTGGCGCCATCCTCATCGCAAAACCCAGGCCAGTGGCCCGACAAACAACTCAAAGTTTCGTGGGCAAGCAACCCGACTCCCGGTCAGTATGACCCGGCGCTTGCCTGCCTTGGGGCCCTTACCTCGGCACAGCCGTACGGCTTGCCAGCGCCCTATGGAAAGTTTTATAGCCTCACGGACTCGACCCACATCGTTATCGATGTATCGAGCAATGTCGCCGGCCAATCCTATGCGTTGCCGGTGACCGGTAGTGCGGCCAATTTCCCGATCGTCATCGGCACGGAGCGCATGCAGGTAACGGCAGTGAGCGCCGCGAATGGCAGCCAATACACTCTGACAGTAGTGAGGCAGCAAGGGGGAACGACTCTCGGCAGCCCTGCAAACGGCGACCCCGTGATGTACACGCTGATGCCGGTTTACCCGACGGATAGCAGCACTTATCCGAACTACCACGGTCTGCAGGCCCACATGTGCGTTGCGGATCAAGAGTGGATACCCAGTCTAGACGCGATCACTGGCAACCTTCTGATCCGGTACTCCAGCACCCTCGTCGACATCGGCGACGGCTGGGTTTCGTACGACTGATAGCAACCTTCCAGCAGTAATGCAAAGCGGCCCCAGCGGGGCCGCTTTGCATTGGCGTCAGGAACTAACTAAGACGAGAAACTCGGTAGCGCAGGCACCGCGCGCACCTTGAACTGCTCGAGCAGCGCGTGGCATTCCTGCTCGAGCGCATGGGCCGGCGTTACTCCGGCAACGCGATCGATCTCAAGCTGAACCCGCATCGTCAGCGCCGATTCGAAACGGTCCTTTCGCGTGCGCGCCGCCACGAGGCTCGCGGCAGCCCCAGCGCGGGCACCGTCGATGTCTCCGCGTCCCAGAAGCGCGAGCGCACTCACGCGCTCGAGTAGCGGCACCAGCTTGGCGACTGTGTTCGACGAGGCGGCACGTGCCAGCATGCCGGTCACGATCGCTAGCGCCTCGTCCAGCTTCCCCTGGTACACATAACACTCCGCGATCCGCGCATCGAGCGACGGGACCTCGTCCGCGGCGCCGATCTTGAGGAAATTCGCCTTGGCCTCTTCGAAGCGTCCCAGCGCCTCGTCGAAGCGCCCGACACGTAGCGATATCCTCGCCAGCAGCGACAGGCACGCGCCGAGAAAATAGCGATAGCGCGCGGCTTGCCAGAACGGGAGCGTCTCGCGCAGGAGCGCTTCGGCCTCGATCCATTCGCCGCGATCGACCAGGATCTCGGCGATGTTGAGCCGGGCGATGGTCGCATTGACGTTGTTGCCGATCTTGATGTTTTCGTCGCGGCCGCGCTCATAGTAGGCGAGCGCTTCGTCCCAGCGGCCGTCCCACTGGCACGCGAGGCCGAGGTTGGTGAGCAGCGCTGGCTGGCGGGCAAGGTTGCCGGAGCGCTGGAACGCTTCCAGCGCGAGTTGCCAGTAGGCTTCCGCGCCTTCGGTGCCCTGCACGCCACAGGCCCATCCCAGAACGACGTAGGCGCCGCCCTGTGCCTCGGCGTCGTCGACCTGCTTGGCTTCGGCCAGCGCACGCTCGGCACAGCGCACCGCTTCACGCGACTTGCCCTCGAGCTGGAGCACCGTTGCCTGCCATGCGCTGGTGCGCGCGACCTGGCGCAGCGCCTCGACGTCGTCGCGCCCGGCGAGCGCCTTGCGTGCACGCGACGCCCAGCGCAGGGAACTCGGATACTTTCCGAGTCTCTCGATGGCGCGCGAGTGCTTGAGCAGCAGGGTCGCATTCACGTGCGGATCGTGGTCGATATTCATGCGCCGCGCCGCGGTGTAGGCGTCGGAAGCCTTGTTGAACTCGCTGGCCTGCAGCCAGCAATCGCCGAGTGCCTCGCTCAGGCTGACTAGCTCCTGCTCGCGCACGTCGGCCAGGCGCCGGCCCGCGTCGAGGGCGCGCGAGTACATGTCGGCGGCTTCGACGTAGGCATACGCGCCTTGTGCACGCCGCGCGGCGATCGATGCGTACTGCCACGCAGGTCGATATTCGCCGGCCACGAAATAATGCAGCGACAGGATGTCGGCGGCATCGTCTGGTCGATCCAGCTCCTTCTCGAACCGGTCGGCCACCCTTCCATGCAGCCGGCGGCGAAGCTTGTACGGCAGTCCTTCGTAGGCGGTATCGCGCAGCAGCGAGCGGCGAAAGCGCAGGTAGCCATCCGGTTCTTCGTTGAAAAATTCGCCGAGCCTCGCCCACACGGCCGGCCCTGGAGGCTCGGCCTCGGTGTCGTCTACCCAGGACAGCATGCGCGGATGGAAGGTGAGACCGAACACTGCCGCGCGCCGGACCAGGTTGCGGTCCTCCGGTGCCAATGCGTCGATGCGTGCCATCGCCGCGGCTTCCGCCGAATCGGGAAGACCTCCGACGCCACCCGAGTCGATCGCGGCACGCAGCAAGTCGCGCAGAAACTGCGGATTGCCTCCGGATCGCTGCGCGACCACGCGTAGTACATGACCGGGAAGAGGGTCGCCCGCCGTCGCTACCTGCGTCATGCGCAACGAGTCGTCCGCCGCGAGCGGCTCGAGCTTGATGCGAAGGACCGTCGGCATTTCGGGCAGCACCAGTCGTGAACCCGTCTCGCGCCGCGCGATACCGAGCAGCCAGGGTCGTTTTCCGATCTGCCCGCAAAGGTATCCGAGCAACTCCGCCGAAGCTCCATCGATGTTGTGCGCGTTCTCGATTTCGATCAGCGTAGCGCCGTCGATCAGGGCCTGCAGGAACTGATCGACGACCTCGTGCAGCTTGGGCCGGCGATTCTTTTCGGCGAGCATTTCCACCTCGGGTGTCGAGGCAATCTCGAGGCCAAACGCGATTCCGATCAGCGGCAGCCACGGGAGGAGAGCGGGAATCGTCTTCGCCACCGTTTCGCGCAGGCGCTTGGCGACGATGAGGTCGGGATCGTCTCGTCCGAACTCCATGAGCTCGCGAAGCAGCTCGCTCCAAACCGCATACGGCTTGGACGCCGTATACGCTTCGCATACGGCGTGCTGCTGGCGCATGTCCTGCGCCTCTTCGGCGAGCGCATGCAGCAGTCGCGTTTTTCCGACGCCGGCTTCGCCGGTGATCTCGATAAGGCGCCCGGTACCATTGCGCGCAGCGGTGAGCGCTTCACGAATGACACCCAGCTCGTCGCTGCGCCCGACGAGCGGCAGGTGCTCCTGCATCGTCTGACGCGTGCGCGATCCCTTCGCGCGGCCGATCGACCACGCCTGGACGGGTTGTGCTTTCCCCTTGACATTGATCGGTGCAAGTTCGGTGTTCTCGAAAACGGTGTCCGAATGGTCGAGTGTCGATGCTGTTCCGTAGATGTGCCCGGGCTGTGCCTGCGCCATGAGGCGCGCGGCGAGATTCACCGCGTCGCCCATCACGGTGTAGGTGCGCCGGAAAAACGGTCCGATGTCGCCCGCGAATACCGGGCCGCGATGCACGCCGATGCGAACGGGCATGGGAAGATAGGCGTCGGCGATCTGGCGCAGTGTCAGCAACATGCGCTCCTCGTCGTCGCCCATGACCTTGGGTGCGCCCGCAGTCAGGATCAGCTTGCCGCCGTCGGCGTCCACGTCGGAGCCCAGGAAGGCGACCTCGTGCGCCTCGGCCGCGGACGCGACGACGCTGACCAGCCGATGCAGCGCGTCCGCCGCAACCGCAGGCCCTTCGTTCTCGATCATCGCGTCGGTGTGGTCGAACCGAATGAAGGCGATCGTTACTGCGCGATGATCCGAGGCGCCACCGCCCCGGTACAGATGTGCACGGATCGCCGGCGAAAGACATTGGGCGACGGTTTCATAGGACATCGATGGGCGCGGCCGAAGCTCGATTTTTTCGGTCGGCCCAGGCGGCTCTCGTCGAAGCAGCACCCCGGGGCCCTTGCCCGGCCCCAGACAGCGCGGGGGCAGCAGCGCCGCCATTTCGGTGCTAAGCAGAATTTCGCCGGCTATCGCCGCCTGTTCCATCGCGACCAGGCGGCTCCATCCTGGGCCGGTCGGCAGCAGCTCGATGTGCGAGTCTCCGACCGCGAAGAAATGAAACTCTCCCGAATGGACGCCCTGCGCCATTTGCAGCGTGACCTTGGCACCCGGCACCTCGATGCGTCCGACGTCGTGCAGCTTCTGGCGCATCTGGAGCGCGGCGCGGCAGGCACGCTGGACGTGTCCGTCGATGGCAAACCAGAGCAGCAGCGCGTCGCCTCCGAACTTGAGCAAGCTGCCACCGTTGTCGTAAGCGACCTGCAGGATCGACTCGAAGCTGCCGCCGATCGCCTCGGCGATCTGCTCCGCGCCCTCGCGACCTTTTCGTGCGAGCCGCTCGGAGAGCTTGGTGAATCCGGAAACGTCGACGAACACCGCGCTGCCGCCGCTCACCCAGTAGCGTGACGCGGCGTCCTCGACAAGATGCTGCTGCAGGATGCGAGCCACGTAGCGGCTCGCACTGGTGCTCTCGCCGGCGCTCGGGTGGGTTGCCGGCGCGTGGGGAGTCGCTGAGGGGAGGACTGACTCGCTATGCATGTCGGCAGAATTCGAAAATCAGGGGAGTCGTGCCTTGAGCCCTTCAGGCCGCAACGTGTCGTAGACCTCGAACGGCTGATGTATCCACGGGTTGTCCGCAAGATACGACACGTAATAGTCCGGCTTGAAGACCGAGCATTGCTTGTACCAGACCACTGCGGTTCGGATGTCGGTGATGTGCGGAAAGCGAGCCGGCAGCTCGCGGTGCACCGCCTCGAGCGTATGGCCGGAATCGACCATGTCGTCGACCAGCAGCACGCGGTCACCGAGCCGCGGCGCGGTCATCGTCATGTGCTCGGCGATGATCAACTGGCCGCGCACGGTTCCACCCTCGGAGGTATACGAATGCGTCGACAAAATTGCAAGAGGCAGCTCGTAGATGCGCGAGAGCACGTCGCCGACACGCAGGCCGCCGCGCGCGATGCAGATCACCTGGTTGAACTTCCATCCCGATTCGTGAACCATCAGAGCCAGGCGCTCGATCAGCACGTTGTACTCGTCCCAGCTGACGTGCAGGCTCATGGTGGATCGATTCCGTGTTGTTCAATGGAAGGGATGATGCACGAGAATGGTCTCGTCGCGCTCGGCGCCGGTCGATACCATCGCGATTTGCACGCCGGTCAGCGCCTCGACGCGGCGCAGGTAGGCGCGTGCGTTGGCCGGCAGCGCGTCGAACGAGCTCACGCCGACCGTGCTCTCGCTCCATCCCGGCAGCTCCTCGTAGACGGGCCTGCACTGCGCGACCGCATCGGCGCCGGAAGGTAGCAGCGCGAGCGGTCCAGCGTCGCTGTCATAGCGCACGCAGATGCGAATGGTGTCCATGCCATCGAGCACGTCGAGCTTGGTGATGCACAAGCCGTCGACGCCGTTGAGTTGGAGCGAGCGCGCGAGCGCCGGGATGTCGAGCCATCCGCATCGGCGCGGACGGCCAGTTACTGATCCGAATTCGTTGCCGCGCTTGGCCAATCCCGCGCCGACCGCGTCGGTGAGCTCGGTGGGAAACGGGCCGGTGCCTACACGCGTGGTGTATGCCTTGACGATGCCCAGCACGTAGTCGAGCAGCTGCGGGCCGATACCGCTGCCCGTCGCCGCGGCGCCGGCAAGGCAATTCGACGAGGTGACGTATGGATATGTGCCATGGTCGATGTCGAGCAGGGCGCCCTGCGCGCCCTCGAACAGCAGCGAATCTCCGCGTTGTCGCGCAGACTGCAGCAATGCGGCCACATCCGCGACCATCGGCTGGATCTGGCCGGCGAGCCCGAGCGTGGCGTCGAGCGAGCTCTGCTTCGAGACCGGGGCGCATTTGTAATGCTGCGCCAAGATGAAGTTGTGGTATTCAAGCAGCGGCGCGAGCTTGGTCGCAAAGCGGTCGGGGTAGAACAGGTCTTGCACCCGCACCGCGCGCCGCGCGATCTTGTCCTCATAGGCGGGACCAATGCCGCGCCCGGTGGTCCCGATCTTGGTCTCGCCCATCGAGGCTTCGCGCGCCTGGTCGAGCGCGACGTGCGAAGGCAGCACCAGCGGACACGCCGGAGAGATCGCCAACCGCGAGCGCACGTCGATGCCGGCGCTTTCGAGCTCTTCGATTTCCTGAAGCAGCGCCGGCGGCGACAGCACCACCCCGTTGCCGATGTAGGCGCGCACGTGCTTGCGCAGGATGCCCGACGGGATCAGGCGCAACACCGTCTTGCGCTCGCCGATCACCAGCGTGTGTCCCGCGTTGTGGCCGCCCTGGAAGCGCACTACGCCCTGCGCGTGCTCGGTGAGCCAGTCGACGACCTTTCCCTTGCCCTCGTCGCCCCACTGGGTGCCGATGACCACGACGTTCTTGCCCATGACGGTTCCTGGTCGCGCTATGCCGCGCGGGTGGTGAGGGCGGCGAGCTGACGCAGATCCAGCGTGAACCCGGTCGCGGGACGCGCCCGTCCGAAGGCCTTGCCGATGCCGTCGTAGCGCTCGCCGCGGCCGATGGCGTTGGGTTCGCCGGCGGTGAATACCGAGAAGCTCGCGCCGGTCTGGTAGTGATATCCGCGAAGGTCAGCGAGGTCGATGTGCAGCGCCTCGACTTTGGGCGCGGCCGACTTCGCCAGCGTTTCCAGCGCCGCCAGCGCGCCGGCTATGGCGGGCGTGTCGGGAAGTTTCGCGCGGGCGGTGGCCAGCACTTCGGTCGAGGGTCCGTAGAGCGTAGTGAGCGTCGCGAACGCGTCACGCCACACCGCGGGCAGCCTTGCCGTGAGCGCGCTCACGACAGGCACGTCCTTGTTGCGCAGCGCCGCGAAGAGCTCGCTGTCGCTGCCGTCGCCGGCGATGCGCGCGCCATTGGCGAGTGCCCGATAGACACCGACGTGCGACAGATCGACGTGAAGGCCGCCGACGCCGACGGCATCGAGCGAGGACAGCAACAGCCCGAGGATTTCACGATCGGCATCGATCCCGGCCTCGCCGTAGAGCTCGGCGCCGATCTGCAGCACTTCGCGCGATTGCGCGAGCGTCGATGCCGCCGTGCGCAGGACGCTGCCCGTGTAGCACAGCCGGGTGACGCCCGCCTCGTTGAGCAGATGCGCGTCGATGCGCGCGACCTGCGGCGTCATGTCCGCGCGCACGCCGAGCAATCGGCCGGACATCGGATCGACGACCTTGAATGTCTGGATGTCGAGGTCGTGGCCGGTGCCGGTGAGCAGCGAGTCGAGGTGCTCCACCAGCGGCGGCTGCACCAGGCGGAAGCCATTCGCCTTGAAATGGTCGAGCAGCGTACGACGCAGCCGCTCGATCGCCTCGGCCTCGTCGGGGAGGATGTCGTCGATATATTCCGGCAGCACCCACTTACGCATACATCACCATCAGGCTGATGCTGCCGATGAGAATAGCGGCCAGGCCGATGAAGCGCAGCTGGCCGTCGGACAATTCGGCGACCCTGCGAAAGGTGTCGCGCCACGCGCGCGGCGCCAGAAGGGGCATCAGCCCCTCGATGACCAGCACCAGCGCGCACGCGGCCAGCAACGTTTCCGGCACAGGCTCTCCCGCGCGAAACGCGCTACTTCGCCGAAGGCCGTGTGGCGGGCCTTACCCCGCCCGGCTGCTTGAAGTACTGAAAGAACTCGGAATTCGGATCGAGCAGCAGCATGTCGGACTTGGTGCGAAAGGTCGTCTTGTAGGTCTCAAGGCTGCGATAGAACGAGTAGAACTCGGGATTCTGCCCGTATGCCGTCGCGTAGATCGCCGACGCCTTGGCGTCGCCTTCGCCCTTCGTCTTCTGCGCCGCCTTGTAGGCATCGGCGAGAATGACCTCGCGCTGGCGATCGGCGTCGGCACGAATCTTTTCGGATTCGGCGCCACCCATCGAGCGCAGCTCGTTGGCCACGCGCTTGCGTTCCGATTCCATGCGCTGATAAACCTGCGCGAGGACTTCGTCGGGCAGCTCGACGCGGCGCAGGCGAACGTCGACCACCTCGACGCCGATGGTGCGCGCATCGGCATCGGCCTTCTGCCGCGCCTCGGTCATGATCTTGTCGCGCTCGGTGGAGATCACCTCGTGGATGGTGCGCTTGTTGATTTCCTGCGCGAGGTTGGCGCGTATCGATTGTGCGAGGCGACGCTTGGCTGCTTCCTCGTCGCCGGTGACGCTCTGGTAGTACCTGCGCACATCGATGATGCGCCAGTAGGCGATGAAATCGACCTTGAGCGGTTTCTTTTCCGAGGTGGTGATGCGATCGGGTTCGGGAGCATCGAGCGTGAGCAGCCGGCGATCGTAGAACTTCACGTTCTGCACCAGCGGTACTTTGAAGTAGAGGCCGGCGTCGGTCTTGGCTTCGATGAACTCGCCAAGCTGGAACTTGATCGCGTATTGCTTCTGGTCGACCGTGTACAGCGACTGCGACAGCACGAGCAGGATCGCAACCACCAGTGCGACAACGGGCATCACGGTCTTCATCGCGACGCTCCCCGGTCGCGCGACAGATCGCGCGAGCGTGCCGGATCGAGCGTCACGCTCGCTTCGGGCGTAGGCGCTCCGGGCCGCGTTGAGTCGGCCATGGACGGCGCGGCCACCGCCGACGTCGGCAGGCCCTGCTTGAGCAGCTGGTCGAGCGGCAGATAGAGCAAGTTGCTGCCCCCCGCCTTCTGGTCGAGCAGCACCTTGCTCGAATTGCCGAGAACCGATTGCATCATGTCGAGGTAGAGGCGCTCGCGGGTGACCGCAGGGGCCTTCGAGTATTCGACCAGGATCTGGCGAAAGCGGCTGGCGTCGCCCTCAGCCTTCTGCACGATGCTCACGTTGTATCCGTCGGCTTCCTGTAGCAGTCGCGATGCCATGCCGCGCGCGCGCGGGACGACGTCGTTGGCGTACGCCTGCCCTTCGTTCTTCTGCCGCTCGCGATCCTGGCTCGCCTTCACCGCGTCGTCGAACGCGGCCTGAACCTGCTCGGGCGGCTGCGTGTTCTGCAGGGTCACGCGCTGGACGTAGATACCGGTGCCGTAGCGGTCTAGCATTGCCTGCATCAGCTTCTCGGTCTCCGCCGCGATCTGCGCGCGTCCCTCGTAGAGGGCATAGTCCATCTGACTGCGGCCGATCACCTCGCTCATGGCGGTCGCGGCGACCTGGAACACAATGTCCTCGGGCTTGCGCGTGTTGAAGACGTAGTCTGGTGCGCTCTTGAGGTTGTACTGGACCGCGAATTGCAGATCGATGATGTTCTCATCATCGGTGAGCATCAGCGATTCCTTGGCGATCTTGCTTTTCGGATTGCCGTTGCGGTATCCGATTTCGACGGTTTTTACCTGCGAAAAGTCGATGACTTCCACCGACTCGATGGGGAAGGGCAGATGCCAGCGCAAACCCGGTGTCGTCGTCTCGGTGTATTTGCCGAAGCGGGTGACCACGCCCCGGCGGCCTTCATCGACGATGTAGGAGCCGCTGACAAGCCAGATGACTGCGATAAGCGCAAGGATGAGGCCGGCACTCCCTACCGGCAGCGTTCGCCGGGGTGGAACGTCGTCGGGTCCGGGCTGGACAGTCTCGCTGCGCCCAAACAGCTCGTTGATGCGGCGGTTCAGGTTGCGCCAGATCTCGTCGAGGTCTGGCGGGCCGCTGCGGCCGCGCTTGCCCCATTGCGGGTCGTTGAGTGACATGGCGGACGCGTGCCTGGCTGCGCTTTCGAAGGTACCTGGTGGAAATGGGCGCCGCGGCGCGCTTCACGCGGTGGCAGCCCGATCTTCGGAACGGGGAAACCACTCGGCCAGCGCAGCACGCAAATCGGGCGCGCCGGCGCCGGTCAGCGCACTCAGACGAACAGCGCAAATTTTACCATATTGGTCGCGCTCGACGCCGGGGGCGGTCCCGGCCTGATCGCATTTGTTCCATATCAGGAGTCGCGGCACTGCCTCGGCGCCGATTTCGGCCAAAACCCCATCGACCGCGGCGATCTGCTGCTCGCGGCCCGGATGGCTGGCGTCGATCACATGTAACAACAGGTCGGCGTCGACCGCTTCCCTGAGCGTGGCCTGGAACGCTGCGATCAGGTCGTGCGGCAGGTCGCGGATGAAACCCACCGTGTCGGAGACGACGATATTTTCGGCGCCGGCGATGAAGACCCGGCGAAGCGTCGTGTCGAGCGTGGCAAAGAGCTTGTCGGCGGCGTAGCTTCCGGCGCCGGTAAGCCGGTTGAACAGCGTCGACTTGCCGGCATTGGTATATCCCACCAGCGCTACGTTGCGCACCTCGGCGCGGCGGCGCGCGCGCCGTTGAGTCTCGCGGCGTCTGCCGACCAGCGCGAGGCGGTCGCGCAGAAGCTTCACGCGCTCGCCGATCAGCCGGCGATCGGTCTCGAGCTGGGTCTCGCCCGGACCGCGCAGGCCGATGCCGCCCTTTTGTCGCTCCAGGTGCGTCCAGCCGCGCACCAGGCGCGTCGACAGGTGTTCGAGTTGCGCGAGCTCGACCTGCAGCTTGCCCTCCGCGCTTTGCGCGCGTTGCGCGAAAATGTCGAGGATCAGCGCCGTGCGGTCCACGACGCGGCAGTCCAGCGCGCGCTCGAGGTTGCGCTGCTGGGCTCCGGACAGCGCGTGATCGAAAATGACGAGGTCGGCGTCGGTGGCAGTGCGCAGCGCAGCGAGTTCCTCGACCTTGCCCTTGCCCGCGAACAGCGCAGGATCGGGTCGCTTGCGGCGGGCGGTGACTACCCCCGCGATGTCGGCGCCCGCGCTTTGAGCAAGCGCGGTAAGTTCCGCAAGCCGCTCCGCGGATTCGCCTTCGCCGAGGTCAAGCTCGACCAAAACCGCCCGATCGCCGCCGTCGCGGCGATCAAGCATCTGCACCCTCGCGCTTCCCATTCATTGCCGGCCGGGCCGGCGCGGGCGGATCAAGCTTCGCGGTCGTTATCGTGCGCCGGCATGGTGACGGCGCGTGCGGGGACGACGGTCGAGATGGCGTGCTTGTACACCATCTGCGTGACCGTGTTCTTGAGAAGGACGACGTACTGGTCGAACGATTCGATCTGGCCCTGCAGCTTGATGCCGTTGACGAGATAGATCGACACTTGCACGTGCTCCTTGCGCAGCGTATTCAGAAACGGGTCTTGTAGCATTTGCCCTTTGTTGCTCATCGCGTGCTCCACTTTGTTATCGGCTGGACCCCTGCCGGTTATCCGCTTCGGCTGCGCTCGGTCGCGTTCTGCCGAATTGTTAGGCTCGGTTGGCCTTCAGCTAGCGCGTCGCGAGCGGCTCGAACCGCGTAACCGCCGCTGCGCGGCAGGGTCCGCGTAGGGATTCGCGCCCGTCTTGAATTGTATCCTAAGCGGTGTTCCCCGCAGTTGGAACGCGTCGAGGAAGAAATGTTCCAGGTAACGCCGATAAGTGGGCGGCACATGCTGGAGGGCGCTCCCGTGGATCACGATCACCGGCGGGTTCATGCCGCCCTGATGCGCGTAGCGCAGCTTCGGACGCACCAGACCGGAGCGGGGCGGCTGCTGCTGCAGCACGGCGGCCTGCAGGATCCGGGTCAGCCGTGGTGTGGCGAGCTTGGCGGTGGCGGCGGCGTAGGCGCGATCGACGGCCTTGAGCAGGCCGCCGATGCCCTTGCTGTCACGCGCTGAAATCGTGTGCATTTCGGCGAAAGCGAGAAAGGCGAGCTTGCGCGACAGATCACGCTTGACGTCGTCCTTCGCCTTCGCGGATAAGTCGTCCCACTTGTTGACTGCGATCACCAGCGCACGTCCAGCCTCCAGGATATACCCCGCGATGTGCGCATCCTGCTCCGAGACGTCGGCTTGCGCGTCGACCAGCAGGATCACGACGTTGGCGTCTTCAATTGCCTGCAAAGTCTTGATCACCGAGAACTTCTCGATGGTGTCGCTTACCTTGCCGCGCTTGCGCACGCCGGCCGTGTCGATGAGCGTGTAATGTCGCGCGCCGCGATCGAAGTCGAGGTAGAGCGAATCGCGCGTGGTGCCCGGCTCATCGAAGGCGATGACGCGTTCCTCGCCCAAGAGGGTGTTGATGAGCGTCGACTTGCCGACGTTGGGACGACCCACGACCGCGACCTTGATGCGTCTCGATGCTTCCTCGCCCTTGGGTTCCTCGTCGGCGGCGGCAGGGCAGAGCGAGAGCGCGATCTCCACGAGGTCGCGGACATTTTCGCCGTGCGCCGAAGAGATCGGCAGCGGCGTTCCCAGTGCAAGTTCGTGAAATTCTGCGCTGGCGCGCTCGGCCGCCATCCCCTCGGCCTTGTTGACCGCAAGCAGCAGCGGACGTCCGGACCGGCGTAGCAGATCGGCGATGACCTTGTCCTGCGGCGCGACGCCTTCGCGAGCGTCGACCAGGAACACGACTACATCGGCTTCGGCGATTGCGGTGCGCGTCTGCTTCGCCATGGCATGCATGATCCCGGACGTCGCCTTCGGTTCGAAGCCGCCGGTGTCGACGACCAGGTACGGTCGATCTCCTCCCAGGCCGCGTCCGTAGTGACGGTCGCGAGTGAGTCCGGGAAAGTCTGCAACCAATGCCGAACGCGACTGGGTCAGCCGGTTGAACAGCGTCGATTTGCCGACGTTGGGCCGGCCAACGATGACGAGAGTGGGAAGCACGGCGCCCGCTCGAGCGCTACTTCGCCGACGCGCTGATGAGATTGCCGGAGGCGCTTTGCCAGACCATGCCTGCACCGTTGACCACCGGCTGCGACAGCGGCGCGGCGCCATCGGTCGCGACGCGTCCGACCAGGCTTCCGTCGCCGCGATCGAGCAGGTGCAGATATCCCTCGACATCGACGACACCGAGGTAGTCGCCGATCACCGCCGGTCCGCCTGGGTAGCGCGTGGCCAGCTTGTCCTGCTTCCACGCCGAGGCGCCGGTCGTCTTGTCGAGCGCCTGCACCGCTCCGTCGTCGGTCGTGATGTAGAGATAGCGGTTGTCCATGGTGATGCCGTAGAGGCTCGAGAAATCACGCGACCAGATCAGCGTTCCGCGGACGACGTCGAAGCACGCGACGCGGCCCTGAAACGCGGATGCGCATACCTGGCGCTCCTCGATCACGGGGAGGCTGGTCACATCGGCGATGCGCTCGAGCTCGGTGATGCCCTTGGGGGTCGCGACGCTCGCTTCCCAGCCGAGCGCACCGGTAAGCAGATCGAAGGCAAGCAGCTTGCCGCCGGCGGTCCCCGTGAACAGGCCGCCGCGGCTGGTGACACCACCCGCGAAGCGCCGTACCGTCAACGGTGGCGTCGCGCGCTGGTAGACCCACTTACGTGCTCCGTCGGCCTCGGCGAGCCCGAAGATCTTGCCATCGAGCGACCACACCACCACGATCCCTTCGGCCACCGTAGGCGGGCCCGACACTTCGCTGGAAATCCTGCCGTTCCACAGCGGCTTGCCGGTCGTGTCGTAGGCGTAGACCTCGGCCTTGTCGGTGCCGACCACGATGGTCTTGTCGCTGGCGCCGACACCCGCCGACAGGCGACGTTCGGCACTCACGCGCCAATTCTGACGGCCGGTCGCCGCATCGACGCTGACGATGGCCCCATCGGGACTGGCCGCGTAGATCACGTCCTTTTTCACTGCGGGCGCAAAGGCCTCACCGCGCTTTCCGCCAAGCGATACCTGCCAGTCGACACGGGCGGTGGCTTTGGCGTCGAAGGCCGGCAGCGGACCGGGCTTTTTCGGGCCGCGACCGATCCCGAGCCATGACAGCGAGGGAACCGGAATGCTCGGGATCCACGACGACATTGTCTCGCAGCCGGCGAGCGGCAACACGCAGGCAAGCGCGAGCAGGCGCAGCGCGCGCGCCGGACGACTGATCTGCACAGCGCGCGAGATGCGCGCCGGGCGTGTGATCACTTCGCCCCTCCCAGCGCGTCGAATTTCACCTGCACGAAGTTGCGGTAGGGTGACTTTGGATCGATCTTGGACAGCGCCACGCCATACGCGGCCTTCGCTTCGTTCGGCTTGCCGGCTGCGCTGAGCACATCGCCGCGCAGATCCGCGAACAATCCCGCAAAAGGCTCGTCGGTCTTCGCATCGAGCACGACGAGCGCCGCGTCGTATTGCTTGTCGTCGAGCAGCGATTCGGCGAGGCGAAAGCGCGCGATCGACTTGAGCTCATCTTCGCTGGAGTGGTCGATCACCCATTGCAGCTGCGCACGCGCGCCGGCGTGGTCGCCGGCATCGTTGAGCAGCTTCGCGTACATCAGTGCCGCGCGCGGCGCGTAGGCGGTACCTCCGAATTTTTCCTCGATCTGACCCGCGGGCTCCTTGGCCTTGGCGATGTCGTTGTCGTGCGCGGCCTGGCTGACCGCCTGATAGAGCACGCTCGCCTGCGCCGACTGTCCTTGCTGGTACCAGCGCCATGCGATCGTGGCGGCGAGAATCGCGGCGACGAGACCGAAGGCCATGCCGACGTATTTGCCGTACTGCAGCCACCACGCCTTGAGGTCGTCGAGCTTCTCTTGTTCTTCCAGATCGTAGACTGCCATTGTTGTTTCCTTGAAAAGATCAGTGAGTGTCGATCGCCATCGAGCGAATGCGCGCGCCAAGCTGTCCGGGAAGGAAGGTCAGCTGTTCTCCCGCGCCGCGCAGCGGCTTGACGGCAATGCGCCCGGCGGCGACCTCGTCCTCGCCGATGATCAGCGCGTGACGCGCGCCGCTCGCATCGGCTCGCTTCATCTGCGATTTGAAGCTTCCGCCGCCCGCGTTGACCACGATGCGCAGCCCCTCGTCGCGCAGCGTCTCGGCCAGCGAGCGCGCAAGAGGTGCAGCGCCATCGCCCACGTGCACGATGTAAGCATCCGGCGCCGCCGCGCTTGCGATGTCCGCGGCGAGCGTGCTCTGCTCGAGCAGGAGAATTACGCGTTCGATGCCGATCGCGAACCCGCACGCGGGCGTCGGCTTGCCGCCAAGCTGCTCGAATAGGCCGTCATAGCGACCGCCGCCGCCGATGGTACCCTGCGCACCGAGTCGGTTGGTCATCCATTCGAAGACGGTGCGGTTGTAGTAGTCGAGCCCGCGCACCAGGCGCGCGTTGATCTTGAACGCAATGCCGTGGTCGGTCAGCAGCTGTTGCAGTCCGTCGAAATGCGCGCGCGAGGCGACGCCGAGATGGTCGAGCAGTTTGGGAGCGCCATCGATCAGCGCCTGCATCGCCGGGTTCTTACTGTCCAGTATGCGCAGAGGATTGGTGGACAACCGGCGCTGCGAGTCGGCGTCGAGGCTCGACGTATGCCCGCTCAGGTAGTCGACCAGCGCGGCGCGATGTGCACGGCGCTCGTCGGCGTCGCCGATGGAATTGACGTGGAGCTCGACGTCGTCGAGTCCGAGCGCGCGCCACAGGCGCTGCAGCATCACGATCTGCTCGGCGTCGACGTCGGGGCCGGCGAAACCCAGCGCTTCGGCGTCGAACTGGTGAAATTGCCGGTAGCGGCCTCGTTGCGGACGCTCGTGGCGGAACATCGGGCCGCTGGTCCATACCCGCTGCGGCCGCTCGTACACCAGGCTGTGCTCGATCGCCGCGCGCACGATGCCCGCGGTCGCCTCGGGACGCAGCGTCAGGCTTTCGCCATTGAGCCGGTCCTCGAAGGTGTACATCTCGTGCTCGACGACGTCGGTGACCTCGCCGATGGCGCGCACGAACAGTGGGGTAGTCTCGACCAGCGGGACCTGCAACGCGCGGTAGCCGTATTGCGCCGCGACTTCGCGCGTCGCGGCGTCGAAGCGAAGCCACAAAGGCGCCGCTTCGGGCAGCACGTCGTTCATGCCGCGCACGGCCTGGATCATCCCGGCCATGGACTTACGCGACCGCCTTGACGGAGAGCGTTTTGCGTTCGGGCTTCAGGCGCGCGGTCGGGGGTTCTCCGCCATAGGTGGCACGCACGTACTCGTCGACGATCTCCTGGAACTCCTCGGCGATGCGCTCGCCGCGCAGCGTGACGGTTTTCTCGCCGTCGACATAGACGGGCGCCACCGGCATCTCGCCAGTGCCCGGCAGGCTGATCCCGATGTTGGCCATCTTGGATTCGCCGGGGCCGTTCACCACGCAGCCCATCACCGCGACGCTCATCGATTCCACGCCCGGGTAGCGTGCGCGCCACAGCGGCATCTGCGCGCGCAGGAACGACTCGATGCTCTGTGCAAGCTCCTGGAACACCGTGCTCGTGGTGCGCCCGCAGCCGGGACACGCGGTGACCTGAGGCGTGAACGAGCGCAGTCCCATCGTTTGCAGGATTTCCTGGGCGACGATGACCTCGCGCGTGCGATCGCCTTGCGGCTCCGGCGTGAGCGAGACGCGGATGGTGTCGCCGATGCCCTGTTGCAGCAGTACGCCCATTGCCGCGGTCGACGCCACGATCCCCTTCGAGCCCATGCCGGCCTCGGTGAGCCCGAGGTGCAGCGGATAGTCGCAGCGGCGTGCAAGCTCGGAGTACACGGCGATCAGATCCTGCACGCCGGAGACCTTGCACGAGAGCACCATGCGATCGCCAGGAAGCCCCAGCTCCTCGGCGCGCTGCGCGCTTCCGATCGCGGACACCACCAGCGCCTCGCGCATCACGTGCGCCGCATCCATGGGAACACTCGCGCGCGCGTTGTCGTCCATCATGCGCGCCAGCAGGTCGGCGTCGAGGCTTCCCCAGTTGACGCCGATGCGCACCGGCTTGTCCCACTGCAGCGCCTGCTCGATCATGATGGCGAACTGCGAATCGCGCTTGCTGCCCTTGCCGACATTGCCCGGATTGATGCGGAACTTGGCGAGCGCACGCGCGCACTCGGGGTACGCAGCGAGCAGCTTGTGACCGTTGAAATGAAAGTCGCCGATCAGCGGCACCGCGCATTCCGCGGCATCGAGTGCGTCGCGAATGCGCGGCACCGCAGCCGCGGCTTCGGCGGTGTTGACGGTTATGCGCACCAGCTCCGATCCCGTGGTTGCGAGCGCGCGAACCTGAGCCACCGTCGAAGCGATGTCCGCGGTGTCGGTGTTGGTCATCGACTGCACGACAATGGGCGCGCCGCCGCCGATGGCCACGCCACCGACGTACACGCGGCGCGTCGGATGACGCGTGATCGCCTCGTGCGAGGAAATGGAATCGCTCATCGAAGCAAGCCGGCAAAAAGGATGAACGTCGCGCTCATCGCAGCCTATTGCAACGTGAGGCGGGCGACGTTGTGCCGCGTATAGGGCGCCAGATCGACGGGTTTCCCACGGTAGGTGAGCCTCACCGCGAGTGCGTTGCCGAGCACGATGTCGTAGGGCGGATCGCCGGCGACGGGCTCCACGGAATTGGCGGTCACCAGACGCGACACCACGAGCTGTCCGCTGCGGTCACGGATTTCGGTCCACGACGGGCCGGAGTACGAGATGAGGAGCGGCGTATCGCCAAGCAGCGTCACCGGACTCGCGTCCGCAGCTACCGGCTTCGGGTCTTCGCTCACTGCAGTGGCGCTGACCGGTGCGCTAGTCACCGGCGTGGCCTCGCTGGCGAGCGGATTGGGCAAGGGCATGCTGGTCGAGCCTGAGGGGCGGGGCTCGGTGCTGCTGAACGTCTTCGCCGGACGGGGCGCATCGGCGGCAGCCGGCGGTGCGCCCCGATACCATTCGTACGTGGCGGCACCCACGATGCACCCGATGAGCAGAAGCGGAATCAGCCAGCGTGCTAAACCGCTGCGCTTGCTCGAATGATTGCTCGGCAGTTCGGCGATCATGGCGCCGGTGGAATGCAGCGCGGGCGATCCCAGCGCGGGCGCGAGCGCGACGTCGGGCAGATCCTGAAGCAGCAAGTCGGGATCCAGGCTCAGCAGTCGCGCGTAATTGCGTACGAAGCCTCGACTGAACGTGCGCCCCGGCAGCTCCGCGAAGTTTTCGTCCTCGATCGCCTGCACCTGCCGCTGCGCGAGCTTAAGTTGCTGCGCAACCTGGTCGAGCGAAAGACCCGCCGCCTCGCGAGCTGCGCGCAGCCTCGCGCCAGGACCGAAGGCCGGTGCGATCGCAGCGTCGCCCGAAGATTGCGCGTCGATCGCGGTCACTGGCAACCCTCGGTCGCGATCGCCTTGGTTTCCGCCGCGTCGGGATAGCGATTCTTCATCTGCGAGACGTACGACAACTCGGCCTGCGTGTCGCCGAGCTTGCGCTCGACGCACATGCCCAGATAGAGCACCTCCGGCTGTGGGTTGGTCGTCTGCATGACGCCCTTCATCCAGTTGCGCGCGTCGGTGTAGCGGGCTTCCTTGTACGCGATCAGCGCCAGACCGTAGCCTGCGAGCGCGTTGCCCGGCTGCGCGACCAATGCACGCCGGAAATACGATTCCGCGAGGCGCATGTCGCCGAGCGTGATCGCGCACCGCCCCGCGTTGACCAGCGCGATTTCGGGCGACTTGTACAGCGGGTTGCGCACGGCGATATCGAACTGCGCCAGCGCTTCGCGTTCGCGCTTGTGCTGGCAGAGATACCAGCCCCAATTGTGGTGGATGTCCGAATCGCTGGGCGCGAGCTCGAGCGCGCGCATGAAGTTCTGCTCAGCCTTAGCGTTCTCGCCGAGTACCGAATACACCAGCCCGTAGACGTTGTACGCCGGCGCGTAGTTGGCGTCGAGCCCAACGGCCAGGTTGAGCTCGTCGATCGCGATGTCCATTTGCCCGCGCTCGTAGTACCCCGCGGCGAGATCGGTATGCATTCGTGCACGAACCGCCGGCGGCGTCGGTTGGGGTTGCGGCAACGAAGCGCGCTGCTGCGCAGCCTGCGCGCGCTGCGCAGCGGCGGCATCGGGCGGCGGCTTGGTCTCGGTGCTGCTGCAAGCCGCGAGAATGAACGCGAGCGTGACGGAAAGGGCGAGTGCGATTGGACGCATGGTATTCGATCAGTTAGGCGCAGCGGCGCGGTGAAGCTTGACCGTGCGGCGGGTCTTGTCCTGCACCTGACCGGCGAGCTGCCCGCACGCCGCATCGATGTCGTCACCGCGCGTCTTGCGCACCGTGGTGACGAGCCCGGCGTCCTGCAGGATGCGCTGGAATGCGACGATGCGATTGCGCGAACTGGTGGCAAAGCCCGAATCGGGAAACGGGTTGAACGGGATGAGATTGATCTTGCAGGGAACGTCGCGCACGAGGCGCGCGAGCTCGCGTGCCTGCTCGGGCGCGTCGTTGATGCGGTCGAGCATGACGTATTCGAAGGTGACAAAATCGCGCGGCGCCTTTTCGATATAGCGCAGGCACGCCGCGAGCAGCGCCTGCAGCGGATATTTGCGGTTGATCGGCACCAGCGAGTCGCGAAGCGCGTCATTAGGCGCATGCAGGCTCACGGCGAGTGCGACCGGGCAAGCGTCACGCAGTCGATCCATCGCCGGAACGACGCCCGACGTCGACAGCGTCACGCGCCGTCGCGACAACCCGTACGCGTTGTCGTCGAGCATGAGATGCATCGCCGCCACGACGTTGTCGAAATTGGTCAGCGGCTCGCCCATGCCCATCATCACCACGTTGGTGATGGGATGACGACCCTGCTCGACCCACGGTATCGCCGCGCCCTCGATTTCGTTCGCCGCGATCAGGGCGCGGTTGGCAAGCCAGAGCTGGCCGATAATTTCGCCGACGCTGAGATTGCGGTTGAAGCCCTGCCTGCCGGTCGAGCAGAACGCGCATTCCAGCGCGCAACCCGCTTGCGACGATACGCACAGCGTGCCGCGATCGTCTTCGGGAATGTACACCGCTTCGACCGCATTGGCGCCGCCCACGTCGAGCAGCCACTTGCGCGTGCCGTCTCCGGCAATCGAGTCGCGAACGACCGATGGGGCGCGGATCTCGGCATCGGCGGCCAGTGCCGTGCGCGTGGTCTTGGCGAGGTCGGTCATCGCGTCGATGCGATCGACCAGGCCGTGGTGCACCCAGCGCAGCGTCTGCTTCGCGCGAAACGGCTTTTCCCCGCGCTCGGCGAACAGCGCCGTCAGTGCGTCCTGATCGTAGTCGAGTAGATTGATCATCACGCTTCTCGCCGGAAAGGGAGCGAACCTACCGGGTGTGTATCTCCAGAGTCGGAAAAAAATACGCGATCTCGGTAGCCGCTGTCTCCGGCGCGTCGGAACCATGCGCAGCGTTGGCGTCGATGGAATCGGCGAAATCCGCTCGAATCGTTCCCGCAGCCGCTTTTTTCGGATCGGTGGCTCCCATCAGGTCGCGATTCCTGGCGATGGCGTTTTCACCCTCCAGCACCTGGATCATGACTGGTCCCGAGGTCATGAAAGCGACCAGGTCCTTGAAAAAAGGGCGCCCCTTGTGCACCGCGTAGAATCCCTCCGCGTCCGGCTGAGCGAGCCAGGTCATCTTCGCCGCGACGATCTTGAGCCCCGCGCGCTCGAAGCGCGAGTAGATCTCGCCGATCACGTTCTTGGCGACGGCGTCGGGTTTGATGATCGAAAGGGTGCGTTCCACAGCCATGCCTGCGCTCCGAGTGGGAAAGACGACAAGTTCGAGGCGGAAAGATCCAAAACTGGATAAATCCGAGCAAATTCAAAATTATACCACGTTGGGGCTGCCTTCCGGCAGGGTACGGTGGGCGCCGCCGGGTGGCGGCGCTAATTGCAGGAATACAAAGAAAAACACCCCTCCAAGGCGCGCCGGCGCCGGGCGGGCGCCGCGGCGGTGGGGCGGTCAATGCATCATGCCCAACGCGCGCGGCAGCACCAGCGAGAGTCCCGGCCAATAGGTCACGATCACCAGGAAAACCAGCATCGTGGCAAGCCACGGCCATACCGCGATGGTGAGCTCGGTAATGCCCATCTTGGCGATGCCCGACGCCACATACAGGTTCAGGCCCACCGGAGGGTGGCAGAGTCCCACTTCCATGTTCACGGTGATCAGGATGCCGAAGTGCACCGGATCGATGCCGAGCTTCATGGCCACCGGGAACAGGATCGGCGCCATGATGAGCACGATCGACGAGGGCTCCATCACGTTGCCGGCGACCAGCAACAGGACGTTGACCACCAGCAGGAACGTGATCGGACCGAGGCCGCGCGAGAGCATCCATTCGGCCATCTGCTGCGGAATCTGCTCCGAGGTCATCAGGAACGAGAAGAGCACGGCGTTGGTGATGATGTAGAGCAGCATCGCGCTCATGCTCGCCGAATCGAGCAGAACCTTCGGCACCTTGGCGAGTGTGAGGTCCTTGTAGACGAACACGGCGACGAAGAATGCGTAGACCGCGCTCATCGCCGCCGCTTCGGTCGGCGTGAAGATGCCCGTGTAGATGCCGCCGATCACCACGACGATGAGCAGCAGGCCCCACACGCTTTCGCGGAACGCGCGCAGGCGCTCGTTCCAGCCTTTGCGCTCCATGCGCGGGTAGTTGTTCTTGCGCGCGATCCACCAGGTAGTGAGTCCGAGCATCGTCGCGAGCACCAGGCCGGGAACGATGCCGGCCATGAACAGCTGCCCGACCGAGGTGTTGGTCGCGACCGAATACATCACCATGACGATCGACGGCGGAATCAGAATGCCGAGCGCACCCGAGGTGGTGATCACCCCCGCGCCGAAACGCTTGGGGAATCCCTGCCTGACCATCGCCGGCAGGATGATCGAGCCGATCGCCACGACAGTGGCCGGCGATGAGCCCGACACCGCGGCGAACAGTGCGCAGGCGAGCACGCCTGCCAGCGCCAGTCCGCCGTTCCAGTGGCCGACCATCGACGTCGCGAAGTTGATCATCCGGCGAGCGACGCCGCCGTGCGTGAGGAAGTTGCCTGCGAGGATGAAGAAGGGTATCGCCATGATCTCGAACTTCTCGATGCCGGTGAACAGCTTGAGCGCGACCGACGTGATCGGCACAGTGGTCATCGTGAACAGGAAGGTCAGCACGGACAGGCCCAGCGCGATCGATACCGGCATGCCGGTGAGCATCAACCCGAGCAGCAGCGAGAAGATGATGAACGGCGTGGGGAAGTGCGCACCCAGCGCGAACGCCGCCAGCGGAAGGACGATGAGGGCGGCGGGGAGGAACGCGGCGATGCGCAAGCCGGGGCTCATGAGCGACCGCCCTTGATGACCGGCGCCGGATGCAGGTCAGGCGCGCCAAAGACCACCGTGGAATCCTCTTCGATGCCCTCGACGTGCGAATGATCGTGCTTGGGCAACTCACCCGTGCGGAAAAACGTCACCGCGACCTGCAGGAAGCGAAAGCACATCAGGTACGAGCCGAGCGGAATGCACAGATAGACGATCCACAGCGGCAGCTCGAGATCCGCCGAGACCTGGTCGGTGTGCCCGATCTGCCATACGTAGTTCGCTCCCAGGGTGCCGACGACGCCAGTGAAAAGCGCCCCTGCAAACAGCCCGAAAAGAACGTAGATGCGGCGCGTCGAATCCGGAAGCCGGTTGATGAGAACGTCGACGCCGACGTGGATCCCGGTGCGCACCCCGTAAGCGGCGCCGAACTTCGCCATCCAGATGAACATGTAGATGCAAAGCTCCTGGGCCCAAGACAGGTTGAGCGAGAGCAGCCAGTCCTGCACGTGCGGGATGGGCATGCCCGCGGCGTAGCGGTGCAGCACGGCGACGAAGATGATGATCGTCGCCGCGCCCATGAGGAACGCGATCAACGTCTCTTCAAGACGATCCAGCAGCCTGAGCATGCGCGCTCACTCCCGAGTGACCTGCAACTGCGCCCCGTGTACCTCGCGGTGACGCATCCCGCCCGTCAACGCGCTGCGGTCATGGCCTGAAGCCGGTTTCCTTGTAGACCGCTTCGATAGTGTCCTTGCCGATGCGGCCTTCCTGCTCCTTGTGAACCACGACCAGTGCTTTTTTCCACGCCGCTTTTTCTTCGGGGCTGAGAGTGATGACCTGCGTCTTGCCGGATTTTTTCACCGCTTCGAGGGCGTCGTCGTTTTCCTTCTTGGCGATATCGTTCGCGTATTTGGTCGCGTCCTTCATTGCGCCTTCGAGCGTGGTGCGCACGTCGGCGGGAAGCGCGTCCCAGAACTTCTTGTTTACGATCACCGCATATTCGATCACCCCGTGATCGGTCATCGTGAGATACTTCTGCACCTCGAACATTTTCTGCGTGTAGAAATTCGAAGGCGGATTCTCGGTACCATCGACCACGCCGGTCTGCAGCGCCTGGTAGACCTCGGAGAACGCCATTTTCTGCGGAATCCCGCCCAGCGCGCGAATTTCAGCCTCGAGCACGTTGGAAGACTGGATGCGCATCTTCTGGCCCTTGACGTCGCCGGGAGCCTTCAATGACTTGTTGGCACTGAAATCCTTGAAGCCGTTGTCCCAGTAGGCGAGGCCGGTGATGCCTTTGGCGGACAGCTTGTCGAACAGCATCTTTCCGACCGCACCTTCGGTGACTTTGTGCAATTCAGCGAAGTTGTCGAAGATGTAGGGCAGATCGAAGACCTCGAACTCGCGCACTCCCAGAGGCCCGAACTTGGCGACCGAGGGAGCCAGCATCTGGACCGACCCCAGTTGCAGCGCTTCCATCTCCTCGCCATCCTTGTAGAGCTGGCTGTTGGGGTAGACCTCGACCTTGACACGGCCTTTGGTGCGCTCTTCGGCGAGCTTCTTGAAATACTCGGCGCCCTTGCCCTTGGGTGTATCCAAGGCCACCACGTGGCTGAACTTGATCACGATCGGTTGCTGCGCGACCGCAGGAGCGCAAAACGCAAGAACGGCGACGGCCGCAACGGCCAGGGAAATGCGGAACTTCATGGAAACCTCCAGGGAACAGGGTGACGTCACTCTTGTTATGCGGGCATTTAGCCCGCGGTGCAGGGGCTTGTCAATCGCCTGGTTTCGCGCGAGCGCGGACCTGCTGCGGGCACCACGCAAGCGTCCAACCTGGCTCGTCGTGGCGCACCTGGAAAGCGAGGTCGACGCCGATCCCCGGGACCGCGACCAGCGAACCGCCGCACCACAGCAGCGGCACCGCCTCGCGTTCCCAGTGCGCCAGCCCCGCGTCCTGCAGCAGTTTCTTGAGCGCACGACGCGGACGATTCGCGGCCAGCTGCAGCCGCTCTCCGCCCGCGCGCGTTCGCAGCGTGAACTCGGCGCCGGCCTCGCGCCTGAAGCCTTCGCCCACCGACGGCGAAAAGCGCGCTTTGCCCCCGGGCACGCGCAGCTCGGGCTCGCCGTTCCATTCGCAGGTATAGACCGGCGGGGGCGGCGGATGGACGCGCACGTGGCCGCGATAAACACCGATGATCGCGCCGTCGAGCGTGAGCGTCGTATGGGCGTCGGCGCGTGCGCTGCGCAGCTGGCGCAGCATGTCGTCAAGCTGTGCGCGCGACGGCGCGCGCAAACCGCTGGCGCGCAGATACCAGCGCAGCACGTTGCGCGCGCGCGGCGCATCGAGGGCGGCAAGACGCGCGCAATCGAGTCCATCAGGCGAGGCGCTCTCGGCGTCCAGCTGCGCGAGGACGTCGAGCAGATCGGAAGCTTCCGATTGGTTTTCCGCGGCGCGCCGTAGCGTTTCGGGATAGCCCGGAAACGCGGCCGCCAGACGCGGCGCTATCTCGTGGCGAATCAGGTTGCGGCGGTGATGGCGATCGTCGTTGCTCGGGTCGTCGATCCACGCCAGCGCATGTGATCGCGCGTAATCGTCCAGGATCGAGCGGCGCAGCGCCAGAAGCGGTCGCAGCAGCGCGGGCGCAGGGCTGCTCGAGCGAGCCGGCTGGAAGCGTGGCATCGCCGCCAGGCCACGCGGTCCCCCGCCGCGCAGGAGCTGCAGCAGTACGGTTTCGGCCTGGTCATCCGCGTGGTGAGCCAGTGCCACCGCATCGGCGTCAACGCTGTTCAGCAGCGCATAGCGCTCGCGTCGCGCGAGCGCTTCGAGGTTGGCGCGGTGTTCGCGAAGTTCGAGCCTGTGCGACACGAAAGGCACGCCGCGCTGCGCGCACTGCTCCGCGCAGAAGTCCGACCAGGCTCGCGAGTCCGGTGCAATTCCGTGGTCGACATGGACTGCCGACACAGCGATGGAGCGCGCAGCCGACTCGCGGACCAGCGCGTCGAGCAGGACCATCGAGTCGAGACCGCCGGATAACGCGACCGCGACGCGCTGCTGCGGCAAGACGAATGCGTCGAGCGCGCTGCGGATCGCTTCGTCAACCGGCTGTTCCGCGCCATCGCGGCGCCGGCGCGGGGATGCGGCGGACGCGCTGTCGTCGCGCGGCTCAGCCGGTGGTGAGTTCCTTGAACTTGCCATAGCCGAGCAGCTTGTCCTCGCGCGCTTCCAGCAGCGCGTCGAGCGGGCGCTCCTTTGCCTGGCGAAGCGCCTCGGTGAGCGACTTCTTGAGCGTGATCATCATCATGGCGTGGTCACGATGCGCTCCGCCGATCGGCTCGCTCACGACCTTGTCGATCAGGCCCAGCGTCTTCAGTCGCGGCGCGGTGATGGCCAGCGTTTCGGCGGCTTCCTCAGCGTGCGACGCCGACTTCCACAGGATCGACGCGCAGCCCTCGGGCGAGATCACCGAATAGGTCGAATACTGCAGCATCAGTGTCGTGTCGCCGATCGCGACAGCGAGCGCGCCTCCGGACCCGCCCTCGCCGATCACGGTCACGATGATCGGCGTGTTCAAGCCCGCCATCTCGTAGAGATTGCGTCCAATCGCCTCCGACTGCCCACGCTCCTCGGCGCCGATGCCGGGAAAGGCGCCGGGGGTGTCGACCAGGGTGAACAGAGGAAGCCGGAACTTCTCGGCGAGTTTCATCAGGCGCAACGCCTTGCGATAACCCTCCGGCCGCGGCATGCCGAAATTGCGATAGATCTTTTCCTTGGTGTCGCGACCCTTCTGGTGACCGAGCACCACGCAGGGCGCACCGTTGAAGCGCGCCATGCCGCCAACAATCGCGGGATCGTCCGAATACGTCCGGTCGCCGTGCAGCTCGTGGAAATCGGTGAACATGCCGGCGATGTAGTCGAGCGTATAGGGACGTTGGGGATGGCGCGCGACCTGCGCGATCTGCCACGACGTCAGCTTCGAGTAAATTTCCTTAGTGAGCTGCTGGCTTTTCTTGGTCAGGCGCGCGATCTCGTCGGAAATGTCTACCGCCGAGTCCTCGTGCACGTAGCGCAGCTCGTCGATCTTGGTCTGCAGATCGGCGATCGGCTGTTCGAAGTCGAGAAAATTCTGTTTCAAGTGCGCTGCGGAGCTAGGACGAGCCGCGGAGCATAGCGCAAATGCGCCACCTGAAGCCAGACACCCTGCTGCGCTCGCGGCGCTGTCAGCGCATGGCCTGCACCGCGCCGCGCGACTTGAATGCGGCGAAGGCTTCGTTGGCCAGGACCGCCGACAATACCACTGCCGCGCCTGTCAGCGCCAGCGCGGAGGGTTGCTCGTCCATCAGCACCCACACCCAGATTGGCCCCAGAATCGGTTCTAGAAGTGCCAGCAGGCCGAGCTCGGTCGCCGAGAGATCGCGCGATGCCGCGGTCATCAGCAGGCATCCCGCGCCGAGCTGCACGCAGCCCATGAACACGAGCACCGCGAGGTCGCGTCCGCTCGCCGCGAAGCCATCGACCAGGAAGAACGCTGGCACCAGCGAGAAGATGCCGGCGAGCATCACCGTCGGCAGCATGTCGGTCTTGGCGCGGAATTTTCGCAGCATCGTCAGGTTGAGCGCGAAGCACACCGACACGCCCAGCGCGAGCAGGTTGCCGGCGGCGCGGCCGCCGTCGAGCGAGTCCGAGAACATGATGACGATGCCGCCGAACGCGATGCTCATCGCAAGCCACGTGCGCGTGGGGACCGCTTCGCGCAGCACCAGCCGTCCGGCGACCGCCGCCAGAAAGGGCGACACGCTCATCAGCACGAAGGTGTTGGCGACGGTCGTGCGCGTGACCGAAGCGATGAAGAAGAAAAAAGTACCGCCCAGAAACACACCCGAGAACACCCCGGGCCAGCCGACCGCCGCAACCTGCGCCGCTACGCGTCGCCCATGCATGACCAGCAGCGTGCCTGCGACGAACAGCGCCATGAAAAGCGATCGCCAGAACACGATTTCCCACGCGTTGGTGATGGAAAGCTGGCGCACCAGGATGCCGCCGGTGGACCAGCACGTCGCGGCGGCGGTCATGAGCAGGATGCTGCGGCGATGGCGTGCGAGCGTTGAGGTGGGCATGTCACGTTGTCCGACTCGCCGGCTGCGCCGGCCTGTTTCCGAGCCGCGAGCATAACGCACCCTGCTAGAATTCCACGGACAGGAGGAGTCAATGGCTGCGCATCGCATCGCCGTGATCGCCGGTGACGGCATCGGCAAGGAAGTCATGCCCGAGGGCATGCGCGCGCTCGAAGCGGCGGCGAGGAAGTTCGGCTTCGCGTTCACCTGGGACGAGCTGCCGTGGAGCTGCGACTACTACGTCAAGCACGGCCGGATGATGCCCGAGGACTGGTTCGAGCAGATCCACAAGCACGAGGCGCTCTATTTCGGCGCGGTCGGCTGGCCAGCGACGGTTCCCGACCACGTTTCGCTGTGGGGGTCGCTCATCCAGTGGCGGCGTCGCTTCGACCAATATGCCAATCTGCGACCCTGCCGGCTCATGCCCGGCATCGCTTCGCCGCTCGCCAATCGCAAACCCGGCGACATCGACTTCGTGGTCGTCCGCGAAAACACCGAGGGCGAGTATTCGTCGGTGGGCGGACGTGTCTTCGAGGGAACCGATCGTGAGACCGTATTCCAGCAAACCATCTTCACGCGCAAGGGCGTCGATCGCATCCTGAAATTCGCCTTCGAGCTTGCCAAGACGCGTCCGGCGAAGCACGTCACATCCGCGACCAAGTCCAACGGAATCTCGATCACGATGCCTTACTGGGACGAGCGCTTTCGCGAAATGTCGGCTCGTTATCCGGACATTCGCGTGGATCAGTTCCACATCGACATCCTAAGCGCGCATTTCGTCCAGCGTCCCGATCGCTTCGACGTGGTCGTGGGCTCCAACCTGTTCGGCGACATTCTCTCCGATCTCGGTCCCGCGGTGTGTGGCACGATCGGCATCGCGCCATCAGCCAACATCAATCCGGAGCGGCTCTATCCGTCGACCTTCGAGCCGGTGCATGGGTCGGCGCCGGACATCGCCGGCAAGGGCATCGCCGATCCCATCGGACAGATCTGGTCGGGCGCGCTGATGCTCGAGCATCTGGGCCACCTGGATGCGGCGGCAGCCGTCGTTCGCGCGATCGAGACCGTGCTCGCCGATTCGCGGAGCGCGCGCACACCCGACCTCGGTGGCAAGGCGACGACGACCGAGCTTGGCAAGGAGATTGCGGACGCCATCGGCTAATAGAACGCAAGCCACCAGCCCTCCGCTCGATCCATGCCGCTGTGCGACCGGTGTGACCGTGTGGCAAGATACGACCGGGTAGGCAATTCTTCCGCGGGCAAGGGGAGTACTAAATGATCATCGGCATTCCGCGCGAGACCCGCGCAGGAGAGACGCGAGTTGCCGCGACGCCGGAGACGGTCAAGAAGCTCGCGGCTTCGGATAAGCACACGCTCGTAGTGCAAAGCGGCGCCGGAATATCGTCATCGATTCCCGACGCCGATTTCGCGGCGGCGGGCGCCAAAATCGGCACCGCCGCCGAGGCGCTCGGCGCCGACATCGTGCTCAAGGTGCGTGCTCCAGCCGCAGCCGAGCTCGCGCAGCTCAAGGGCGGCGCGCTGGTGATCGGCCTGCTCGACCCATTCGACGCCGCGGGCATCCAGGCGCTGGCGGCTACTGGCGTCAGCGCGTACGCGCTCGAGAAGCTGCCGCGCATCTCGCGCGCGCAGTCGATGGACGTGCTGTCGTCGCAGGCGAACATCGCGGGCTACAAGGCAGTCATGATCGCCGCCGACAACTACGCGCGCTTCATGCCGATGCTGATGACGGCGGCGGGCACGGTGAAAGCGGCACGCGTGCTCATTCTCGGCGTCGGGGTGGCGGGCTTGCAGGCGATCGCCACCGCAAAACGGCTCGGCGCGGTGATCGAAGCTTCCGACGTGCGGCCCTCGGTCAAGGACCAGGTCGAGTCGCTGGGTGGCAAATGGGTCGATGTTCCATACGCCAACGACGAGGAGCGCAAGATCGCCGAAGGCGTGGGCGGTTACGCACGTCCGATGCCTCCCGAATGGATGGCGCGGCAATCGTCGATCATTGCCGAGCGGTGCAAGGTGGTCGACATCCTGATTACCACCGCGCTGATTCCCGGGCGGCCAGCGCCCAAGCTGATCAAGGCCGATACGGTGGCGGCGATGAAGCCGGGGGCGGTAATCGTCGATCTCGCGGTCGAGCAGGGCGGCAACGTCGAGGGTTCGGAGGTCGATCGCATCGTCGAGAAAAACGGCGTCAAGATCGTCGGCTTCGCGAATCTGCCGGCACGGGTCGCAGCCGACGCGAGCGCGCTCTACGCGCGCAACGTGCTCAACTTTCTTGCGCTCTCGCTCAACGCCAAGACCGGCGACTTCGCAGTGCCGCGCGACGACGAGATCATCCTGGCGACACTGGTGTGCGAAAACGGGCAAGTCGTCGCTGCCAAGAATTAACGAATCAGGGAGCAGACCATGACCGCAGGCGTTGACCCGATCGTCGTCAATCTCATCGTGTTCGTGCTGGCGGTCTTCGTCGGCTTTCAGGTCGTATGGAACGTGACGCCGGCGCTGCACACGCCGTTGATGAGCCTGACCAATGCGATCTCCAGCATCATCATGGTCGGCGCGATGCTCGCCGCGGGCGCCGCGGATCTGGACTGGGGTGGGTGGCTCGGCGTCGTTGGCGTGATGCTGGTGTCGATAAACACCTTCGGCGGCTTCCTGGTCACCCGACGGATGCTCGAGATGTTCAAGAAAAAGGAGCCGAAGGCCGGCGCCAAGGAAGCGCACTGACGCGCGCCATGAGCCGGCCGGCCCGCTCCAAGGGCGAATATCCGAGCGCGAAGCGCCGAGATACTCCAATTAGATACCCCAGGGGACACCAATAAATGAGCGCCAATCAACTCGCACTGTGGTACCTGGTCGCGGCGGTGAGCTTCATCCTCGCGCTGAGAGGCTTGTCGGGGCCGCACACTGCTCGCCGTGGCAACGTGTACGGCATGGTCGGCATGGCCATTGCGCTGTTGGTGACGCTCGCGCTCGTCTATTCGCACAGTAAGAACATTTTGCCGATCCTGGTGGCCATGGCGGTCGGCGCCGCGATCGGCGCCGTGGTCGCGAAACGGGTACAGATGACATCGATGCCCGAGCTGGTCGCGGCGATGCACTCGCTGGTGGGTCTGGCTGCCGTGTTCATCGCGATCGCGGCCGTCAACAACCCCGTGGCGATGGGGCTCGACGTGCCGATTACCTTCGGCCACAAGATCGAGTTGTTCATTGGCACGTTCATCGGTGCGATCACGTTCTCTGGCTCGGTGATCGCATTCGGCAAGCTGTCCGGACGCATTCGTAGTGCTCCGGTGCAGTTCAAGGGGCAGCATTTCGTGAATCTCGCGATCGGCATCGCGATGATCGCCTGCGGCATCTGGTTCTGCCTGGTGCCGGCGCCCACGCACTGGGCGCCGTTCATCGCCATGACGGCGTTGGCGTTTCTGCTGGGCTTTCTCTTGATCATACCGATCGGCGGGGCGGACATGCCGGTAGTGATCTCGATGCTCAACAGCTATTCGGGCTGGGCAGCAGCGGGCATCGGGTTCTCGCTCGATAACCCAATGCTGATCATCGCGGGATCGCTCGTTGGTTCCTCCGGTGCAATCCTCTCGTACATCATGTGCAGGGCGATGAACCGCTCGTTCTTCAGCGTAATTCTCGGCGGCTTTGGCGGCGAGGTCGCCGATGCCGCCGCCGGTGGACAGCAGAAGCAGGTCAAGAGCGGCAGCGCCGATGATGCCGCATTCCTGCTCGCCAATGCCGACACCGTGATCATCGTTCCGGGGTACGGCCTCGCGGTCGCGCGCGCCCAGCACGCGGTGAAGGAGCTCGCCGCGAAGCTCACCGAGAAAGGCGTGACGGTGAAATACGCCATTCATCCGGTTGCCGGACGTATGCCCGGTCACATGAACGTCCTGCTCGCAGAGGCCGAGGTGCCGTACGACCAGGTGTTCGAGATGGAGGACATCAACAGCGAGTTCGCGCAGGCGGATGTGGCGCTGATTCTCGGCGCCAACGACGTGGTCAATCCGCTCGCAGAGCAGAAGGGCAGCGCGATCTACGGGATGCCGATCATCGAGGCGCACAAGGCGAAGACCGTGATCGTCAACAAGCGCTCGATGGCGTCGGGCTACGCGGGCCTCGACAATCCGCTATTCTATATGGACAAGACGATGATGGTCTTCGGCGACGCGAAGAAGATCGTCGAGGAGCTGGTCAAGGCGGTCTAGATTTTTTTCGCGGCATCGCGTTACGGCGGGCGGAAACGTCTGCCGCGCGAATCGCCCGCATCGCGGCGTCGATCGCGACGTATTCCATCCTACAATGCCTGGTCGTCGCGTCTGCCGCCGGTCGTCCGGAGATCGTTTCGTTGCAAGTCCCTGAAATCACCCGAAGACCCGCATTCTGGGTTGTATTTGCCGCGCTGTCCGCGTTTTGTGCCGTGCTCGCATGGCGCTACTTCCCGGACGCGCTGCCGCTCATCAACCTCGACGTGCGCATGTCCCGGGCGCAGGCGCTCGAGCAAGGGGCGGCGCTCGGGGACAAGCTCGGACTCGCCCCCGCCGGCGCGCGTGCCGCGGTGCAGTTCGCACGCGACGCCGACACTCAGAACTACGTAGAGCTAGAGGCTGGCGGCAATGCGCGCTTCAGCGAACTGCTGTCCGGGTCGCTGTACTCGCCCTATTGGTGGGACGTTCGCCTGTTCAAGCCGCGTGAAACCGCCGAGGCGCGCATCCGCTTTCGTCCCGACGGCACGCCCTACGGTTTCGTTCTGCAGGTTCCCGAGACGCAACCTGGCCCCGCGCTCGACAGCGAAGCGGCGCGCAGCCTCGGCGAAGAGCGTGCTCGCGCCGACTGGGGCGTGGACTTCAGTGCGTGGACGCCGCTCGAGCGATCGCAGCAAACGCAACCCAACGGACGCGTCGACCACGCCTTCGTCTACGAGCGCGCGCGCGAGCAACTGGGTGATGCGCGTTTTCGCATGACGCTCACGGTTGCGGGCGACCGGCTCAGCGGACTGCTGAACTACGTTCACGTTCCGGAAGCGTTCGGCAGGCGTTTCCAGGAGCTTCGCGCGGCGAACAACAACATCGCGCAAGTCGCAAGTCTGGTCGCTGGTTTGCTGTACGGAATCGGCGGATGCGTGCTTGGCGCGCTGTGGCTCACGCGCAAGCGGGCGCTGTTTTGGCGGCCGGCATTCATGGCCGGGACGATCGTCGCGGGATTGAACGCCGCCGCGCTGCTCGCCAACGCGCCGCAGGCGTGGTTCGGCTTCGACACCGCGCAATCGGAATGGATCTTCTGGGGCCAGCAGATCGGCGCAGCGCTGCTGATCACCGTTGGCGGGACCCTGGGGCTGGCGCTCGTTTTCATGACCGCCGAGGGGCTGTCCCGACTCGCTTTCGCCGACCATCCTCAGTTCTGGCGACTGTGGTCCCGCGCGGCCGCGCCGACGCCGGCGGTGCTCGGCCGCACGCTTGGCGGCTATCTGTTCGTCGCCGTCGAGCTTGCGCTGATCGTCGGCTTTTATTTTGTGACCAACCGCTACCTGGGATGGTGGCAGCCGTCCGAGTCGCTCTCGGATCCCAACATTCTCGGCAGCGCGCTGCCGGGTCTCGCTCCGATAGGTACGGCGCTGCAGGCTGGCTTCATGGAAGAGTGCCTGTTCCGCGCGATTCCGCTGTCGCTCGCGGCGCTCATCGGTGCGCGCTTCGGCGTGCGCCGCGTCGCCATCGCGTGCACGCTGGTGCTGCAGGCGGTAGTGTTCGGCGCTGCCCATGCCAACTATCCGGGCTTCCCGGCGTATTCGCGGCCGGTCGAGCTGTTCGTTCCAGCGCTGATCTGGGGACTCATTTTCCTGCGCTTCGGATTGCTGCCCACGGTGATCCTGCACGCGGTGTTCGACCTGGTGCTGATGTCGATGCCGGTATTCCTTATCGCGGGTGCCGTCGCGCATTTCAATCAGGCGCTGGTGATCGGCGCAGCGCTGATCCCGCTGGCGATCGTGCTCGCGCGCCGGGTTCAGGCCGGCGCGTGGAGTGAGCTGCCTGCGTCGCTGCGCAACGGCATCTGGCAACACCGCATGGCCGAGGGCACTGTGGGTCCGGCGGACGCGCGGGCCGCGGCGGGCCGCTGGACGATGCGCGTGCAGCAGGCGCTGCCGCTGCTGGCGGCGATCGGTCTCCTGGCCTTTGTGGCGGCGGGCGACTTCCACAGCGATGCGCCGCCGTTGACCATCGACCGCGCGCGCGCCGAAGCCGTCGCCGACCAGTCGCTCAAGGCGCGCGGCATCGAGCTCGGCCCCGAGTGGAAGCGCATGTCGTCGACGCGCTACGTGTCGCACGAGTCCGGGATCTGGTTATGGCACAAGTTCGTATGGCGCGAGGCGGGCGCCGACGTGTACGCGAAGCTCATCGGGCGCTGGCTGGCGCCGCCGATGTGGGAGGTGCGCTACGCGCGCTTCGACGTCGGCGATGTCGCCGATCGCGTCGAGGAGTGGACGGTCACCGTCGACGGTGCCGGCAATCTGCGACAGGTGCGGCACGTCTTGCCCGAAGCCCGGCCGGGCGCGAGTCTTTCACAGGAAGATGCGCGCAAGATCGCGCAGCAGGGACTGGCGCGTTTCCTCGGGCTCGACGCCGGCGCAATGCGTGAAGTCTCGGCGGAGCAGGGCCAAAGACCTGCTCGCGTCGACTGGCAATTCATCTGGGCGGATCCGCGCGTCGATGTCGGTGCGGGCGGCGAGGCGCGCGCGGTCGTCGGCATCGGCGGCGACGAGGTCGTCAGCTATGGTCGCGCCATTTTCGTGCCAGAGGAGTGGCAGCGCAGCGAGCGCGCGCGGCTGGCGCGGCTACGCCTGATCAGGATGGCGATCGCGCTCACCGCCGTCGTCGCCGGCGTGGCGGCGCTGATCGCTTCCATCATCGCGTGGAGCCGCGGCCGCTTCGACCGGCGTGCGTTCGCGATCTCATTCATCGCGCTCGCCGCCGCTTTGGCGCTCGGTGCGGCCAACCTGTGGCCGGTCACCCAGATGTCTTTCGACACGACCGAGCCGTATCGATGGCAGGCGCTGCTCTCGGTCGCAGGCACTGCGGTATCGCTATTGCTGCTTACCTTGGTGCTGGCACTGCTGGCAGGCGTCGCTGCGTGGGCCGCGCGGTCGTACGCGCCGGATGGAGGCGACGCTTCGCGACTGTTGCTGCGTGGTCTGGCCGCGGGGGCGTTCGTCGCCGGAACCAATGCGCTCATCGGCGTGGCCGCGGTGCGCGACCTGCCGCGATGGCCGACCGGCACCGATATCAGTGCATGGTCGCCATGGCTGGCAGCCATCACCGGCACGATCGTTCCAGTGATCGGAGGCATCGCGGTCAGCGTCATGATCCTGTTCTGGCTGGACCGGCTTACCGACGGCTGGCATCGCCGGCGCGGCTGGGCTTTCGTGCTTCTCGCCGGCGTTGCCGGCGCGCAGGCCGCGATGTCGGTCGACAATCCGCTCGCCATCATCGCGATCGCCTTGGTGGTAGGAGCACTGGACACGCTGCTGTTCGCCGCCGTCCTGCGCTTCGACCTGCGCGTGGTACCGGGATTCGTCGCCGCTCAGCTGATTGCGACGGTTGTCACCGACGCGTTGTTGCAGCAGACGCGGGCGAGCCTGGCCATGGGCGCGCTATCGTGCGCGATGATGGTGGCGATGACCTGGGGCGCGACGCGTTACTTGATCCGCGCAGGGCCCGCCGCGGCGCATGCGCGCGCGCCCGCGTAGTCCGGGCACCCTTCCGGCTACTTTACCGTGACCCGATACGGGATCACCTGGTTGTCGGCTCGGTGGAACGCGGTGACGTTGCTGCGCGTCGCCCAGGGAATGACTTGGCGATGCAGCGGCAAATGGTTGATCTCCGCGTTGTGCGCCGCCAGCGCGTCGCGGATCTCGCCCAGACGCTGCTCGGGGTCCATGTCCACCTTGACCTTGGCCGTGAGTTCGTCGAGTTGCGCGTTGCTGTAGCGACCGTAGTTGTAGTCGCCGTCGCCCTTGCCGGTGTAGCTCGACAGCACCGGCTGCAGGATGAATATGCCGTCGGTCGATGCGCCGCCCCAGCCCAGCATGTACAGGCTGGTATCGGTATTGGTCAGCTTCGGAAAATAGTTGGCGCGCGGCATGGCGTTGACGGTGATCACGATGCCGATCTGCGCCCACATCGCGGCGAGCGCCTGGCAGATCTTCTCGTCGTTGACGTAGCGGTTGTTCGGGCAATCCAGCGTGACCGCGAAGCCATTCGGGTAGCCGGCCTCGGCCAGCAGCTGCTTCGCCTTCGCCTTGTCGAAGGGCAGGCGCTTTTCGAGCTCAGGGGTCGACTGTTCCGGAGAGGGCAGCATCGCGCCCGACGGCTTGGAGAGCCCGCGCATGGTCGTGGTCCGGATCGCGTCGATGTCGATCGCCTGGTACATCGCCTGACGCACGCGCTTGTCCTTGAACGGGTTCTTGCCCTTGACGCTCGAATACAGCAGCTCGTCGCGTTTCTGGTCCATGCCGATGAACACGATGCGGTTCTCGGTGCCTTCCAGCACCTTGATGTCGGGATTCTGCTTCAGGCGCGGCACGTCCTGCGGCGGCGGATCATTGACCAGATCGACTTCGTTGGACAGCAGCGCAGCGAGCCGCGTCGCGTCGGACACGATGGGTATGTATATGACTTCGTCGGCGTTGCCGGTGAAGAGCCCTTGCTTGATACCCCACCAGTCGGGGTTCTTGGCGAGGACCGTCTTGACGTCCGGCTGGCGCGACTTGAGCATGTACGCCCCGGTGCCGTTGGCCTGATGCGCGGTGATCATGTCCTCCTTGGCTGCGAAGTCCTGCGGCTTGGTCGCGCGGTTCTTTTCGCACCACGCCTTGCTCATGATGTAGATCGTCGTCACGTGCTGTAGCTCGATCGGGTTCGGGCCGTTAGTGGTGAACTCGACGGTTAGGTCGTCGATCTTTTTCGGCGTGCCCGCTGCGTTGGAATAGGCGCGCAGCTGCGAGCTGTCGGCGCGTGCGCGCTCGTAGCTGAACACGACGTCGTCGGCCGTGAACGGCGTGCCGTCGTGGAACTTGACGTCGGGGCGAAGCTTGAACCGCCACGTGGTCGGATTGACCTGCTGCCACGACACCGCGAGCGCCGGCTCGAGTTTGAGGTCCTTGTCGGTTTGCACCAGCGTGTCGTAGACCAGCGAATTGATGTTGTTGGTGAGGTTCTCGTTCTGCGAATGCGGGTCGGTGGTGTTCATGTCGCCGCGACCGGCCCAACGCAGGGTCTTGGCGTCGGCGGCTGCCGGCCATGCGCTGCCAAAGGCGGCGAGGACTAGCGTTACTGCGAGCGTGCGGAACATGGTGAGGGCCCTTGTCAAACGGCGATGCGAAATGATACGCCGGCGCGGGCGCGGGCACCGTTAGGACCTAGTGGACTGTAACGGCCACATCGGTAGCGTCCTGCTTGTCCTCGACGGGCACAGCGTCGTTACTCGTAGTCGCCATAGGGTTGACTGGGCCTCCTTCTCGCGCCTCGCTGCGCCCGCCGATTGCCGCGCGATACTTACTACCGATCCGACAGTAACAGTCCACTAGAATGCGACCCTCGCGACACGCCGCCATGACCCCGAAACCCGCTTTCTCGCCGGACTCGCTCCTGACCCTTCTCGCGCAGGGCATGAGCTCCGATTGGCTGCCGCTGTCCAGGCGTATACACCGGCTGCACGCTCGCGGCACCCGGGACGCCGAGATCGACCGCGTCGCGCGCGCGGTGGCGGCGTCGCGCGAGCGCGCGCTTGCGCGCGATGCGGCGCGGCCCCGCGTCGTGTACCCGCCGGATCTGCCGATCGCCGACCAGCGAGAAGAGATCGCCGCGGCGATCCGCGATTATCCGCTGGTGATCGTGTGCGGCGAAACCGGATCCGGCAAGACCACGCAGCTTCCCAAGATATGCCTCGAGCTCGGTCGCGGCGTGCGCGGGCTGATCGGTCACACGCAGCCGCGCCGCATCGCAGCGCGCAGCGTCGCGGCGCGCATCGCGCAGGAGCTGGGCGGCGCAGTCGGCAACACGGTCGGATACAAGGTGCGCTTCACCGACCGTACCGGTCCCGACGCCTACATCAAACTGATGACCGACGGCATCCTGCTTGCCGAGACGCAAGGCGATCCGCGACTGTCCGCGTACGACACCATCATCGTCGATGAAGCACACGAGCGCAGCCTCAACATCGACTTCCTGCTCGGCTATCTGAAGCGCCTGCTCTCCGAGCGCGACGACCTCAAGGTCATCATCACCTCGGCCACGCTCGACGCGCAGCGCTTCGCGGCGCATTTCGGCGAGGGCGGCAGCGCCGCACCGGTGATCGAGGTGTCGGGGCGCACCTATCCCGTCGACGTACGTTACCGCGCGCCGCCGCAGGACGACGACGACGAGGAGCCGCTCGAGCAGGCGATCGTCGCGGCGAGCGAAGAGCTCTGGCGCGAGGGGCCGGGCGACATCCTGGTGTTCCTGCCCGGAGAGCGCGAGATCCGCGAGACCGCCGAGCTTCTTCAGCGGAGCCTCGCGCGCAAGCCCTATGCCGCGGCGATCGAGGTGCTGCCGCTGTATGCGCGGCTGTCGATCGAGCAGCAGCAGCGCGTGTTCGCGCCCAGCGCGGGCCGTCGCATAGTGCTCGCGACCAACGTTGCAGAGACTTCACTCACCGTCCCCGGCATCCGCAGCGTGATCGACACGGGGCTGGCGCGCATCAAGCGCTACGCGCCGCGCAACAAGGTGACGCTGCTGCAGATCGAGAAGATTGCGCGCGCTCCCGCCGATCAGCGCGCGGGGCGTTGCGGGCGCGTGGGCCCCGGCGTGTGCGTGCGCCTGTACGACGAGCAGGATTTCGCGGCGCGGCCCGAGTACGCGGAGCCGGAGATCCTGCGCAGCTCGCTGGCGGCGGTGATCCTGCGCATGGCGGCGCTCGACCTCGGCCCGGTCGACGCCTTTCCGTTCGTTGAGCCTCCGGGAACGCGCGCAATCGCCGACGGCTACCAGTCGCTGCAGGAGCTGGGCGCGGTCGACGATGATCGAAAGCTGACCGCGCTCGGCCGCGAGCTCTCGCGCCTGCCGCTCGATCCGCGGCTGGGGCGCATGCTGCTCGCGGCGCGCGA
>Ga0070713_100000078_pt1 | contig 60357 bp, 53 predicted proteins | sample LARL82metaG_FD_65465 | JGI IMG/M metagenome (GOLD analysis project Ga0070713, IMG submission 65465) | Corn, switchgrass and miscanthus rhizosphere microbial communities from Kellogg Biological Station, Michigan, USA - LAR L8-2 metaG | ecosystem: Host-associated > Plants > Roots > Rhizosphere ... | reverse complement strand
CTCCAGGAACCGCGGCCATGGCTTCTTGTCCTCGCTTCTGGTTCCTGGCATGGAGAACGACGGAGTGGCCCTGCTCAATGAGAAGTTGGGCGGCCATCCGACCGAGACCGTCAGCAGAGCCGGTGATGAAGACGCGCGCCATTATTTTGGATTCTCCGCGCTTGTCAAAGCGCTACTCAATCTGCTGACCTCTTCCTGCAGTACCACCAGACGCTGGTACTCACGGCCTTCGAGAGGGCCCATTGAGACTCTCAGGTTGCGATGGCGCATTGGACTGGCGACGGCGCTTCGCAATCCAACGTGAATTTCTTTCACGCCCGTGGAGTCGACCAGACCGCGTGCGTTTTCCGGTTTGATGCCACTGCCCGGCATGATGATGACCCGGTCTCCGGCATTCCCTACAAACTCGCGAATCTTCTCCGCACCCTGCAGGCAAGTAGGTTCTCCGCCAGAGGTGAGGACACGGTTGACGCCCGACGCGCAAACATCGTCGAGCGCACGAAAGAGATCCGCAGTCATATCGAACGCGCGATGAAAGGTCACAGAGAGCGGACCGGCCTCCTTCACGAGCTGACAGGTACGGGCGACGTCAACGTTTCCATGGATGTCGAGGATGCCGAACACCACTCCATTGGCTCCGAGTTGCTGCGCCATCTTGATGTCGCGGCGCATGGTTTCAAATTCGTCGGCTTCGTAACAGAAATCTCCGCCACGGGGCCGGATCATGACATGCAGGTCCACCGAGACCGCCGCACGCGTCGTCTCAATCAGCCCAGCGCTGGGCGTGATTCCACCCTCGATCAGACTGCCACACAGTTCGATGCGTCCAGCTCCGCCGCGAACCGCTGCACTTGCCGAGGCTACAGAGTCGACACACACTTCAATCAGGATTTGGGATTGTGGTGCCATCACGGTGATTTTAAGACAGCGTGATTTTTCTTATTGAATCCCCAACTGTTTCTGAATTTGCTCGAGTGGCACGCCTTTCGTCTCTGGAACCATGGTGCTTACCCATAGCAACTGAAGAACCATCATCCCAGCAAAGAACGAAAAGACATAGCCGGGCGGGAAAGAGGCGACCATCCTGGGGAAGAAAGTTGTGAGCAATGCAGCGAACATCCAATGCGTGAAGCTGCCCAGGGTCTGGCCCTCCGCGCGGTGACGATTGGGGAAAATCTCAGAGATGAACACCCAGATGACGGCGCCCTGGCCGATGGCGTGCGCCGCGATGAATGCAAAAATGCAGACGGGCACGATAGAAAGATGGTTGGTGAAAAAAGCCCATGCGACCAGGCCGAGTGACGCGATGTAGCCGAACGATCCAATGTAGAGAAGAGTGCGCCGGCCGAGTCGGTCGATCAGCCAGAGGCCAACGAATGTGAAAACGAGATTGGTTAGGCCAATCCCGATGGACTGCAGCAGAGCGGCTTTCGCAGCGAGCCCGGTCAGTTCGAAGATGCGGGGCGCGAAGTACAAGATGGCATTGATTCCCGAGAGTTGATTGAAGAAAGCAATGAGGATCGCGAGCAAAATCGGCTTCTGCAGGCGTCTGGTCCAGAAATGCCCCGACGACACTTGTTCGGTGGATGCCGCCATAATCGAGTCTGCCTCGGCTTCGATATCGCCCTTCGAAGCTTCCGGCTCGATCCTTTGCAGGACCTGAAGTGCGGCCTCGCGGTCGCCCTTCCGGCTGAGCAGCCAACGCGGACTCTCGGGAAGTCCAAAGCAGAACAAAGCATAGAGGGCCGAGGGGAAGGCAGCTACTCCCAGCATCCAGCGCCATGCATTTTCGCCGATGCCCGCCAGCAGCGCATTCGAAACAAACGCGACTAGGATGCCAAAAACAATGTTGAACTGGAACATTCCCGCGAGCCGTCCGCGGTGCTTGGGCGGTGCGATCTCGGAGATGTACATGGGGGCAACAACGGTTGAGATGCCGATGCCCAGCCCGCCAATCACGCGCGCCGCGATGAAAGTAGATACGTTCGTCGCCAAGCCCGAGCCTACCGCGCCGACGAAGTAAAGAACTCCGATCCACAGGAGAGTGGCCTTGCGGCCGAAACGGTCGGCGGGCCAGCCTCCGAGCAGGGAACCGACTACAGTTCCGTAAAGCGCTGAGGCCATCGCGATTCCGTGTAGGCCAGGGCTGAGTCCCCAGAGGGTCTGAATGGTTTTTTCTGCACCGGAGATGACGACCGTATCGAATCCGAAAAGAAACCCGGCGAGCGCCGATGTGAGCGACCAGAAGAAGATGCGGCCATTCATAGTGGATACCGGACCTCAGATTTCTGACGTGAGACCTCTCGACCAGACTTGGGTTGAGGCCCCAGGTCTGAAGTTGGAGGCCCAGCTATTTTCGCGGTCCTGCTTGCAGAGGATATCCCTTTTCGCGCCAGTCGCGGATACCGCCGTCCATCGAAATCACGTTGGTATAGCCCATCTTCTGCAGGTTATCGGCAGCCAGAGCCGAGCGGAAGCCACCGCCGCAATAAAGGATCATCTCGGTATTGAGTTCCGGCACGCGAGCTTCGATATCGCGTTCGATGATGCCCTTGCCCAGGTGAATCGCACCGGGTAGATGGTCTTTGGCAAATTCGCTCTCTTCACGCACATCGACGAGAACGAATTTGTCGCCGCGATCGATGCGGATTTTCACGGCGTCGACATTCGTCTCGCGCACGCGGGTCTTGGCGTCGTCTACGATCTTTAGAAAGCGAGGAGGATGCTGGTGAGCCATGAGAGCTCCTTTCACAAGATGCAAGATGCAAGGATCGATGAGCGGCACGCAACCGGTGTGCGGCGCCATGGCCTCAACATAGTACCAAGCGTGCCGGGTTTGTGCATGCAGTTGCGAACTCGCTTCCATTAGCATGAATCTGTGCCTTTGAACCCGCCATCGCGCAATGTAGGCTTGGCTCGCGCCATGTCGAAGCTGGGATATTGTTCGCGTTCGCAAGCGGCGGAATTGATTCGCGCCGGTCGTGTACGGCTGAACGGGGTGGCACGCCTAAATCCCGAGGAGCCGGTTCACCTCGGAAAAGACTACATCGATGTGGATGGGCACGCCATCCAGTCGCAGAGCAAGATCTATCTCATGATGAACAAGCCTCGCGGAGTCGTGACGACGGCGTCCGACGAAAAGGGGCGGCAGACGGTTTACTCGGTGTTGGGGAATGCGGGCGAATGCCAGCCGTGGGTCGCTCCCGTCGGGCGATTGGATAAAGCCAGTGAAGGACTGTTGCTCTTAACCAATGATTCCGAGTGGGGCGCAAGAATCGCCGCACCCGAGACGCACCTCGCGAAAACCTATCATGCGCAAGTCGGCGCGATTCTCGGTGAAAAAATGATCGAGGCAATCGCTCAAGGCGTCACCACTGCGGACGGAGATTTCCTCCGCGCTAGGGAAGCCCGGCTTTTGCGCTCAGGGCAGAAGAATTGCTGGCTCGAGATCGTGCTCGATGAAGGCAAGAATCGCCAGATCCGGCGCTTGCTGGAATCGCTGGGAGTTGAGGCGCTCAGGCTGATGAGAGTGGCAATCGGCCCGCTAGCACTCGGAAGCCTGCCCAAAGGCGCATTTCGCGCATTGACCAATGACGAAAAGCTAGCGTTGGACCGCGCGATGGCGGCGAATAAGTCACTAACCACAGAGGGCACGAAGTAAACACGAAGAAAAGTTGTTCAACATGCCTTCGTGTTACTTGGTGTCCTTCGTGGTTGCACTTCTGCATTCCGCACGACATGCTAGACTCGGCCTTCTGCCTGAGGCTTTCAATTGCATGAGTGATCTCACCTTCCTTCCCGCCGCATTGATGGCACAACAAATCCGCGAGCGAAAGATTTCTCCAGTCGAACTGGTCGAAGCCCATCTCGCAAAAATCGAACGATTGAATCCCATGTTGAGCGCATTCGTGCACATCGACGCCGAGAAGGCTCGCCGCGAAGCCCGCGACGCCGAAGCCGCGGTAATCAGTGGGAATAATCTCGGCCCGTTGCACGGCGTTCCTATCAGCATCAAGAGCTCTCTGGACGTGGCCGGGTTTCGATGCGAGGCTGGTACTCGTCTGCGCTCCGGGCACGTTGCGACGCAAGATGCGCCGCTGGTTTCGCGGTTGCGAAATGCTGGTGCAATCGTGCTGGGCGTTACTAATACTCCCGAGTTGTTAATGGCTTGGGAAACCGACAACCTGTTATATGGCCGCACCAACAGCCCGTGGGATCTTGATCGCACGCCCGGCGGTTCCAGCGGAGGCGAAGCCGCGGCAATCGCTGCGGGGATGTCGGCGGGCGGGGTTGGCAGCGACGGCGGCGGCTCCATCCGAGTGCCCGCACATTTCAGCGGAATCTGCGGACTCAAGCCTACGCCCGGACGCATTCCCGCGACCGGACACTTTCCCGAATCCGGTGGGCCGTTCGCGTTGATTGGCGTCGTCGGCCCAATGGCGCGCACCGTGGCCGATGTGAAGGCATTGTTTGAGGTGATGCAAGGCCCGGACGACGGAGACACGTGCGCTGCGCCGGTGCCGTTGCGCTGGCCGACTGATGACGAAACCATCAAGCTCCGCGTCGGATATTTCGAAGACGACGGCCGCACACCGGTGACTCCGGAAACGAGGGCCGCCATCAGGACCGCTACAGAGGCCTTGCACAATGCTGGATTCGAAGTTGAGCCGTTCCGTCCCGACGGCTTGGAGGAGGCCCGACTCCTCTGGAAAAGGTTTTTCGTTACTGTGGGCGGGATGCTGATCCGCCCGATGTTTCACGGTCTCGAGCAGGACTTGAGTCCTACGTTGAAGCAGTTTCTCGAGTGGTCCCAAGGCGAAACGCTGCTTACCGCTGAGACTCTGCTCGATGCGTGGATTGGCCGCGACGTCCTGCGTGCGAAATTTCTCAAGCAGATGCGCAAGTACCCAATCTTGCTGTGTCCCGCAGCCGCGATCCCTGCCTTCCGCCACGGAGAGCGCACTTGGACGATTGATGGCAAGTCGGTCCACTACTTCGACGCTTGGAGCTACACCGAATTCTTCAACTTGCTGGGGAATCCGGGCGCGGTCGTCCCGGTCAGCCATTCATCCGAAGGCCTGCCAATCGGCGTACAACTCGTCGGCCGGCCTTGGGAAGAAGAGCAGGTTTTGTCGGTTGCAGCCGCGCTCGAGAAGGAATGTAAAGCGTGGAAGGCCCCTCCGATTCATTGAACGCGCAGTGGAACACACGGTAGTATTTTTGTATTATTCCGCCTGCTGTCTCGTCTGTATAACGTTATCTGCGCGGGATTTCAGCTACTGTGGGGCTGAATTCGTAGCACTGCTGAACGTCACTTCTCATGCGGGAAATGCCAACATCTCAGGGATTCGCGGGCCGGGCTTTGTCGTGGCTCATTCCTTTTCTCGTCGTCTCTGCCGCATATCTCTACACCTTTCCTCAGCCCAATATTTTTTATGCAGGTGTTGTCCTGCTGCACGCCGTCGGAGGTGCACTCGCTGCAATCCTTCTGATCCCGGCGTTCCTGCGGTTGATGCGCACGGGGAGTCTATCTTCCCGCATTGGCTGGCTGCTGATTGCGGCGGGCGCAATCATCGGACTGATCCTCATCAAGACCGGAACTTCACGCCCTGAATGGAACAAGCTCTATTCCCATATTGCGGTATCGCTGACCGGTGTGGGCCTGCTGATTGCGGGGCGATGGGGGCGCGAAGCGTCCGATCCGGCGCCGCTCAGCACGAGGCTGGCGAGTGGTGCCATGCGCGCCGCGGTCTGCCTGGCTGTGCTCGCCGGCATTGGCTACGGCGCGCGCTACGTGCGGGAAGGCTGGCAGTCGCGCAACCGCATCGAGAATCCGACCATGCCTCCTGACACCATGAACGGAGAAGGCGACGGACCTGAAGGTTCATTCTTCCCGAGTTCCGCGCAGGTTTACGGCAAGCAGAAAATCCCTAGCAAGTTCTTCATGGAGTCCGACTCCTGCAAGCGTTGCCACGAAGATATCTATAACCAATGGTTTAGTTCGGCGCATCATTTTTCGTCGTTCAACAATCAGTGGTACCGCAAGTCGATCGAGTACATGCAGGATACGATTGGCACCAAGCCCTCGAAGTGGTGCGGTGGATGTCATGATCCTGCCGTTCTTTATGCGGGGTTGATGGACACGCCGATTAAGCAGATCGTGCACCGTCCTGAAGCGCAGGCCGGGTTGGGCTGCATGATGTGCCATTCCATTGCCAACGTGAAGAGCACGATGGGGCAGGGGGATTTTTATCTCGAGTATCCCAAACTGCACGAGTTGGCGGCGACGAAGAATCCAGTGGCGCGCGCCTTCCATGATTTCCTGATCAAGCTGAATCCCGAGCCGCACCGTCGGGTGTTCCTGAAGCCGTTCATGCGCGATCAGACGGCGGAGTTTTGCTCCTCGTGCCACAAGGTGCACCTGGATATTCCTGTCAACAGTTACCGCTGGTTCCGAGGCTTTAACGAGTACGACAACTGGCAGGCGAGCGGAGTTTCGGGGCAAGGAGCGCGGTCGTTTTACTATCCGCCAAAGCCGCAGCAGTGCGCCGATTGCCATATGCCCATGGAGTTGTCGAAGGATCAGGGAAACATTAATGGAGCCGTCCACTCACACCGCTTTCCCGCGGCCAACACCGCCGTCCCGACAGCGAATGAAGATCCGGATCAGCTGAAGCTGACGGAAAGCTTCCTGAAGAACGGACAGCTGACAGTGGACATTTTTGCTCTGTCTCCGGCGCAAGCTCCGCTCAAGCCCGGGGCGAGCACGCAATCGGATCTGTCAACCACATTCGCGGTCGGAGAAGAGGCTGAGAGCAAGGTCAATGCCGAGAATGCCGGTGAAGTCGCTCCGGTGACTGCGCCGCTGGACGTGGTACAGCCGGCACTGCGTCGAGGCGACACCGTACGCATCGATGTGGTCGTGCGCACGAAGAAAGTTGGACACTTCTTCCCCGGCGGCACCGTTGATGCCTACGACACGTGGCTTGAATTGAAGGCCATAGACGATAAAGGGCAGACGATTTTCTGGAGCGGTGCTGTCGACGCCAACGGCCACGGTCCGGTCGAAAAAGGGGCGCACTTCTACCGGTCGTTGCAGATCGATGCGCATGGAAATCCCATCAACAAGCGGAATGCATGGGCCACGCGGGCCGTCGTATATGTGCGCCTGATTCCCCCTGGTGCGGCCGATACGGTGCACTATCGCATGTCCATTCCGCAAAACGCGGGCAACAAGATCACATTGCATGCTCGCCTGTGCTACCGAAAGTTTGCGTGGTATGGGACGCAGGAAGCCTTCGCGGGAATCCCCGACGCGTCGAAGCCGAACGCGGTTGCGCCGGACTATGATGACCGCCCAACGTTATTCACCGCATCGCTCAGCGGCGTCTCGGCGAAAGAAGAGAAGATTCCTGACCTGCCGATTGTGGCGATAGCCGAGAACGAAGTCACGCTGCCGGTGGCTGCGCACGGCGCACATTTGGCAGAGCCGAAGACGATTGTGCGTAAAGAAGAATGGCAGCGCTGGAACGATTACGGAATCGGATTGTTCCTGCAAGGCGATTTGAAAGGCGCGGCGACGGCTTTCTTGAAGGTGACTGAGGCCGATCCGAATAATCCCGACGGCTGGGTCAACATCGGCCGCTGCGCCGAGCAGGAAGGCGACATGGCTCGCGCTCGCACGGTGCTGGAGAAAGCTATTTCACTGTCTCCGAACCTAGCCCGCGCCAATTTCTTTTACGCCAAGGTTCTTCGCGCGGACGGGAATTATGAAGGCGCTGCAGCGCGGTTGCGAGGCGTGCTCGCACAATATCCGCGGGACCGGGTTGCGATTAATGATCTGGGACGCGTCCTGTTTTTACAACGCAAATACGACGAGGCGGTGAAGATTTTGCAATCGGTGCTGGCGATTGATCCCGAAGATCTGCAGGCACACTACAACCTGATGCTGTGCTACAACGGACTCGGCCAGGAAAAGTTAGCCAAGGAGCATGAGGCGCGCTACCTGCGGTTCAAGGCCGACGAATCATCGCAGGCGATCACCGGACCGTACCGGCAAATTCATCCCGAAGATAATAACGAGCGGCAGGCGGTCCATGAGCACGTTTCGATTCCCCTGCCGAGCGCTACGAAACATGTGGTGACGGCTGGCGCCGCCGTTCGGCCGCAGGCTGTCCGGCCAGCGTCCAGCAAGTCATCTGCCGGGGCGTCCAAATAATGATTTCTTCCGTAACTCAACTCTCTAGCAATGTAGCGAGACAAAGAGAAAGACAGAAGAGCTCTTTCTTGCACTTCCTCGGGGCTTCCGTGACTCTGTGGTTGATCGTCGTGACGCTTGCCCTAGCCTCTGAAGCGCAGCAGGTCCACTTCCGCGATATCACGGCGCAAGCCGGAATCCACTTTACGCACAACAACGGCGCCTTCGGAAAGAAGTGGCTGCCAGAAACCATGGGACCCGGTTGCGCCTTCATCGACTACGACAACGACGGCTATCCTGACATCGTGCTGGTCAATGGCGACGATTTCGCCGGCCATCCGCACGCTGGCGCGACCACTCTGAAGCTTTATCACAACAATGGCAACGGCACCTTCACCGACGTCACGCGCAAAGCAGGACTCGCGGTTCCGATGTTCGGCTTCGGGGTTGCCGTGGGCGATTACGACAACGACGGCTTTGACGATCTCTTCATCACTGCGCTGGGCCAGAGCCATCTGTTTCACAACAACGGCAACGGCACGTTCACCGATATCACCAAGACTGCGGGAATGTGGGGCCCGAACGAGTTCTCGACCAGCGCCGCCTGGGTCGATTACGACCGCGACGGCAAACTCGATCTCGTCGTCGCAAACTATGTGCAGTGGAGCGAGCAGGGCGACCTTTATTGCACGATCGATGGCGCGCACAAGTCCTACTGCACGCCCGAGTCATACAAGGGCACTTCGCTGCGACTTTGGCACAACCTGGGCGGCGGCAAGTTTGAAGACGCTACCCAGAAGGCCGGGTTGGGCGATCCCACGTCGAAGAGTCTGGGCATCGCAGTTCTCGACTACAACGAGGATGGCTGGCCCGATCTCGTGATCGCGAACGACACGCAGCCCAACAAGCTCTATCTCAACAAGAAGGATGGAACGTTTGAAGAGCGTGGCGTCGCTGCTGGCATCGGCTTCAGTGAAGATGGCATTGCACGCGCGGGCATGGGTGCCGACGCCGCCGACTACGACCGCAGCGGACACGCCAGCATCCTCATCAGCAACTTTGCGAATCAGATGGTCTCGCTCTACCACAACGAAGGCCACGGACTCTTCGTCGACGAGGCTCCTCAATCAGAAGTTGGCCGGGCCAGCCTGGTTACGCTGGGTTTTGCCTGTTTCTTTTTCGACTACGACAACGATGGCTGGCAGGATATTTTTGTCGCCGACGGCCACATTGAAGATCAGATTGAACGCGTGCAAAAGCGTGTCAGCTATGCCGAGCCGCCGCATCTGTTCCGCAATCTGAGCGGCGGAAAGTTCACCGAAGTCACGGCGCAAATGGGAAGCGTCTTTGCCGCGCCAAAAGTGGCGCGGGCCGCGGCTTATGCCGACATTGACAACGACGGTTTCCTCGACGTGTTGCTGACTACGAACGCAGGGCCCGCCTATCTGTTTCACAATGAGGGTGGAACGAATCACAGCGTGCGTTTCAAGCTCGTGGGCACGAAGTCGAATCGCGATGGGATCGGCGTGGTTGTCCGTGTGAACTCGGGAAGCGACAAGCAATGGAAGATGTTGCGGTCAGGATCAAGCTATCTATCGCAGAGTGAATTGGTGCTGACCTTCGGCATGGGCGCACAAGCCAAAGCAGATAGCGTTGAAATTCAGTGGCCCAGCGGGCAGGTGGATAAGCTTTCCAATATCGATGGCGGTCAGACCGTCACGGTGCAAGAAGGGAAGGGCGTCATTTCCAAGCGCGCCTACGGCTCGGAAAAAGCAGAAACCACAAAGGGCACGAAGGCTCACGAAGGAAAGACGGACCTTACGCGAAATCGGTTTCCTTTGTGATCCTTCGTGTCCTTTGTGGTTAAATTCCTCTGATGACCTCTCGACTCTTCACTGCCTTTACTGTGACCCTTCTCGCCGCCCTCGGCCTCCTTTCCTCGGAGTCGAAACCGAACACAATCGAGGCCGCGCGCCTGAACAATCTCGGCGTCGCCTACATGAACCAGCAGCTTTTCGAGAAGGGATTGAAGTCTTTTCAGCAGGCGGCGGAAGCCGATCCCAAGCTGGCGATTGCGCGCCTGAACGTCGGCATCGCATACCTGAACCTGCAGAAAGTGGACGAAGCTAAGGCGGCGTTCGAGGACGCGCTCAAGCAGGATCCAAAGAATCCCAATGCCTGGTACGGCCTCGGGATGCTGGCTAAGAATACGGGCGACGCGGCGGCCGCAAGCGACGCTTTCAAGCGCGTCATTGAGATCGACCCGAATGACGCCGACACCTGGTATTTCCTGGGCACGGCATATGTACAAGGCAAGCAGTTCCCGCAGGCGATTGACGCTTTCGAGCGCGCGCTGAAAATCAGTTCCTTACATGCTTCGGCAGAGTTTGGATTATCGCGCGCGTACCAGCAATCCGGAGACGTCGATCATGCCCGCGAGCATCTGAAAAAATTCCAATACATCACGCAAAACAAAATCGGTGCGCCCATGAGCCTATCCTATGGCGAACAGGGGCAGTACTCTCGCGCAGTAGAATCGCCGCAGGCTGTGCTGAAAGCTCCAGCGCCGATCAAAGTGCGATTTGTCGATGTCAGTGCCGAGGCAGGCCTGGCTACTGCGACGCCCTCTGATCCCAAGTCTCCGCTGGAGATTGCTGGCACGGTTCCCAATCTGTTTGGATACGGTGCGTGCTTTCTCGACTATGACGGCGATGGCCGCCCGGACCTTTTTGTCGCGGACCGCGGTAAGGAAGGTGGTCTCGCGCTGTATCACAACCTAGGCAATGGAAAGTTTGAAGACGTCACGCGCAAGGCTGGGCTCGATCCCTCCCTTCATGCAACGAGTTGTACGGCCGGCGACTACGACAACGACGGCTTTGTCGACTTAGCGATTGGGCTCGATGGCCGTCTTTTGCTGGAGCACAATGAGAGGAACGGCATATTCAAGGATGCGACTGGAACTTCCGGCATTCACACGGACGCCCTGATTCTCGGGCTAACGTTTATTGACTATGATCACGATGGCGACCTTGACCTTTACGTCACACAGTTCAATTGGAACCATCAGCTTTCCTTTGATTCCGGCGTCTCCTTCTTCGCTAAGAACACGGCCAGGCACGTCATGTGGAGGAACAATGGAAATGGCACTTTTGCCGATGTGACCGACTCCACGGGATTGGAGGCGACTGGATCAGCCGTGGGTGCTGTCGGTACTGACTACAACAACGACCGCGCTGTCGATATCGTCATGGCGTCGGCAAAGGGTCCTAAAGTTTTCGAGAACCCGAGGGAGGGGAAGTTCAAGCTGCGACAACTCGTGGCCGATCCGGTTCCAGCACTTGGCGTCGCTGTTCTCGATTTCGACCATGATGGTTGGATGGACTTTGCTTTTACCCAAGCCGGAACGCCGGCGCTCACTTTATGGCGCAACAACCGCGGAAACTCTGAACCGGTCGCGTTTCCCGTTCCCGATTGGGTCCATGCTTGGGGCGTCGCCGCCTTCGACTACGACAACGACGGCTGGGTCGATCTGGTTGCTGTCGGCGAAACCAAAGAGGGCAAGGGCGAAGTGCGACTCTTCCGCAATCTCGGTCCCGATGGTTTCAAGGACGTTACCGCCGATGTGGGTCTCGATAAGATTCAACTCAAAGACCCGCGTGCAATCATCACCGGCGACTATGACAATGACGGCACTACCGACCTGCTCATCACTCAGAATCATGGTCCTGCGGTTTTACTCAAGAACGAAGGCGCCAATCAGAATCACTGGCTGCGGCTCTCGCTCAAGGGACTCGCCGACAACAAGTCCGCCATCGGCACCAAGGTTGAAGTCTTCTCCGGCGGCAACCGGCAGAAGTTTGAGATCTATGGCTCCAGCGGCTATCTCGGACAGAACTCTCTCGATATCGTTGTCGGCTTGGGTGATTCCAAAGAAGCCGACATCGTGCGCATGCTGTGGCCGACTGGCGTGCTACAGGATGAAATCCAGGTCGCCGGTGACAAGGGCCAGGACTACATCGAGATCGATCGTCGAGGCAGTTCCTGTCCAACTCTGTTCGCGTGGAATGGCGAGCGCTACGAATTCGTTGCAGACATGCTGGGTGCAGGCGTGGTGGGCCATTGGGTAGGGCCGGGGCAGCGCGACGTTCCACGCCCAGTCGAGTACATCAAGCTGAATCGAAATGCGGTTCGGGAGAAAGATAGTGTTCACTTCGCGAACGGAGTTTGTCATCCTGAGCGAAGCGAAGGACCTATGAACTCCACGACGAATTGCACAGATCCTTCGCCGCAAGAACCTGCGACTCCGGATGACAAGGCGCGCGATTCAGGGAATACTCTCAGCTTCCGATTCATGGAGCCATTGGAAGAAGCTGTCTACCTCGATCAGGTACGGCTGATGGCGGTCGATCATCCCGCTGATACCGAGGTGTATCCCAACGAGTATTTCGCATCGAACCCGCCCTATCCGCCGTTCAAAGTGGTGTTGAGCCGCGACGCGCGGTCGCCGGTCGGAGCATGGGATGAGCACGGGCACGACGTTCTTCCCGCCCTGCAGGCACACCGCTACTTCGGTGATTTCACGCTAACGCAATTTGCCGGGTTCGCGAAGCCACATACGCTCACACTCGACCTCGGCGAACCTTATCGCGGAGGCCCGCTATGGCTGTTGATGCACGGCGAGGTCGAGTACTTCACAGCGAACAGCATGTATGCCGCATCGCAAGCCGGAGTGGAAGCGATCTCGCCGTATGCGGAAGCCCTCGGAGAAAACGGCCAGTGGAAGCGCGTAGTCGACGATCTGGGATTTCCGGCCGGCGGCCCTCGCACCATGACCGCCGACCTCACCGGCAAGTTGCCGCCGGGCACGCGGAAGATTCGCATCACGACTACTCTGCAGGTTTATTGGGACAACATTCTGATTGACCGCACAGCACAGACCGCCGCACGCGAGGTCCCCTTCGACAAGCTCAGGGCAGGCTCTCGCCCCACCGGAGAAAACGCGGGTCTTCGGGATGACGCCGCTAGTAAGAGGGTACGGTTGTCGCCGATTCCCTTGGTCCATGCCGATCTCGAATTTCACGGATACCCTCTGAAGAGCGAAGGCAATCCCGCGGGCAACGTGCAGTACGTCTACGAGAAAACCAGCGCGACCGGCCCCTACACGCGTCCCGCGGGAACGTACACCCGCTATGGCGACGTGCTGCTGCTGCTCACTGCAACCGACGACAAACTCGCGGTATTCGGCTCTGGCGACGAGGTGCAACTCGACTTCGATCCGTCTAGCCTGCCCGCGCTTCCCAAGGGCTGGGTGCGGGATTATTTCTTCGCCGCCAATGGCTATGAAAAAGATATGGATTTCTACGCGGCAGAAGGGAACTACGTTGCCCCCTTGCCGTTCCTTAGCATGGGTGAATATCCGTATCCGTCCAAGAAATCATTTCCGCTCGATGATGCGCACCTCGACTATCTGCTGGAGTACAACACTCGCCACATGTCAGGCCACGAGCAACGCGGATACTGGTTCGACTATGGTGAGAAGAAATAGAGCCTGAATCGGCATATTACGGAAACGTTTTAATATTGACAATTTCGCCCTTCCCATAATCCAATAGCCGCACCCATGGAAACCACTGCCGCGCCTTCCTCCGCCCCTCCCCGGCTCCGCCGCACGCTCACGCTGTGGGACCTGATTTTCTACGGCATCGTCCTCATCCAACCCATTGCGCCGGTTCCTCTGTACGGCGTGGCGCAGAAACTCTCCGACGGCCACTTCGTCACCATCATTATCATCGCCCTGTTCGCCATGTTGATCACGGCGGTGAGCTACGGCCGCATGGGCGCTTTGTATCCGACGGCGGGATCGGCCTACACGTATGTCGGCAAAGGACTCAACCCTCATCTGGGATTCCTCGCGGGCTGGGCAATGATTCTTGACTATCTGCTGCAACCACTCATCAATACAGTTTGGATATCGACTGCGCTGCACGCGCGATACGTGCCCCAGGTTCCTTTTGTCGTGTGGGCGTTGCTGATCGCGGGAATTATGACCGTGCTGAACCTGATTGGAGTAAAGGCCTCGGCGACCGCGAACAAAGTTCTGCTCGCGATTATGTCGGTAGTAGTGGTCGCCTTCATTGTCCTGGCATTGAAGTTTCTGTATGGCGGCCAAGGCTGGGCTGGGCTATTTTCCCTGCAACCGATTTATGATCCGAAAACGTTCGATTCACACAAGATCCTGACTGCGACTTCATTCGCGGCGCTGACCTATATCGGTTTCGATGGCGTGACGACTTTGGCCGAGGATGTGGAGAATCCGAAGCGCAACGTCCTGTTGGCAGTCGTTCTGACCTGCATCTTCGCGGGTGTCTGCAGCGGCGTGGAGGCTTACTTAGGTGCGCGCGTCTGGCCGGACTGGCAGTCGTTCCCGAACCTTGAAACCGCATTCATGGATATCTGCAGCCGCGTTGGTGGCAAGCTCTTGTTTAATTCCATGGGATTCATTCTGATCGTTGCCGCATTCGGCAGCGGACTGACCGGCACTCTGGGTGCGGCACGGTTGCTCTTCGGCATGGGACGTGACAACGTGCTGCCCAAGAAATTCTTTGGTAAGCTCAAACCCGGTACCAGCACGCCGACTAACAACATTCTCTTGATCGGTGGGTTGGCATTTCTGGGCGCGGTCCTACTCAACTACATTGGCAGCGCCTATGAACACGCGGGCGAATTGCTTAACTTCGGAGCCTTCCTCGCCTTCATGGGCGTGAATTTCGCCTGCTTCTGGCAGTTTTCGGTAATTTCAAAGAAAACAGGCGAAAAGCGGAAGCTGTTGCGCGATGCGATCCTGCCCCTGCTTGGATTCGCTTTCTGTGCCCTGATCTGGTTCAACCTGAATGTCATCGCCAAGACCGTCGGCGGCATCTGGTTCGCGATTGGGATCCTGTATGTGGGATCCAAGACCAACTGGTTCCGATCAAAGCCCGTGATGATTGATTTCAGTGACAACTGAGGCGTCTTGTAATTGGGAAATTGAGTAATTGTGAAATTTGATTCGAGGAGCGGGCCCATGCTCGGTTCCAGCAACATCGTCGCGTTTGTCCCGATTACCGACGGCGAGAAGGCGCGCGCGTTCTACGAGGGCGTGCTCGGGCTGCGTTTCATTAAGGACGACGGGTTCGCCACGGTATTCGAGGCGAACGGAATCAGGATTCGCGCCGCTAAGATGAAGGAAGTGAAGCCCGCGCATTTTACCGTCCTGGGCTGGGAGGTATCCGGGATCGAGGACGTGGTTCGCGCCCTGCAGGCGAAGAGCGTGAATTTCGAGATCATCGGCTTCTTTAAGCAGGACGAGTTGGGGATTTGGACTGCGCCCACCGGGGATAAGGTGGCGTGGTTCAAGGATCCCGACGGGAATATTCTGTCCGTTTCGCAGCACGTGTGAGAAAAATTGTGTAATTGGGAAGATGGTCATCGAGTAATTGAAAAGCCCACACTACTTGTTTTCAAATTCCCCAATTACTCAATTCCCCAATCACACAATTCTCTTTACTCCACGTTCCACCCGCTGACTTCGACAGCTGCTTTCGCTCCGCCCAACTCGCTGGCTCGGTAGCTCGCACTGACTTCACGCTTCTCACCAGGCATCAGAGAAATGTAGTTGTCTTCCCAAACCACCGGCAGAATCTCGTCTCCCTTGGCGCCCTTGTTGACCTTCAAGCGAACAAAGAACGCCAGATTCTTGCTCGGATTCTCAAGCACAACATGGGTCACTTCGTCTTCGCCCTTGCGCTCACTGCGATCCGTGACCTTCAGTTTCACCTTGGGTAGTTGTGACAACGCGGTGAAGTCCGCGTAGTCGGCCGTCGGGGTCATCCACCACGTGCTTTTCGCCCAGTCAAGAGTTTCAGGCTTGGTCGAGAGCCAGTAGAAATTCGAGCCAACAAGTTTCCCCGTGGAGTCTTCCAGCCTGAGGACCAGGAAATACGTCGGACTCAATCCGGAGATGTCGGGCAGAGGGAAGATCTTCGTCGTGCTGTCGGCGCCGGCGTCGACCGTGTTCGATTGCGTAAACTTCTCAGTCGCGTCCAGGTTGTAGACCTTCGTGGTGAGTTTCAGCCCCTTCGCATCTTCGTACTGGCTACTGACCAACCAGATCGAATGATCGTCGTAGCCATAAAGCGGATGCAGGGCCTCCATCGAGCGCTTCGCCCCAAAATATCCGCCGCCGGGACGCAAGTAATAGTCGTACAGATGCCAGATCATCGAAGGCCACGCATTGTTCAGCATCCACTGAATTACGCCCGTTGCCTCATACTTGTTTCGGCTGTAGGCCTCGTACATGGCGCGCACACCTTCGTAGGTTTGCATCTGCGACTTAATGGCGAAGTCTTCTACGTTGTCGGACTTTCCATAGCGATTCGCCAGTGCCTCGCTGAACACTCCGATGGTTTTGAATTCCCCACCGCCGGCGTGGTAATTCCAAACATCATCGACTGGCCACATGTGATCTTTGCCCACCATGGCGCGGATGCTTTCAATCGGTGGGACAGCCGGTCCCATGCTGGTTTCCATGTTGAATCCGTAAGCGCCGCCGCAGCCTCCCGGATTGCACTGCTTACGTCCGGGCTGGCCTTCGGGCGTGTCCACCTGCCAATAGTTGGGCGCGACATATTCATAAGGACCCGTCATCTTCACGCCGCTATCCCCGGTCACGCTTGTTTTCTTTCCTGTAGCCGACGAGACAACTGGATTCGGCCAGAACAAGTCCTTCTCCACATCGAGGTACATCTGCTCCACATCCGGTGGCGGAGGATTATCGCTGCCATTGAGCCACATGACCAGGCTCGGATGGCTGCGCAAGCGATAAATCTGATCGCGCAACGACTGCTTGGCGATCTCAAAATCTTTCGGCTGCCAGCGCGGCCAACGCTCCCAGAAATCGCAGCAGCACCAGCCCGCCAAGACGAGGATGCCTTGGCGGTCCGCAGTTTCGTAGAATTCTTCGCTTTCGAGCTTGCCTTCGAGGCGGACCGTGTTCAGTCCCATATCGCGGACGTAGCGGAATTCATCCTGCAGGCGTTGCGAGTTTTCCCGTAACATCAGGTCTGGCGTCCAGCCGCCACCGCGAATCAGGATGTTCTTGCCGTTAATGTGGAATGCGCGTCCGCCGACCGAGTTGAAATCGGAGGTGACTTCCCGAATACCAAACTCAGTGGACGTATGATCGCTGACCGCGCCGTTGGCTTCGAACTCCATGTGCAATGGATAAAGATTCGGCTTGCCCATTTGCGTGGGCCACCAGAGGCGCGGGTTTGCGAAAACCAGTTCCGGGAACTTGTCGGCCGTGAAGGTTACGTCTTTGGCCTCGTTCGGAGCGAGCTCTACGTCCTGCTCGAACTTGACTGCTTCAATCTGTCCCTTGAGCTTGCCTTTGACTGGCTGGCCTGTCCCGTTCTTGACTTGGGTCGTCACCGTGAGTTGTGCGCTGTCGTTCGTCGGCATATTCAGTTTCGATACAACCGTCGGGTAGCGCAGAGCGACCGGTCCGCTGGTCGTGAGGTAGACTTCGCGCCACAGTCCCATGTTCTTGTCGGGAGGCGCGGGATTCCAGTCGACGAAAGTAATCGCGAGATCGTGGTCGGTAGGAGAAAACACTTGAACCGCGAGAACGTTCTCCGCGCCCGGCTTGGCCGAGTCGGTCACATTGAACTCGTAGGTACGCCACGCTCCCGCAACGTCGTCATCTTTGGCAATCTGCTTCCCGTTTAGCCAGATGTTGGCCCGGTAGTTGATACCATTGAACTTCAACCATACGGTCTTGCCTTTATAGGACGCTGGCACCGCAAACTGTTTGCGGTACCACCAGGACACCGCATAGGGGCTGTCGGGGGCCATCGGGATATTCGAGAAATTCGCGCCGATGGGATACGTCACGCCGGCAAAGTCGCGCAGGTTCGTACCGAAGAGTGGATCGGGAAAGGTCTTATCCTTTACCAGCGCGGCCACCACCGTGGTTGGAACGGTCGCGGCATGCCATCCTGTTGGCGCAAATCGCGATGTCGAGATGACTTCTCCCTTGGCTTCAACCTTCGCCGATGTTTGCAGTGACCAGCCCTCGCGCAGTTCGAACTTGGCTTCCGTCGCGGATTTTGTCGTGCCAGGGGTCTGGGCTAAAAGAAGAGATGAAACCAGAAGAGCTTGGAGGAGAATGAAGCCGGTAATCGCGGCCCGCTTGCCTGTAGTCATGGCGCTCCTAATCAATTGCAGTTTCTGCTTGCAAGTCAGTGGAGGCCTGCTCACGCAAAAGCCCCCGAGAATGGATAACACTTATATTAATTCGTTTCAATAGCGGATTTTTTGAAATCTTACGTGTCGGGACACCATCCTGACGCGAGGAGTACATCGCCAAACGAAACGGCCCGGTGCACGCCAATCCCCGTAGTTTATAATTAAAAATTCGCCTTTCCACTCTGGAGTGACAAGAAAATGATCCGATTTTTGCAGACCCAAGGACCCACGAAGAAAATCATTCTTAGCGGCATACTTCTCGTCATTTGCGGCGCGATGGTGATTACGTTTATTCCTGGTGGCCTAACGTCTGAGCTAACAGGCCAACCCGGCGCGGGTGTAATAGCGAAGGTGGCTGGCGGAGAGATCAGTGCGGAAGAGGTGCGCACGACCGCGCGTCAAATGGCTCAGCAAGACGCCCAGCGCTACGGCGAGATGGCGGGAAAGCTGATGCCATTTCTAATCCAGCAGGAAACTCAGCGTGCGGTGGAACAGTTAATCAGCCGCCAGGCCCTGCTCAGCGAAGCCCAGCGTATGGGCCTTCGCGTCACGCCGGAAGAAGTCAAAGACGAATTGCAGCACGGCCGATACGCTGCCACGTTTTTTCCCGGCGGCAGCTTCATCGGTCAAGTTGAGTACGAGGACATGCTGCAGCGTGCCAACCTGACCCCCGCCAAGTTTGAAGAAGCGGTAGGCAACGACATTCTGCTGACCAAGCTACAGGCACTGATTTCCGGCAGCGCCAGTGTAAGCGAAAGCGAAATTCATACCCAGTTCATCAAGCAGAATTCTAAGGTGAAGTTTGACTATGCCTTGTTGAAGCAGGATGACCTGCGCAAGGGACTACATCCGACCGACGAGGAACTGAAGGCTTTCTACGAAGGTCACAAAACGACCTACGCGAACTCGATCCCCGAAAAACGCAAGGTCAAATACGCGGTGGTCGACACGGCGAAGGCCGAAGCTGGGGTACAGGTTACGCCCGATGATCTCCGCGCCTACTACGATCAGCACCGTGATCAGTATCGTACGCTGGATCAGGTGAAAGTCAGTCATATCCTCATCAAGACCCCCCTGCCCGGTCCCGATGGCAAAGTGGACGAGAAAGGCGCGGCCGAGGCTCAGCGTCGCGCCGAGGACTTGTTGAAGCAGTTGAAGGCCGGCGCCAAGCTGGAAGACGTGGCGAAGAAGTATTCAGAGGATCCGGGCAGCGCGAAGCAGGGCGGTTCGCTCGGCTGGATCGGCAAGGGACAGACCGTTCCCGAATTTGAGAAGGCTGCGTTCTCCCTGCCCAAGGGCCAGATCAGCGATTTGGTGAAGAGTAGTTACGGCTTCCACATTATTCGCGTCGACGACAAGCAGGACGCACATGTGAAAACGCTGGACGAAGTGAAGGCCGAAATCGAGCCGATCTTGAAACATCAGAAAGCGCAGCAGATCGCGCAGAAACAGGCTGACGCCTTGTTGAAGTTGGCCCGGGACAAGGGTCTGGACGCGGCTGCGGCCACCCAGGGCATTCCGGTCATCAATTCGGACTTCTTCGGCCGCAAAGACATGCTGCCGGGCCTTGGGCCGGCAACTCAGTTCATGGACGCGGTATTCGCTGCAACCGAGAAGTCGCCGCCAGATATGGCGCCTGCATCCCAAGGTATCGTGGTTTATCAACTACTGGGGATAAAGCCCGCTTCGACGCCGACCTTCGAAGAAATCCGCAGCAAGGTAGAAGACGAATTCAAAAACGAGCGTTCCACGACTTTGCTGGCACAAAAGATTCAAGAACTGTCGGATCGCGCCAAAGCCGAACATGACCTGAAGCGTGCTGCGAAAGAGTTGGGCGCAACCGTCAAGACCAGCGACTTCGTTCTGCCCGACGGGCAAGTCCCAGATGTGGGCTCCATGTCAGGACAGGCTGCGGTGGCCTTCAACATGAAGCCAGGAGAGATCAGCGGACCGATCAACAACGGGCCGACTGCGGTGGTCCTTGCGGTGATCGAGAACCAGCAGCCTACCGAGGCAGATTTCGCCGAGAAGCGTGATCAGATTCGCGATCAACTGCTCATGGGTAAGCAACAAGAGCGCTTCGGCCTTTTTGTTTCCAGCCTGGTCGACGAAATGACGAAATCGGGGAAAATCAAGCGCAACGAAGAAGAGATCAAGGCACTTGGCCGCACCGGCAGCGAGCAGGGGATGTAGCGACGGTTCCATGCCTTTTCCCCGCGCCGCAGGCATTTTGTTGCATCCCACGTCGTTGCCTTCGCGCGGCGGGGTTGGTGACTTCGGTCCAGCCGCATATCAGTTCGTAGATTTCCTAGCCTCCGCCCGGCAGGGCCTTTGGCAAGTGCTCCCTCTCGGTCCGCTGGGTTACGGTAACTCGCCGTACTCCTCGACCTCGGCTTTCGCGGGAAATCCGCTTCTGATCAGCCTCGAGCGGTTGGTCGATCATCGCTGGATCGAACGGGACAAGCTCGATTCTGTCCATTCCACGGCGCTGACAGAGTCCGGTTCCGTCGCATACGATCAGGTCTTCGCCTACAAAATGCCGCTATTGTTCGAAGCGGCTCGAAGCTTCCTACGCGTTGCTTCGGCTGACGCGCGCCGCCGGTTCGAAGATTTTTGCGCAGAGAATTCCTGGTGGCTGGACGATTTTGTTTTGTTCGACGCCATTCGCGCACGTCATAAGCTTGCCAGTTGGAATCAGTGGCCGCACGATCTCGCGCACCGCGATCCCGCTGCGTTACAGGAGGCGCGTCAGGAACTCGCGGATGACATCCAGATCCGCAGTGCATTGCAGTTCGCTTTCTACGAACAATGGCGCGCCCTGCGGCGTTACTGCTCCGGCCGTGCAATTCGCGTGGTAGGCGATGTCGCGATATTTATGAATTACGACAGCGCCGAGGTTTGGACGCATCGCGAACTGTTCCGCTTGAAAGACGATCTCGAGCCGGAAGTCGTGGCCGGAGTGCCTCCAGATTTTTTTAGCAAGACTGGGCAGCGTTGGGGAAATCCACTCTATCGCTGGGATGTGATGAAGCAGCGCGGATATGAGTGGTGGATCCAGCGGCTGCGCTGGGCTACGCAGAACTGCGACTACATCCGCCTCGATCACTTTCGCGGCTTTGACCAGTTCTGGGAGATCCCCGCTGCCGATGACACCGCCGTGAACGGACGTTGGGTGGATGGGCCGCGTGACGATCTGTTTCTGAAGCTTCGAGAGTCTCTTGGCGGCTTGCCTTTTTTTGCAGAGGATCTGGGCCACATCACCCCAGAGGTGCACGCTCTCCGGGACCGGTTGCAAATTCCTGGGATGGCCGTTTTACAGTTCGGTTTTGGCGATGAAGGCGCGCACATGTATCTGCCGCATCGTTCTCAGGGCAAAGCGATCTATACCGGCACGCACGACAACGATACTGTCGTGGGTTGGTGGCATTCCGGCGCGGCCGAGCACGAGCGCCGCAATGCCGAAGCCTACGTGGGTCGCTGCGACGACGGTATCCATTGGGCGTTCATTCGCTCGGCGCTGTGTTCGCCGGCGAGCCTCAGCATGATTCCGCTGCAAGACTTGTTGGGCTTGGGCAGCGAGGCTCGTATGAATACTCCCAGTCTGCATGGCGGCAACTGGCGATGGCGTTTCGATCAGCAACAACTGACGCGCGACTTGGCCACGAAACTGGCTCTCCTCGTCGAATTGAGCGACCGCCTCCCCAAACCCTTCGCCGTTCAGGCGAGCGAGACCTTTGCCGCGTGATGCCACCGTGCTGTAGCGCCGGCATCTTGCCTGCTGTCGCCTGAGCCTGCCGAACGAATCTCCATTATGAATGTATTGTTACAGGAAGTGCGCTTTGCGCTTCAGCGCAGATCGTGTATAGAGGGTGGGGGAGTGTGAACGTGAGCGACGCGATCATTCAGGCCGTGGGCGTTGAGAAGTCCTATCCGCAAGCGGATGGCACGCGGATCCAAGTCGTGGGGCTTACCAATCTCGAAGTCGAACCGGGGAAGATCATCGCGTTATTGGGACCTTCGGGATGCGGCAAGTCCACGCTATTGCGCATCCTGACCGGCCTCGCGCAACCCTCCTCTGGAACGCTCCTGTGGCACGGCAAATCGCTCGATGGCCAAATGCCGAACGTGGCCATTGTCTTTCAAAGCTTCGCCCTCTTTCCCTGGCTCACCGTTCTGGAGAACGTCGAAGCTCCCCTGGAAGCGAAGGGAGTGCCCGCCGTTGAGCGGCGCAAGCGAGCCCTGCGCACCCTCGATACGGTCGGTCTGGACGGCTTCGAAACGGCGTACCCCAAAGAGCTTTCCGGCGGCATGAAGCAGCGCGTAGGCTTTGCCCGTGCTCTGGTGGTAGAGCCGGAAGTGTTATTCATGGACGAACCGTTTTCGGCTCTCGACGTTCTGACCGCCGAAAACCTGCGCGGTGAACTGCTTGAGCTCTGGCTGAACAAGAAGATGCCGGCCAGCGCCATTTTCATCGTGACTCACAACATTGAAGAGGCCGTGATGCTCGCCGATCGCGTCATGGTGTTGGGCAGAAATCCTGCTCGCATTCGTTCGGACTTTAATATCCGGCTCAAGCACCCGCGAGACCGCAAGTCCGCACGCTTTGTAGAACTCGTCGATTACATCTACAAAGTCATGACGGAACCCGAGCTTGAGCACGATCTCCCCGACGCCGAGACGACCGCTGAAATTATTCTGCCGACTGGAGGCCTGACGAAAGAGGTGCTGATGAAGGAGGCAGGGCCTGTCCGCACTGCGCGATATCAATTGCTGCCGCACGCGCGTGTCGGCGGAATCGCCGGCCTGACCGAGCTGCTTCGGGATCGGGGTGGTCGCGAAGATCTGTTCCGCCTCGCCGAAGAACTGGTGATGAACGTCGAGGACTTGCTGCCCATTCTCGAGGCCTGCGTTTTGCTGGGATTCGCTTGGCTGAAAGAAGGGGACGTGCAAATTACTCCCCAGGGAGTGGCCTTTGCCGAAGCCGATATTCAGCAGCGCAAGATCCTCTTCCGGCAGGCTGCACTGGAACAGGTGACCATCCTGAGGCAGATTGACAGCATTCTGAAGCGGAAGTCGGACCACTCCATCGCGGACGAATTCTTTCACGACATTCTCGACGAACATTTTTCCGAGGACGAAGTCCAGCGCCAATTTGACACGGCGACGAACTGGGGCCGCTACGCAGAGATTTTCGACTATGACCGCGAGAAGGGGATGCTGGTCCAGACCGAACCACCGTCGCCCTCCGAGCCTACAGTTACACCCGAAGGCGATTCCTCCGCGCCGCAATCCTAAGCAAAAGTTCCCAAGTCGACAGTGAACGTATGAAGAAACCAACCAGGCTTACGGGATTCTCGGCATATCAGATCTGGGCTCAACTGCCCCGAATCGAGATCTCGTATTTGCCTGACCTGCTCATGTTCGGAGCGGGCATCGCCTTGTTCTATGGCGTGCTGGTCGTCGGCCGAGCATGGCTCGGGCCCTTCACACCCGAGGTAGAAATCTCACGTCAACCTCTGGCCTTGATTGCCTACGCCGGATACTCACTACTGCGGATCACGATCGCATACCTGCTCAGCCTGGCATTCACGTTGGTATACGGTTACGTGGCCGCCTACAATCCACGGGCCGAACGCTTCATGATTCCTCTGCTCGATGTCTTGCAGTCGATCCCGGTACTTAGTTTCCTTCCCGGAGTCATGTTGGCGATGGTGGCTCTCTTCCCCGGCCGGCAACTGGGAGTGGAAGCCGGGGCAATCTTGCTCATCTTTACCGGTCAAGTCTGGAATATGGCATTCAGTTTCTACGCTTCGCTGAAAAGTATTCCGAAGGAAATGCGCGAAGCGGCGACTGTCTATCGATTCAGTTGGTGGCAGCGCTTCATTGAGATGGAGTTGCCGTTCGCGGCGATCGGTTTGGTGTGGAACTCCATGATGTCGGTAGCCGGCGGCTGGTTTTTCCTGATGGCCTGCGAGATGTTCGTGCTGGGCGCTCGCGACTTCCGACTTCCCGGGCTGGGCTCATATCTGCAGACCGCGGCCAGTGCAGGGGACACGCGATCGATTCTCTGGGGTGTGGCCACAATGATTGCGGTCATCGTATTGCTCGACCAGTTCATCTGGCGTCCTGTGATCGCGTGGGCCGAGAAGTTCAAGGTGGAGCAGGTGGAGAGCACCAACGCTCCGCGCTCGTGGGTGCTCGACCTGATTCAACATTCGCGAAGCCTAGCCCAGATTCGCAAGAAAACAGTGCACCCGCTGGGTGAACGCGTGATGCTGTATTTTTCCCGCAAAAAATTCAGCGACGAGAGCGTGCCCCGAAGTGTGTGGAAGACCTGGCTCACGCGCCTTCTGGCTGTCGTGCTGCTGGTCGCTATAAGTTACGGCGTTGTGCGCGTGGGAATGATTTTGGCCGGCCTGCAGAAGGTGGAGCTACACGAAGTCCTCTTCGGTCTGGGTGCTACCTTCTTTCGCGTGAACGTTGCGCTGATCCTAGGCGCATTGTGGACGATTCCCGTGGGGGTGGCGATTGGATTCAATCCCCGCCTTGCCCGCATTGCCCAGCCGCTGGCGCAGATTGCCGCTTCCGTTCCCGCGACTGCTTTGTTCCCGGTGGTGCTGCTGTTGCTGATCCGTGTGGGCGGTGGACTAGGAATTGGTTCGATCGTGCTCCTTCTCTTGGGAACGCAGTGGTACATCCTGTTCAACGTGATTGCGGGTGCGATTGCGATTCCCACCGATTTGAAGGAGTGCTGCTCCGTTTTTCAAATGCACGGGCTGGAGCGCTGGAAAAAACTCATCCTGCCCGGTATATTTCCTTACCTCGTCACCGGCATGGTCACGGCATCTGGCGGGGCTTGGAATGCAAGCATCGTCGCCGAGTATTTTCACTTCAAGGGACACATCTACACCACGGTCGGCTTGGGAGCCACTATCTCCCAGGCCACCGACGCTGGCAACTTCAACCTGCTGCTGGCCGCAACCATGATCATGGCGGCGACCGTCGTGACGATCAATCGCTTGCTGTGGCGCAAGTTATACGCGCTGGCCGAGACGCGTTACCGCCTCGAGACCTGATCAGCACTGGGCACGCTCGCCTGGTTACCTCCGGTTACTCACTCGCTTCCCCATAACTCATTTCATCGAGTTTTAATTTGCGCTTCATTTTGGCGCAATGCAACTGGGCTATTGGTATGAGATGCCGTCAGACCAATTGCACTCAGATCCGGCGCAGGCCGCGGTGTTGGCTCGCGTCGCTCAATTTCCCGGCTTGGCAGGAAAACTTGCGCCTGTCAGCAAGGTCACAGAGTTGTACCGGCGAGTGCAGCAGTCGCCCGAAGGGTTTCGTCTTCAAAGCTTGCTGGCCGAGATGCGAGTGGATCTGCGCGTCGCTGCCAGCGACGAAGAGCGGATTCCCGCCAGAGGTCCGGTGGTTGTGATGGCCAATCATCCGTATGGTGTGTTGGATGGTGCTATTCTCACCGTCCTCCTAACGCGCGTGCGGCCCGACGTAAAGGTGCTAACCAACTTTCTGTTGGCCGATGTGCCCGAGTTGCAAAAGCACTGCATTTTTGTCGACCCATTTCAGACCGACCGATCGGTGGATTCAAACCGGGGTGCTCTGCGAGAAGCTCTAGCCTGGCTCCAGAGCGGTGGCATGCTGGCGATGTTCCCCTCGGGCGAGGTCTCACATTGGCAAATGCCAGCGGCTCAGGTTGTCGATCCCGCGTGGAATGACACGGCAGTACGTTTACTCCGCAAGACTGGAGCGACGGCTCTGCCCGTATATTTCTGCGGGCGCAACAGCGTCGGGTTTCAATTGATGGGCATGCTTCATCCCAGCCTGCGCACAGCCTTTCTCCTGCAGGAATTCCTGCAGCAGGAAGGCAAGACCGTCGAAGTGCGCGTGGGCAGCGGCATTTCTGCAGACGCGCTCGAAGCAATCCGCGACGATCGTGAAGCCACCGAGTACTTACGCTGGAGGACCTACTTGCTCGCACGGCGAAGCAAGCCGCAATTGCTATGGCACACCGCGTTGTGGTCGCGTATTGCTTTCAGGTTGCAGCAACCACTGGCCGCTCCGGTGCCGGCGGACCTGCTGGCGAAGGAGGTGGAGATGCTCCCGGCAGACCGGTGCCTGGTCGAGAATGGCGATCTCGCCGTCTACCTTGGGAACGAGCCTGAGATCCCTCAACTCCTCTGCGAGGTGGGACGACTGCGTGAGATTACATTCCGCGGGGCGGGCGAGGGAACCGGGAAGACCTCGGATCTAGATGCCTTCGACAGATATTATTCGCATATTCTGCTGTGGCATAAAACGAAGCGGGAGCTGGTCGGAGCCTACCGCGCGGGTAACACCGTGAAGATTCTGGCCGAACGCGGAATCCGCGGAATCTACACTAGCACTCTGTTCCGTTACCACGAGCGCTTCTTTCAAAAGCTCGGTCCTGCGCTGGAATTCGGGCGCTCGTTTGTGCGGCCCGAGTATCAGAGGCAATACGCGCCGCTGTTGTTGCTGTGGAAAGGGATCGCCCGGATGGTTGCCAGACAACCGGAGATCCCAGTGTTGTTCGGTGCGGTCAGCATCAGCAACGACTACAACGAAGCTTCCCGCGAATTGATTTATCGCTACTTTGAATCGCGCATGCGGAAAGATGCGTTGGCGGGTTTGATCGAGCCGCGGCGACCTTTTCGACCTGCGCCTTTGCGCAAGTGGATTGCCAAAGTATCTTCCAGGCTCTTCGTGACCTCGACGACCTTTCTCGGCCCATCAATGACATGGAACTCGATGGTAAGGGTCTGCCCATCTTGCTGCGGCAATACGCCAAGGTCGGTGGCAAGCTTGTCGGTTTTAACGTAGACCGCAAGTTTTCTAACGTGCTTGACGGCCTCGTGGTGGTGGATTTGCGCCGGACCGAACCAGCTGTGCTGGAGCGCTACATGGGACAAGAAGGTGCAATTCGATTCCGGCAGATGCACGGCGCTGCGACAACGTGCTGAGGGCTTTACACTTCACTTGGAAGAGCGCAGGCGGGTTGCTTTCTCGGACAGTGCACATGCTTGTGCGGCGTCCTTCAGCGCCTCATCCAGACTCTCGCCGAGACGCGAGAGTTCGTCCTGACTCAATAATTGCTGCAGGCGCTCGAAGAGTTGGCGCTCCTCTTTGCGGATGTGCTCCGACATACGCTGACCGAATGCCGACAATTCAGCCGTAGACATGTGGCGGGCTTCCGCCTTCGCAAAGAATTCGCGCAGCACAGCGTGATCGGTCAACAGTTCGTCGAGAAGGGGAGTCAGTTCCTGAAACTTTCGTGCCGCCGGAAACACCACGCGCTCTTCCGCCTCGAAGTGAATTCTAATTTCGTTTTGAAAGTGCAGCGTAATCTCCGCCTGCCAAGTGGACAATTCAGCTTCTGGTATAGGCGACGCCCGATCGATGCGCACGCAAAGCGCCAGCGCATGCTGGTGCTGCCGGGAGAGTGGGACTAAGCTAGTGTCGCGCAGCATGGTAGGCGCTTGCCTCAGGAACTCTCGCGCACGAGTCCGGGCCAAGCCTCTCCCTCCTGACTGGCAGGTTCCAAGGAATGACGCACGGTCAGCCAATCCGTACGCACCCGCTCCCACTCCTGGATCAGCCGCCCATTGGCCTCAAAGAAACTGCGAATCCGGTATCGCTCCCAGCCCGCAACCTCCTCAAGAATTGGGGCCAGAACCGCAAGGGCACTGCTGCTGAGCACGGTTCGCTTGGCAATCTGCGTGACATTCGACGTCTCGGAAACCGCAATCGTCAGTCCGTCGCGCGAATTAATGTGCAACATCACGTGAATGTCGGAGCTCCCATCGCCTGTGTAGACGACGTGATCCGGCCCGGCAACTTGCTGTTCGAGCAAGCGATCGAGCAAAACTACTTTCCCGTAGCCTGCCGTCGCGCGCACGATGGTATCGATTTCGCCCGACGCCTTGTAGCGAAACTCCGTACCAAAAATGTGGTCGTGCGGGACGATATCCTCCAGTGCCGAGACCACAATCTCTACCGGAGCGGCCGACAGTACATAGAAGTCGAAGCGGTGTCCGTCGATGCCTGCGTCGAGAAGCTGGTAGAGCAGCTTGATGTCGCTCTTCAGCCGGATTCGCTTGCCAACTTCACGCAGGTGTTCCTTGCGAACTTTGGCTTTGAACTCCGGATCATGCAGCAGTAGATAGGCTAATTCCGCACCTTGCTGCACCAGGTTAATTTTGGCCATTCCCTTGGCTTTGCGCTCGAATTCCTCGATCGGAATGCCGACCAATTCCGCAAGCACATACCCGGAATCGTTAAAGGTGAGCGTCTGGTCGAAATCGCTCGCAAAAATGTAGCGTTTCAGCGGCTTGTCTGCCATAGGCGTATTCGATTCGCGCCCGAGTCCAATGCCCCATAAAAAGAATTGATTGCGATTATATGCCCGAATGCTTAACTCATTGGAAACAAAGAACTGGATTTGCCACGAGCTATCATCTGGAAGGAGATACAAGAAAGTGCCCGAAAATGCAGAACGATTTTTCGTTGTGACCGGTGGCCCGGGTTCTGGTAAGAGCGCGCTTGTTGATGCACTGGAGAAGTTCGGTTACGCGCGCTCGGTCGAGGCCGGACGAGGCATCATTCAGGATCAGGTGACTATCGGAGGCAGCGCGTTGCCCTGGAGTGATCACTCGCTATTCGCGGAGATGATGCTGTCCTGGGAGATGCGCTCCTACCGGATGGCGGGCCATGAAACCGGCGCGGTGTTCTTTGACCGAGGCGTACCAGACGTCCTGGGATACTTGCGACTGCTGAATCTACCTGTGCTCTCGCACATGCAGAGGGCGGCGAATACTTTCCGGTATAACCGCCGTGTGTTCATTACTCCTCCATGGCGCGAAATCTTTCAGCAGGACCGAGAGCGCAAACAGGACTTTGACGAGGCGGTGCGCACCTATGATGCCTTGGCCGCGACTTATACCGAACTGGGCTACACTCTTGTTGAGATACCATGCGTTCCCGTCGAAGAACGGGCCCGTTTCGTCCTAAGCAAGATCGAATGATTCAGCCCAGCCCTTCTGTTTCCCGCGAAACCCTCCGCGGAATCGAGGTTTTAGATGCGTCACCCTGTAGCGCTGGCGAAGGGATCTCGCGCGGACTGCTAACGAAACCGGCGATCTCGCCTTTACTAAATCCGTGAGCGCGTCCAGAATAGAAGGTTCGACCAACATCCCGATTTATCCGGCACATCAAAACAAGAAAAGAGGAGTCTCATGGCAGTCGTGACAGGTGAACTGATCCGAGCAATGAACTACGTGGAAGATATCACGGCAACTTTGCGCCGAATCTGCATTTATATTCCGGGCATGAGCGCAGAGGAGCGGAAGCGTTTAGCAGAGAGTCTGCGCGGGACCGTCACGGCCGTCAACGCGGCGATTGCCGATCTGGAAAGGGCGGAGAAATAGGTGGGGCAGGTGCAGACGATCGCAGTGATCGGCGCCGGGATCATGGGGCGAGGCATCGCGCATGCCGCTGCGTTAGGTGGATATCGCACAATCCTGGAAGACTTGCTGCCCGGGGCTCTGCGTAAGGCAGAAACCGAAATTCGCGCCAATCTCGACAAGGCCGTCGAGCTTGGCAAGGTCGCTTCCCACGACGCAGATGCGGCTTTCCAGCGATTGGAGTATGCGGGCTCCGTCGAAGAAGCCGCGCGCGAGGCCGATCTCGTCATTGAAGCCGTCCCCGAAGAAATGGAGTCGAAGATTGAGATCTTCACTCTGCTCGACAAAATCTGCCGGCCTACGACGATGCTGGCGTCGAATACGTCATCGCTTAGCGTCACCGAGATCGCCAGCGTGACCTATCGCGCGCAGAAGTGTCTCGGCATGCACTTCTTCAATCCCGTTCACAAGATGAAGTTACTCGAAGTGGTGCGCGCTCTCGAAACCGACGACGAGACTCTCGCAACGGCCGTGGAAGTGGGCAAGCGTATGGGCAAGGAAGTCGTGGTGATCAAAGAATCGCCTGGCTTCATCACTAGTCGTATCAACGCCATGATCGGGAACGAAGCGTTCTACATGCTGCAAGAAGGCATCGCCTCTGCCGCCGACATCGACAAGGCACTGAAACTCGGACTGAACCATCCCATGGGCCCGTTCGAGTTGGTGGATTTAGTCGGACTCGACACTCGGTTGAGCATTCTCGAGTACCTTCACAAATCGTTGGGCAACAAATATCGTCCAGCGCCACTGCTCGTCCAGTACGTGAAGGCCGGGCGATTGGGAAGAAAGTCCGGGCGGGGAGTCTACGAATATCCCGACGCGGCGGCTTCGAAGTAACTTTCAGCGCCCAAACTTTATTTTCCCGCGCTGGTTGCGTGTTCTTGGTATTGCCAATTCTTTCCGATGGCCACGCATGCATCCCGCACCGAGTTTCCGAGCATGATGGAATCGCCCGACGCGATGACATCTCCGTTCTTATTGGAAACTGCCCATCGGTTACCCTTTCCACCACCGTGCTGCAGCAGCAGGAAATAATCGGCTTTCTCTCTGATCATGTTCTCAGAGAAAGCCTGGCACTCCTTGCGCCGCTGCAGTTCCTGATAAATCTTCGCGACCTGGGGCTCCTTGCCGTTATGCGAAGAATCCACAATCACCTGAGAGTTGTCGCTTGATCCTGGATTGGACACGGCGTTGGGCATGACGTAAATAATCGCTCGGGGCGACGACGGATCGGCGGAACGGGCTTGACCACTCGCGAATGCACCTAACCGTAACCGCAAGGACTCCGACCAGTACGCTAACGCCAAAAGTTCGTCTCACGGTTACCTCCTTGGCGACCGCAGGCAGTCAAGATTCATCCACTCGTATCGGAATCTCGCACTCATATTTCAGGTTGTCCACAACTTTGTATAAATTTGTGAAAGCTCGCTCTGGCGGCTTATGGTCAATCTTTCGGCTTGCCGAAATTCAATCCTGCCAACGATCGTGCCCTCACTTCCTCGATTCCTTTGCTCGCAACCAGTACATGAAAGCTCTCGCCCATGCCGGCCGGGGTAACCATATGCTTGAGTTGTAGCGCGACCTTGGCGCGTTCCTGCGGCAAGCGGCATTCCTCAAAGGCGTCTGCAAATTCATTCGCTTCGCCGATGCCCAGCAGGAACTGTGATTGTGTGACCAGCTTTTGTGCCTGCATCGCTTGTTTTTCCGCGGCCGCCGCCAGCGCTGTAAAGTTCACATCGGCCGTGATGTCTTGTTCGCCCGGAGCTTCATACGCGTTAGCGCTGACCGAATGCTGGCGAACGGCTTTCAGCGTTCCGCGATGGCGACCCGCGAGTTGCTCTTCCCGCGTGTAGCCGTAATCGATCGCGACCACGAATCCGCGGTCGAACTGCGCCACCTTGCTCATTTGATTCTGCGCTTCGAGCGGAACTTCGACCCGTTCTCCAGCCTCGGGATGAATCGAGTACCGGTCAAGGAAATCCAGCTCCTCGGGCGAGGACGGAGCCCACGTCTCACGGAACCGGCCACTGCTCGAGCTGATGCGAAGTGAACCCTCCGAACTGAGAATTTCCACCGGCAGGGCATCGAAGAATTCGTTGGCAAATACGATCCGGGAAACATCCGATTCACGCTCGGAACCTAACACCGCCCTCCCAGATCCCAGGTGGCGACTCAGCGTGGCCTCAATGCGCTGGCGCAAGGCCGGCGACCGTTCGTCCAACTCGTAGCGCAAAGCATGAAAGAAGTCTGGGAACTTCTTTTCGGACCAATCCAGCACATCCTGAGCGAACAGACCACGCCCAGGGCCGAGCTCCATAACGACCATCGTTGCAGGAGATCCCAGCACCCGCCACATTTCCTCAAACTGCCGCGCCAGCAAGCGCCCGAAGACCGCGTGCACGTCGCTGGAGGTATAAAAATCCCCTGCTTTGCCGAACTGCGCTGCATTGCGCGAATAGTATCCAAGTTCAGGATCGTATAGGCACAACTCCATGTATCGCGAGAAGGGAATCGGCCCCTGCTTTTGGATCTCATTTTCGATCTTCTGGCGAAGCGCGTTCACAAACCCTTCCGCTGGCGGTCGGCGCGATCTTGTGGCGTGCGGATGAACATCTCCACGAAATAGTCGTGCAGCGCGTCGTACAATTGCCGCTGAAAACTCCATTCAAATTGCGCGTCGTCGAGATCTCGCGCATGCAGATCGAAGTAGTAGGTATGCACTGGGATGCTCGCATCCTTGAACTTGATGATGACTTCGACGCCTTCATTCTTCGCGCGTGCAGAAAAATCCAAAAGCGGGTGCTCGTACAGGCGCAACTGTTCTAACACGCGCTGCAGGCGAATCTGCGGGGCTTCCGGCATCGAAAGAATTGTAATGGATAGCCAATCTGCCACCGGGCCATTGGAGAAACGGATAAAGCAAGTTACAATTACGCCACTTCGAGCCTCTACTTTGCGCGTGTTGGGTAGAGACCATCGGCACTTGGGGGAAAATCAAATGGCCACCGTCGTCGCACCCGTGCGCCGGGCGCGTTCTCACTCCAAACTTGTATTCTTCGTGATCTTCGGTTTGCTCACCGTGTTCGTCACTTATATGAAGAACGCTCGCATCTTCGATCCCACATCCGAGATTGCACAGCATTTCGCTCCCGTGAAGTGGTATCTCGTGCCGCACGCCTTTTTCGGCGCCCTCGCCATGCTGTTAGGAGTGTTCCAATTCTCTAACCGCCTGCGTGCGCGCTATCTGACGACGCACCGGACCCTTGGCTACATATATGTGGTGAGCGTGTTCGTCGCCGCGCCGTTGGCCGTTCCAATGACGATGAGATACGGCCCATCCTTGGTGGCGGCGTCGAGCATGCAATCGTTTGGATGGATGATCACGACAGCCATCGCGCTCTACTGCGTGCGCCACGGCAACGTCACGCAACATCGCCGCTGGATGATTCGCAGCTATCCCTTTGCCATGGTCTTTACCGTTTCGCGCATGATCATTCCGATTCCGCCAGTCTTCCGGCTGGGTGTCGTCGGAATCGAAACCGCGGTCTGGATAACGATCGCGCTTGCGGCCATCTTGCCCAATATTTTCCTGGATTGGCGGGCCATAACGGCGCGCCCGCTTTCCAAGGCAGTGGCCGCCGACTGATCCCGCTGGATCGATCTCGTTAAATTGATCTACTCGTAGCGCAGAGCTTCGATGGGATTGAGCCTGGCTGCTTTGATGGCGGGCAGCATACCGCTGATGATGCCGACGAAGCTCAGAATGGCCGTCGACCAGATCAGCGTGGCGACATCAATGTATAGGTGGATGTCTCCCTCGCTGGCGTTCTCTTCAAACGCACTCCATAGCGTGAGAGATCCTACTGACCACGAGACCAGATAAGCAAGCACCACCCCCAACAGCCCGCCGAGAGCGGTGATCACGAGAGCCTCAGCGAGGAACTGAAACAAAATGTGCCACCGATGCGCGCCTAACGCCTTTTCCACGCCAATTTCGCGCGTACGCTGGGTCACCGAGACCAGCATGATGTTCATCAGACCGACACCGCCAATTCCCAGCGTAAGCAGGCCGATAAATCCCAGCAAAATCTTGATCCCCGTGGAGATGATCTGCAAGTCCATCAGATCGGCAAACACGTCGAAGACAAAAATGGCGCGTTGATCCTTAGGATTGAAACCATGGTGAAATGCCATGGAATCGCGAACTGCTTTAACCACCTTGGCATGATCGCCTTCGTATTCCATGACCACCGAGGTCAAATAATATGTGTTCGTCAGGTCACTCATGGCGCTGAAAGGAACGTAGACGTGCTCGTTAATGTTGTCGTCCCCGTTCTGCACCTGATGCTTCAAAATGCCAACGATTTGGTACGAAATGCCGTCGACACGGATGTTCTCACCCAGCGCGTTCTGGCCCGAAAACAGCTTCTTCTTCGCGTCTGAGCCAATCACGGCAACCCGCGTGTGGGTGAAGTCATCCGCCTCGTTGAAGAATGTCCCTTCAGCGACATCCATTTTTCGCATGCGGCCATAGGTTGCATAGACCCCGCTAACCCCGTAGTTCGAACTGCGCGTGCCGTAGGCGACCACGCAGTTCTTGAAGGTCTCTGGCGAAACGTGTTTCAACAACGGCACTTCGGTTCGAATATAGTCGAGGTCGTTGATGTTGAGTCGCACCTGTGTGCCGGCCTTGGTGCCTCCGGCCTGCAACTCGGTACGTCCGGGAAAGATGAATACCAGGTTGGTGCCGAACGACCGGAAGGCGGCCCACAGGCCCCGCTCGAAGCCTGTGCCGTAGGCCAGCAGGAGCACGACCGTCGCGATTCCCCAAGCCATGCCCAGCATGGTCAGCAAACTGCGGCGCCGATTGTGGTGCAGCGCGTTGTAGGCCTGAGTTGCGAGGTCAATGATCATAAAATCAGCTCGTAGCTAGCTCGGTTCTTAGCTCGTCCTTGAAACATTGCAAATTCTAGAAGAAACAAACCTGCAATCTGAAATCAACAATCTGAAATCTCCTTACTCCTGCCGTAACGCTTCCACGGGCGGCAGCAACGCAGCCTTCCGAGCTGGATATAGCCCTGCCGCTATGCCAGCAATCGCAAGCGACCCAATCGCCGCAAACGCCGATGCCGGAATAATGCGCGGCGTATCAAATCCCTCCGGCGACGGCAACATAGCCAGCAAGGTCACGAAGCCGGTTGCAATAGCCAATCCAATCCCGCCGCTGAAGGCTGTCAGAAACGCTCCCTCGATAAAGAACTGCGTCAGGATCGCGCGATAGGTTGCACCCAGAGCCTTGCGCAGACCAATCTCTTTCGTCCGCTCCGTCACCGAGACCAGCATGATGTTGATGATCCCGATAGCTCCCAGTCCCAGCGTCACCACTCCCACCACGCCGAGGAACCAGTCCATCGCATCGAAGATTCTTCCCACACGCTTCATATTCTCAATCGTGTCCCAATCTTCGAAGGCGTCTTGCAACTTGGGATTGAAGCCATGCCGGCGGGCGATGATCCGATGAATCTCCTCCTTCGCCTCAGCATGCAGATCTTTGCTAACGGGACGGTAGTTAATAAACGAAATCGCGTCTTCGGAGTTCGCCTTGGTCATGGGAAACAGATCGCGCATGGTGTCGATGGGAATGAAAATGCGGGAATTTGTCCCGTTATTCCCGTCTCGTCCCACCTTGGCAACCACGCCTACAATGTCGAAGTTGACGCCGTTCAACAGAATCGTCGAGCCTACGGCTGGACGTCCCGGAAACATATTCTTCAACAACTCCCAACCCACGACCGCCACGCGGCGACGCTCCGCATTGTCCTGGTTATTGAACCAGCGTCCGGGTTCGATCGGAACATTCCGAATCTGGTTATAGTCCGAGGCTACTCCGAACACCTGCCCGTTCGTAGAGCCGTAATCGCTGACCGCGCGAATGTCTTCGCGATTCAGCACTGGCGAGAGCGCTCCCACAAACTGCGCTTCATTACGGATCGCCAGGTAGTCCTTGTAGGTGAAGTAATAGGTCTGACCCGATTGTGTGCTGCCTTCGACCGCCGGAACCCGACCGGGAAACATAAACATGATGTTTTGTCCTAGAGTCGCAAGCTGCTTTTCCTGCCCACTTCGAAAGCCTTCGCCCAAGCCCACCAGAAGCAGCAACGAGCCCACACCCCAGGCGATTCCAAACATGGTCAGGAATGAGCGCAACTTATGCGCCCACAACGTGGACAGCGACTGTCGGACGATGTCGAGAAGCATTCGCATGTTTTGAGGCCTTTGCAATCATGCCCCCACGCCTCCGGGGAGGAGCGTGGGGGCACCCGGGTAACGTTCAGGCGAGGGGTCTCAATCCCGCCTTAACATCTGATCAGATATACGCAGCCGGGTCCCGTAAAGTTCCCTGCTGATGTACCTTCTTAGACCCCGCAGAAGCAAAAAAGGTTAGCCGACCCCGTAATTTCACCAGGGTCTGCCTGACTCACGCCAAAATTAAGTCTTCCGCCCAACTTGCCGATACCTCAGACGAGGCATCTACAACATTCTTGGAGGCTAAAGCGTTGTATCACGAGAAAGTTCTGGACGAGGGCGGCTCTCCCATTTACTCCGGCGCGTGTTCGCTAGGCAGGGTGGCAGAGTATTCTGTGGACATCGAAAGGAGGATGGTCATCGTAAAATTTCGGGGGAAGCTGACGGTTGGTGATATTGAACGATACTCGAAACTGCTGCAAGCAAATCCAACATTCCAGGCGGACTACTCCGAAGTGGTTGATCTGACTCAGGTCGAAGAGCTCGACCTCGATGCCGATGAATTCCTGAGGTTGGCCGACGAGATCGACCCCTTTTCGCCAGACGCCAAGCGCGCATTTGTGGTCCGAACCTCAGTTCAGAACCATGCGGCTCGCATGCATAAAGTCCTGCGGGTGCAAAGGAATATCGAGATCTTTCGTTCCATCGAAGACGCGGAGCGCTGGATTTTGTCGTAGCGCGTCAGGGCGCCTGCACGGCGGTCCTCGTTGTCCTCTATTGCTGCTTTTCTTTCGGTCGCTCGTAGGCCTTCTGCAAATATTTTCGGGCTTCTTCCAGAGCGCCGAAGGTGTTGTCATTGGTCTGCGTCGCTTGACGATATTGGCCCACCGCCCGTTCGCGCTGGCCCGTAATATCGAAGATCTTGCCCAGTTGGATATGACTCCAGACTTCAGTCCACCGCGGCTCGCCATCGCCGTCAATGGCCGCACGATAGGCGTTTGCCGAAGACTGGTAGTTCCGTTGATAGAAGAAAACCTCGGCAATGCGGTAGTGTGCCAGCGAACTGTTCTTGTTGAGGTCGAGCGCCTTGTTGAACTCTACCAGCGCGCCCGAAAGATCCCCCTGCTGTTGCATCGCCTGCCCACGCAAGATCGACGCTCGCAACTTCACATCCGTAGAATTTGTCAGCACGTGGTGATCGGGGTCGACCGCGATCCGTCGCGGACGTCCGAACGTCTCAATCGAAAACGGTGATGTCGTGCCCACAACTTCAATACGCTTGTTCTCCGTCTTTCCGTCTGTATCAATGCGCAGGTCGACGGGCATGCGGAACAAATCGAGATCCTGCGAAATCTCGCCGGTCACACGAAATCCAGGATACTTATCGTCCTTCGTTCCCGCGTCCTTGGCAGCGATGCCGCCCAGACGGTAGGTCGTGTATTTCACCTTAAACTCAGGGGCGCCCGTAGAATCCAGCCACTGCGAGAAGAACCACGTCAACTGGTCGCCGTAATTTTTCTCGGCGATAGTCTTGAAGTCATCCATAGTCGCCGACTTTCCGGCGAACTGCCCGGCAAACTCGCGCATGGTCTTGTTGTACTTGTCTTCGCCCAGCACCCACCGCAGCATGTGCAGGATCATTGCCCCTTTGTCGGTGGCCAGCGACTGAAATTCAGTCGAGAAAATGTCCAGCTTGCCTGCGCTTGAGAGCGGCACCGTGTCATAGGCCAGCGCGCCTACCGACATATCCTTCACCGCTTCTTCCAGTCCGGCAGCCCCAGCCGCATTCTCCACGTACATCGCTTCAGAGTAGCGTGAGAAGCCGTCGCTCAGCCACCAATCGTCCTTGCTCGCCGGACTCACAGAAACACCCCACCATTGATGTGCAATCGCATCCGCGAGCAACCGGTAGTTGGTTTTCTCCGTGATCGATGGTCCAGCCAACCCGGCGATTTCCGGCGCCCACAGATAAGGCAGCGTATCGCCCGGCAGTTCCACCACGTTCAGCTTCTGCGATTGCGGCAGTCCGTACAGCGTAATGAAGTAAGTGAACTCCTGCACGGCTGTCGTCGTGTAGGCCGGCGCCAGGCTCTGATGCGTCGGCTTGAAATAAACGTGCAGGTCCATGCCCGCTTCATCGCTCTTGTATTCCTGAAATACTCCCGCGACGATTGTCCCGGGAAAGCTCGGCTTATCCGAGACAAACGTGAAAGTCTTGGTGGGCAGGATGGCATTCGGCTTCTTCGAAGCCGCCGCGTCGGAAGCATTCCTCTTGCCGCTGCCAACTGCGAGCATGTGTGCCGGTATCGTAACGCTGATGGTCGAGGTAAACCGGTTCAGGCCATACCCACTGACGGGGAACCAGCGTCCCGCGTAAAAAAGATAGCTGGTGTCGTCGCCAATATAAGCCAGCTTGAGTCCGGGCACGGGGCTATTGTCGGCCGATTCCAGTTGTCCCTCATATTCGAAGGTCAGGGTCATGGAAGAGTCCTTCGACAGGCCCGCCGGAAGCGGCACGCGCACGGTCGAATCCTGCGTAACGCGCTCCAGGGCGAGCGGTTGACTCTTCTCATCGTAGACTCGGGTCACACGCAGGTCATTATGCAGTTCGAAAACTGCCACGTTCAGATCTTGCAGGGCGGTAAATCGGACCTTGGCACGAGCTTTAATCTGGTGGAGATGCGGTTCGAGTTCCGCCTCAATCTGGTAGTCGTCGACATGCAGACGTGCTTTTTCTGCGGCCCAGGATGGGGCCACAAGCAGAACAACTAAAACCAAGGTCAGGGAACTCGTAAGGACGCCCAAAGCGCGCCGCTCGTGCATCAACATTAAGGAGGTTCTCCGGGAAATGATAACCCATTTCCTATGATGAAGATTCTGACGTAAAAGATGGTCGCAGCACAAGGTTTACACCGCAGTATGTCAGTATTTTGTCATTTCGAATGAAGTCAGAAACCTCCTTCTTCTGATCCGCAACTCGCACGAACCTACCTCTTCGGACACATCGAGAGGATGATGTCAGCGGCCCGATCCGCAGGGTGCTGTATGGCCCCGGAATCGGCCTGTGGAGCGCGGAGACGAGCCTTCACACGGGCCAAGCCTTCCAGCATGCGGTCGCGGGGCAGACTATCCGGCAAGATCTCCTTGAGCCGGGAGACCACGTTTTCAGCCGTGAAATCCTTTTGCACCAGCTCCGGCACGACCTCCTCCTCCGCAATCAGATTGACCATGGCAAATCTCGGGACTTTCACGCGCGGCTTGCCCAGCATGTACGTCAGCGGCGAGACCCGATACACCATCACGAACGGCGTATTCATCATCGCCGCCTCGACGGTCGCCGTTCCACTGGCAACAATGCCAGCCCGTGAATGCCAGAGCGCTGGTAGAGCATCACTTACGAGAGTGATTTTCCGCGCACCCAGCAGATTCTGCAGAAAACTGCGGTCGAGTGTAGGAGCAACCGGCAGTAAGAACTCGTAGCCAGAGCCGAGCCTGTCTGACGCCTCCAAAATCGTTGGCAAGTTCATCCGAACTTCCTTCACCCGGCTACCCGGCATGAGGGTGATCCACTGTTTCGCTGGATCCAGACGAAACTGAGCTGCATAGTCGATCCGCTCGATCTCTGGGTGCGGCAACTCTGCCAGGGGATGGCCGACAAAAGTTGCGTCCACTCCGCGCTCGCGGTAGAACTTTTCTTCAAAAGGAAAGATGACGAGCGCCTTGTCGATGTAATCCCGCAACAGCCGCACCCGCCCCTGCCGCCAGGCCCAGAACTGCGGCGCCACATAATAAACGGTTGGAATCCCCCGTCGCTTCATCTGGCGAGCCACGCGCCAGTTGAAGGCAGGAGAGTCAATCACAATCGCCAGATCCGGCTTCCGCTTGTCTGCTTCTGCGATCAACTGCCGGTAAAGCCTCAGAATCCTCGGCAGCCGACTCAGAATCTCCGTAATTCCAACAACCGCCAGCTCTTTTGCGTCGACCACAGTGTCACACCCAGCGGCCCGCATCCGATCCCCACCCACCCCAAAAAATTCAAGGGTGGTGGGGTAGTTAGAGACTTGTGTGGGGACTGCCGCCAACGCCTGCCCTGGCCGATGTCGAAGGGGCTGTCCGGCGGAGCGAAGCTCCGCTCGACTTTGAAGCCATGCCCGGCGCAAAGCCGAGATTAGCTCAGCACCGTACATTTCGCCCGAAGCCTCTCCCGCCGAGATCAATATGCGCAAGCCAGCATTGTAAAGCCACAACCCCTTCGTGATCCTTAGAGTCCTTTGCGGTCTACGATTTTTGGGGTTAACCCGGACTTACTGGATTTCCACCAGGTCGATCGCGAATTCAAATTTCCCCGGCTCCTGACCGCGAGCAAATGCCACTTCCCGAATGCTTCCGCCACCGGTTTGAATGAGTCGATATGGTCTGGAGTGGCAGCCTCCGTCGAACTTGCGGACACCAATCGCACTCCCGGATACGGGAAGAGAAGACATGTAGTCTGCGGATATCCCATACCTCGGCAAACCAGTCCCAAGTTCCCCCGCCGCTTATGTGGGTACAGCCGCCCTCGGCAGTCCGGAGGAGCGAAGCTCGCTAGTTGTCGCCCATGGCGGTCACTTGCGGCTGAGGCAAGCCCGACCCGTTTATCGGCGAGCCCACTCGCGCCACATTCAATTCCTGATCCTTGTACTGCAGTTGATACAGCTTGAAATAGACGCCGCGGTGAGCCAGCAGTTCCTGATGTGTCCCCATCTCCCGAACCTGCCCCTTGTGCATCACGATGATCTTGTCGGCGCGCTGTACCGTCGACAGCCGGTGCGCGATGATGAGTGAAGTCCGTCCTTCCACCATGCGGCCGAGCGCATCACGCACTTTGAACTCGGTCTCGGTATCCACGCTCGAGGTTGCTTCGTCGAGAATCAGTATCTTCGGCTCATGTGCCAGCGCACGCGCAAAAGAAATCAGCTGCTTCTGCCCCGTCGAAAGCGTCGAGCCGCGCTCGCGGACCTCTTCCTTAAATCCGTTGGGCAGGCCCCGCACGAAATCCCCCAGATTCACGTCTTCGGCAGCCTTCTCCACATGCTCGTCCAGAATCCGCTCCGTTCCTAACCGAATGTTTCCACCGATCGTTCCCGTAAACAGAAACGGATCCTGCAACACTACGCCGAACCGGCTGCGCAAATCGGCAAGGTCCATCTCCCGTACGTCGACGCCATCAATACGGACCGCGCCCTTCTGCACATCATAAAAACGCAGCAGCAAGGAAATGAGCGTCGTCTTTCCGGCCCCCGTATGCCCCACCACCGCCACCGTTTCTCCAGGTTCGATTGTGAAGCTCACATCGCGCAGCACCCAGTCCGGTGTGGCCGTGCTATGGGGACGGCCGCCGTCGGCCATCCGGTCGAGCGAAGCTCGACTGCCGCTGCTGGCCGCGACATTCTCATCCGGCATATCACGATACGCAAACCACACGTGATCGAACTCGATGCGACCCGGCCCTTCGGGCTTCTTCGTGACCGACGGAGAAACAATGTCGACTGGAGTATCCAGCAGCTTGAAAATTCGTTCACTGGCCGCCATCGCCGACTGCAAGATGTTGTACTTCTCGCTGAAGTCCATAATCGGCCGGAAAAACCGCTGAGCATATGACGTGAACGCAATTACGACGCCGAGCGACGCCGGGATCGCGACTAAAGCGAGGGGAAAGGACAGCGGGGCATGACGGTCAAACACGATGGATACGCTCTTTACTACGACTCCGCTCATCACATCCCTGCCGCCGAACCAGATGACGCATGCAATCGCAATCGCGGAAAAGAAATCAACCAGAGGGTAATAAACGGAGTACGCCATGATCGCGTCTTTGAACGCGTCCATATGGCTGTGATTAATGTCAGAGAACCTTTGATATGCCTTGCGCTCACGGTTGAACAGCTGAAGCACCACCATCCCGCTCACATGTTCCTGGAGGTAAGCGTTGATGCGCGCCACCGCGATCCGGATGCGGCGATAGGAATCGCGCACCTTATCGCGGAAGAACTTTGTCGCCACCACAATGAACGGCAGCACGGCAAATGTGATCAGCGCCAGCTTCCAGTTCATGCATAGCATGATGCCCAGAATCCCCATCAGCACAAACAGATCTTCAAAAATGGACACCACGCCCGAAGTGAACATTTCATTCAACGCGTCTACGTCCGTCGTCACACGGGTGACCAGTCGCCCCACCGGATTCTTATCGTAGAAAGCGACGTGCATGCGCTGCAAATGCCGGAAAATCTGGCTGCGCAAATCGAACATCACTTTCTGCCCCGTCCATTGCATGAAATAGGTCTGCAGAAATTCGAATAGAAAGGTGAGGATCAGCAGGCTGAAATAGATGGCTGAGATCTGGGCGATCCCGTGCAGCGGCCGTGGGCTCAGCCAGCTCCACAAACCCGAGCTCATGCCCTTCACCGGCGCGAGATACCGATCCACCGCGACCTTCACCAGGTACGGCCCCAGCACGTCGCAGAAAGACTTGAGAATAATCGAGGCAATCGCAATCGCGACCTGCCAACGGTAGGGCCGCAGGTACGTGAGCAGCCGCCGCATCAGCCGGCTATCGTATGCTTTCCCTAGTACTTCCTCTTCTTGGGCCATCGGTTCCCGGTGATGTCACTTCTAATGAGCGGCGAGCAGCGTTGGCGGCGCCTTTAACAGGTTACCTTAAATCGATGTTCGGAGCAGTCAGCAAGATGGAAAGGCTTCAATGCGGCACCGGCCGTGCACTAGGCCATAGCCGCAGGGGCTCCAGCCTGCGAAACAATGGGATAATCAAAGCAGTGGCCCTCGGAATATACATCTCGGTCCCGTTCTGCAAGACGAAATGCAGCTACTGCAATTTCGCGTCCGACGTATTCTCGCGCGCCGTATTTCAACGCTACGTCGACCGTGTCTGCGCCGACCTCAAGAACGCTCCGCAGACTGCCGAAGCAATGGGAGCAAGCCTCGATCGGGAAGTGGATTCCATCTACCTCGGCGGCGGAACCCCGACGGTCCTCGAAACTCCACAGTTACAGCGCATCTTCGACGCCGTGCGCCATCAATTCTCCGTGCGTCCTGATGCAGAGGTCACGGTCGAATGCGCGCCAGGCACGCTGGGCCCGGAGATGCTGCAAGGCCTCCTGCGCTGCGGCGTGAACCGCGTTAGTCTCGGCGTGCAATCGTTTGTCGATATCGAGGCCGCGGCTGTTGGCCGTTTGCACAAGCAAGCAACCGTTCTCGATGACATTGACCGCCTGCGCGCTGCCGGCATTACAAATATCAACATTGATCTAATCGCCGGCCTACCTCACCAAACCGCCGACACCTGGCAGTACTCCCTGGCAAAAGCCCTCGAGACCACTGCACCACATGTCAGCGTCTACATGCTTGAAGTCGACGAAGATTCACGCCTTGGTCGCGAACTCATCGCCGGGGGAACCCGCTATCACGCGCATTTCGTCCCCGACGACGAAGCCACAGCCGATTTCTATCTTGCGGCGTGCGATCACCTGGAAGGCAACGGCATCGCGCAATATGAAATCTCCAACTTCGCGCGCCCCGGCTCAGAACCGCGACACAACCTCAAGTACTGGACGCGCCAGCCGTATGTCGGTTTTGGCGTCGACGCCCATTCCATGCTCGTCTCCATCGCGCCGAAAGAAAACGCAGTTCGTTTCTCCACCCCAGATGCCCTCGAAAAATACGTTGCTGGATCGCCTCTGCAGAAAACCGTAGTCTCTCGCGCAAACGCACTGGAGGAATTGTTCTTCCTCGGACTACGCCTGAACCGGGGAGTCCACCTGGGAGAAGTTGCCGCAGCCTTCGGTCAGCAAGCTCTCGATAGCTTGGCACTCTCTATCGCGGAATTGATCACAGAAGGGCTGCTGCAGCGAGACGACAATCGCATTTGTCTGACTTCGCGCGGCCGATTGCTCTCCAATGAAGTCTTCCAGACCTTCCTCGCGCCCAGTCCAGCGGCCAGTCCGATCTGACGCGGTTTGCCACAAGGAGTCGGAGACGAACAACACGCATGCAATTTGGTTTCCTTCGTGCTCCTTCGTGTCCTTAGTGGTTTACGGTCTCCGTTATCGAGAGCGGAAAGAAAGCGTACAATTTACTTGGATATTCAGCGCTGGCTCCAGAAGAGCTTTTCACCCGCGAATTTCCCAAACCATCCGGTCGGTTGGGTGGCCTCACAAGACGCTTAGAATCGCCAGTGTTCATGCGCCTCGCACCACCCTTCTCCTTTCTCCTCCGGCGGTAACTTCTTCCTGTTCCGGCGCTATGTTCTAATCACAATTCGGGGCACGAGAGTTCCCCTTGATGCGGGACCGCTCCATCTGCGGCCCGAGCGTGCTGGAGGACCCTTGGATTTCCAACTGAACGAAGAGCAGTTGCACTTGAAGAAAAGCATTCGCGAGTTTGCCGAGCGCGAGATTCGCCCCAATGTCATGAAGTGGGACGAAGCCGGAGAGTTTCCCCTAGCCACCATCAAAGAACTGGGCAAACTTGGGTTCCTCGGAATGGTTTTTCCGCCCGAGTACGGCGGCGCCGGCATGGGCTATGTCGAGTACGTCACTGCGATCGAAGAATTATCGCGCGTCGACGGATCGGTCGGCATCATCGTCGCCGCCCACACGTCCCTGTGCTCGAACCACATTTTCCTGGCCGGCAACGAAGCCCAGAAGAAGAAATACGTCAGCAAGCTGGCGACCGGCGAATTCATCGGCGCCTGGGGGCTTACCGAACCTTCCTCTGGATCCGACGCCGGCAGCGCTCGCATGACCGCCGTCCGCAGAGGCAACAACTGGGTGCTCAATGGCACCAAAACGTTCTGCACCAACGGCCACTATGCCGACGTTGTCGTCGTGCTCGCTGTGACCGATCGCGCCGCGCACACCCACGGCATTTCCGCATTCGTCGTCGAGAAAGACACCAAAGGCTTTCGTCCCGGCAAGAAAGAAAACAAGCTCGGCCTCCGTGCCAGTGACACTGCTGAACTCATCTTCGAAGACTGCGTCATCCCCGCCGAAAATCTGCTCGGCGGCGAAGGTCAAGGTTTCCCCGACGCCATGCGCGTCCTCGACGGCGGCCGCATCTCGATCGCAGCATTATCACTGGGCATGGCCGAAGGCGCCTATGAGGCCGCCCTCAAATATTCCAAACAGCGCAAGCAGTTCGGCAAGGCCATCAGCGATTTCCAGGCCATCCAGTGGAAACTCGCCGACATGGCCACAGAAATCGACGCCGCCATGCTGCTCACCATGCGCGCCGCGTCGATGAAAGATGCGGGCATGAAAACCACGCAGGAATCTTCCATGGCGAAGCTTTACGCCAGCGAAGTCGCCGTAAAGTGCGCCAACGAAGGCGTGCAGATTCACGGAGGCTACGGCTTCATCAAAGACTACCCTGCCGAGAAGTTTTATCGCGACGTGAAACTGTGCACCATCGGCGAAGGCACCAGCGAGATTCAGCGGTTAGTGATCGCGCGGCAATTGCTCAAGGACTAAGGCTCTCGGCTCTTAGCTTTTGGCCCTCAGCCACACCTGCCACACGAACAGCCCCCAGCTGCAAGCGAGAGCGGCGAACAAGCCTGTCAGCAGAAGTGGCCCATGACGAACTGTTTTCCATGCGGTCAGTCATCGTGTGAAAAGGAAAACGCATCCACCAGGATACGCGCCGTCCAGTAACTCCCGATAAAGCAGGCCAGACCCAGCGCCGCGCGGTCGCCGTGCAGCAATTCGCGGTGCAGCGCGAGCGTGAGGGTTCCGAATGCAATGATCGTCAGCACAGTGAATCCGCCCTGCACCCAAAGCAATTTGCGGTTGAAGGGCATCAACTGCGCCAGGTCCTTCTTCCATTGCAAACGGGAAGGCACCTGCGAACTTGCTATGAGAATCACAAAGTGCCCCGCGCCCGCCAGCCACAAAATCAGATCGAATAGCCGCTCCGTCGAAATGAAGGTCATAAGGCGTGGACCGCTTGCATGAACGGCAGTATGACACGCTGCACGAACGGCGGATGAAAAAGCCAAAAGGCCGGACCCGCAGCCACAACCAGCAGAAAGATCCAAGCCGCCAATCCCTTCTGTAGCCCGAGTTTCCTGCCCAACGTGGATCGCTCCAGCGTCACCCCCAGCCCTTGCAGAACGAAGTAAGCGGTGGGCAACCCGTATCCGCCGCGAGCGGGAAGGGAGATCACCAGGTCATGAATCAGTCCGGACGCTACAAACACCACCATCCCGGCCGCAGCCACTCCGATGCGCCTGTGAAGCGGACGAAAGATCAGATCATGAGCCAGTTGCCGAAACCCAAGATCCCATCGCCTCCCCCAAAACTCGCTCAACGATTTCGAAAGGATCGGCTTCGACATAATCGGTTCAGCGTCCACGCCGGCCGACTGCCAGAACAATGCGATCATTTGAAAACTGCCGAAGTGCAACAGAAAGATCAGCCCCAAGAGGCCGACCCATCCGCGAACCAGATCCTGCGACGCCGGGATCCGCCGTGCCACCACCCAGATCAACACAACTCCCAACGTAGTCTTCACAGCCGCCCAAATCCATTCCTGTAAACTCGGCTGAACCGGGCGCCTTTCGGTATCGAGAAAGGCTTCTGCATCCATACCCGGCCATGCCGTGAGATAAGCGAAGGAACGTGCTGCGGAATGCGCCACTCGGTCACGTGCTCTCCACCACGTCATCCACTTGAGCCCGGCAAAAATGGCGAAGGACAATGCCCATATGAATAACCAGGCGGGCATTCGTTTCCCGATTGCAATTACAAACGCCGGGAAGAGGATAAGTGGAACTGCCTCAATCCAGAGGTTACTGTCCCTTGCGGAATCGGGCGGCTGGGAGATAGCGAACGGGCTGTTCCTTTACGTCCCGTACTCCGAATTTACCGTTCCAGCAAGAGCCGCCGCAATTGGCGGCGGAGGTCTCCGCGTCGTAATTTCACTTGCGCCCATGCGGCGGTGCGCTAAGATACCGCTGCACTGCGGTTCCACGACGCACCATGTTCATCATCCACGGCGCCTACCATTTCTGGCCAAAGCCGGTTGCCTTTCGCGAGGACTACTGCCTGTCGTGTCAGTCTCCCCGGCGGTCCATTGCCATTCGAACCCTCGATGTCGGTCACATCTTCTGGATCCCGGTCCTGCCCGTCGGTTTTTGGAAACACTGGAAATGCATCGCCTGCGGAAAAGATCCGCACGTAAATCCAAAGACGCGCCGCTCGTTCCTTTGGGCTGGCCTGCTTTGCCTGATCGCCGTTTCGGTGATCCTCTGGGCAACACCCGATTTCGAATCTGGTGCGACGCTTTGGATCCTGCGAATCTCGGCCCCGGCAGCTGCAATCTGGCTTTTGATTTACCTCCTGCGAAGTCCGAAGGGTCCGTCCTTGCGAGAGCGACTCGCCACTATTCCTCCGACGTCGGATGCCGTCTGCCCATTTTGTAAAACCCCGCTTATTTGCGGCAGGGGCACACGCTGGTCCTGTCCCGCCTGCAGCGCCGTCAGGTATTAGCTACGGCCCTTGGTTTTCCCAACCTCGACTCCTGCTTTACACTGTTCGTTTGGACACCGTCCTGAATCCCGCCATCCAGCCGTGGATCGACTCCCTTCGATCCGGTGACGTGCGCACGCTGGCCCGAACCATTTCCACAGTTGAGAACCGTGCCGAAGGTTGGTCCGATCTGCTGAAGGCCTTATTCCCCCATAGTGGAAGAGCCCGCGTGATCGGCCTGACGGGCGCACCCGGAGCAGGGAAGAGCACACTCGTCGATCACCTGGCCCGGCTCTACCGCAAGCAGAACCACACGGTCGGCGTCGTCGCGGTTGACCCGACCAGCCCCTACACCGGCGGAGCCATTCTCGGCGATCGTATCCGCATGCAGGAACACTTCGGCGACCCCGGCATCTACATTCGCAGCATGGCCACCCGCGGATCCCTCGGCGGGTTGGCGCGCACCACCGCAGACGTCACCACCGTGCTCGATGCTTCCGGCCGCGACATCATCCTCGTCGAAACCGTCGGCGTCGGTCAGGATGAAATCGATATCGTCCGCCTCGCCGACATCACGGTCGTGATCCTCGTTCCCGGCATGGGCGACGACGTCCAGACCATCAAAGCCGGCATCATGGAAATCGCCGACATCTTCGTCATCAACAAGAGCGATCGCGAAGGTGCTGAAAGGGTGGAACGCGAAATCCGCGCCCTGCAGTCACTCGCGTTGCGCCACGACGGATGGACTCCTCCGATTGTGAAAACCGTCGCCAGCGAAGGAACTGGCATCGACGACTTGGCAGCCGCCATTGCTGCCTACGTCGCCTATCTGCAAAAAGAGGATTTGGCATTAAAGAAGAGCGTGCAGAACTGGCAAGAGCGTCTCGTCGAAATGCTGCGCGACGTGATGCTGGAAAAAGCACGTGCTCAGCTCGGAGATGGCAAGCTGGCAAAGCTGGCTGCCGAAGTCGCCGACCACAAGCGCGATCCGTACACGCTGGTAGAAGAGATCGCCGCTAAAGCAGGGAAGAGTTGAGCAGATTGAAGAGATTTCAGAGTGTAGATTTTAGAATGAAAGGCCGCTGTTGGTTGTTTAGCTTTGCGATCCAAATCTAAAATCTGAATTCTGAAATGTTTCAGGATACGAATTGACCACCATCGATCATCTCGGCATCGCAGTGAAGTCGCTCGCCACCGCCAAGGCGATTTACGAAAAGTTGGGCCTGAGCATCTCACCAGAAGAGATCGTCGAGCAGGAACAGGTCCGCCTGGTCATGGTGCCCGTCGGCGAGAGCCGCCTCGAACTCCTCGAAGCGACATCCGAACATTCCACCATTGCCAAGTTCATTGCCAAGCGCGGCGAAGGCCTCCACCACATCTGCCTGAAAGTTCCCGACCTCCCTGCCGCCGTCGCCCGCCTGAAGAAAGACGGCGTTCGCCTGGTCTCGGAAGAAATCAAAACCGGCGCCGGCGGTCACCAATACGTTTTCGTTCATCCCGCAAGCACCGGGGGCGTGCTGCTGGAATTGGTGCAGGGATAATAATCAACCACAGATGATCCTCCTCGTCACCGACACATCCGGCAGAAACGGCACCGTTGCCCTGGCTCGAGCCGCAGAGCGCGATGTACATTTGATGGAACTCGTCCCGCTGGCGGGGGGCATGTTTTCGGCGCAACTGGTCCCGCAGATCGCATCCCTTCTCCAGACGCATGGCCTCAGTAAAGCCGACATCGGCGCCTTCATCGTGGTCTCTGGCCCCGGATCGTTCACCGGCCTGCGTGTAGGGCTCGCTGCCATCAAGGCCCTGGCTGAGATTCTGCAGAAGCCCATCGTTCCGGTCTCGCTACTGCAAGTGGTCGCCACCGCAAGCCGCACCCAAGGCAAAATTGTTTCAGTCCTCGATGCCGGACGTAGCGAAGTCTACTTCGGGGAATACGAAATCAATGGCGAAACGATTCACGTCCGGCGAGAAGAGACTCTGCCAAAGACTGAGTTCCTCTCCGCTGCGCAAGCGTCGACCATGGTCACACCAGACGCCGCGTTGGTCACAGCCGCGAGAGACACTGGTCAGTTAGTAATCTCAGTTGAGCCCCCCGATTGCAAAACGATTGCCGAATTCGGATGGAAGAAACTGCAAAGCGGCGAGATTACTACTCCCGAGCGACTGGAAGCGAACTACATGCGCCGCTCCGACGCTGAGATTTTCGTGAAGAAGACTTCCTAGACGAGAAGCATCACCTCAGAATCCCCAGTGCAAATCCGCCCCGCCACCCTCGCCGATGTACCTTCCATGATCCGTCTCGATCGTCAATCCGCTACCGCTGGCCACTGGACGGAAGACCAGTATCGCCAAGCCCTCGAGTCCGAAGGCGCGAGCCGACTGCTTTTCGTCATCGACGAACCCTCACTCTCCGAAGCGCCGACCGGCGTTCTAGGTCTCCTTATAGCCCAGCACATCCATCCCGAATGGGAACTGGAAAACATCGTTGTAGCCGCAACCGCTCGCCGAAAAGGCCTTGGCAAGCGCCTTCTGCAGCACTTGCTCTCCATCGTCCGTGAATCAAACAGCGACTCCGTATTTCTCGAGGTGCGCGAGTCAAACACCGCCGCGCGAACTCTCTATGAACAAGTCGGTTTCGCCCAGACTGGACGCCGCACATCCTACTACACGAACCCTCAGGAAGATGCGGTTCTATACCGCAAATCCCTGCCCTAACCCCGTTCTCATACTGAGATTGCACCACTTTTTTGGCATTGAACCGGCTTTAGCCCTGTGCTAGCCTGAGCCCATAATATCCCGGTTGGAGGTCTGCTGGATGCTGACTTCGAGAGACCAACTCCTTACCTCTCATGAGGAGTTTCGCAAACTAGCCCAAGAACACACGCAGTATTCGAGACGCCTCGATTCACTCACCCAAAAGCGTTATTTAAGCGAAGATGAAAAGCTGGAAGAAGTTCGTCTGAAAAAGCTGAAACTCCGCCTCAAAGACCAAATGGAAGTCATTGAGCGCGAGTATCGGCAGCAATACGGCGTCAACGTAGCATAAATTCTGGCCAACCTTCTCGGCTTCTGCCGCCAAGGGAAAAACTTATCCTCAAAGGGCGCATCCGCAGCGCCTTTTTTTTGTTTGTTTCCCTAAGTCGCATGCCCTCCATCCCTTGAGTCCAACCGGCGTCGCTTGCATCTACCAAAACATGCCAACCGCCACTGAATTCAGCCTCGCCGCGACCACCGCCCTTCTGACTCGCACTCCTGAAGCCCTCAACGCGCTGTTGCGTGGTCTGCCCAACGTCTGGGTTCGAAGCAACGAAGGGAAAGACACTTGGAGTGCCTACGACATCATGGGCCATCTCATTGCCGGAGAGCGCACCGACTGGATGCCGCGCCTCCGCGTTATCCTGCAACACGGCGAAGCTCGAGCCTTTGATCCCTTCGACCGCCTCGCGCAGTTCAAAGAACCTCAGGACTACACGTTGCAGCAACGCTTGGATGAATTCGCCCGCTTGCGCGCTGAGAATCTCGTGGAGCTCAAAGCTCTCAATCTGCAGCCCGAAGACTTCACCCGCCGCGGCACCCATCCATCCCTGGGAACCGTGACGCTCTCGCAACTTCTCGCCACCTGGGCTGTCCACGATCTAACCCACATCCATCAACTGTCCCGCGTGATTGCCAGTCAGTATCGCGAAACGGTTGGTCCGTGGAATGTCTACCTGGGTGTGTTGAAATGTGACGGTCACAGCTCGTAGGCAACTGGATCTGCTTCGGCCCTCTGCAATTCATCCTGTGCTCGCACTGCCTGCTCTATAATTGAATGTTCCCATGGTCCGTGACGGATATCTGTATGCTGCCCCCTTGCTCGCCGCCGCCATCCTGCTCGGCTGGCTGACGAGCCCCGTGTGGGCAATCATCCCGGTTCTGCTGGCCTGCTTCTTCCTGTGGTTCTTTCGCGACCCGGAGCGTGCCATTCCGCAAGACCCCGGTGCGATCGTCTCTCCCGGGGATGGCAAGGTCACCGACGTTTCTACCATTAGCGTCGCCGGCCAGAAACAGACCCGACTCAGCATTTTTCTCAACGTATTCAACGTGCACGTGAACCGCTCCCCCATCGCCGGCGTGATTCGCGACATCCGCTACCAGCGCGGCAAGTATCTGAATGCTATGAACGTCGCCTCCGCCGACCAGAACGAACAAAACATCGTTACCGTCGAAGGCGACGGGCAAACCGTGATTTTCAAGCAGATCGCGGGCCTTCTGGCGCGCCGGATCGTTTTCTACCCCAAGGTTGGAGATCGCCTCGATCGTGGCCAGCGCGTGGGCCTCATCAAGTTCGGTTCGCGCGTAGATGTAATATTTGATCCGTCTGCCAGCGTAAACGTTAAAATCGGCGACCACGTGAAAGGCGGCGCCACTGTGCTCGCATACCTTCAACCAAATGCGGCCCTCGCCTCCGCGGGCAGCGCTCGCGAGAGGGCGCACTAATCAATGGATCCCGTCCTCCCCAGACCGCGTCGCCGTCTCAGCAAAGGGATGTACATTCTCCCTTCGCTCTTCACCACTGCCAACATGGCGCTCGGCTACTACGCCATCTTGCAAGTCATGCACGCCACGACCAGCGAATTTTGGCATCTCGACAATGCCGCTAAGGCAATCGGATTCGCGGTGTTGTTTGACGGCCTCGACGGCCGCATCGCCCGCATGACCGGCACCAGCAGCGATTTCGGCAAAGAACTCGACTCCCTCGCTGACGTCATCACCTTCGGCGTCGCTCCCGCCATGCTCGCCTGGAGCTGGGGATTCAACCTGATGCCCACGGTCTTACTGACCGACTGGAACATCAAGCTGACCCAACTCGGCGCCATCGCTAGCTTCCTTTTTCTCATGGCCGGCGCCAGCCGCCTCGCCCGCTTCAACATCACCTCAAATCCGCAACCGTCGAACCCCGGTCGTCCGGGGAAGAAATATTTCGTCGGCATGCCCATTCCCGCCGGCGCGGGCGTCATCGCCGCAGTGGTTCATTTCTCCGCCGGAGATCCTCTGGTTTCCTGGTACATGGCCCTGACCTGGCTCGCCATGGTCACAACGGTCGGCTACCTCATGGTCAGTACGTGGCGCTTCTATAGCTTCAAGGACATCGACTTCCGCTCTCGTCATCCCTTCCGCCTGATTCTGTTCCTCGCCGCCCTCTTTGCCTCAATCTGGTTCTTCTCCCGCCAAATGCTTTTCTTTATCGCCCTGTTCTATATGATCTCCGGCGTTTTCTGGCGTGTGCAGTGGATCTTCCGCCGCCGCAGCGGTCCTCCACCGCCTCCATACAAGGAGGCGTCGCAGGCGTCATGACCGACATCGTGAAAGCAACGCCTGCAACGCACCCCGCCGCATCCCGCGGAAATCTCTACCGCGCCGCCATCGTCGGCGCCGCTTCGCTCAAGGGCAAAGAAGTTGCCGAGATGCTCAACGAGCGCAACTTTCCTGCCGCCGACATTCGTTTGCTTGACGATGACGAGTCCCTCGGTCAGCTCGAAGCCATGGGCGACGAGATCAGCTTCATCCAACGCGTCCGCGCCGAACAGTTCGAGCACGTCGATTTCACTTTCTTTGCCTCCGACGAAGAGTCCACCCGCAAGAATTGGAAAGACGCGCGCGACGCCGGTAGTGCCGTCATCGATCTCTCTGCCTCATTAGAAAACGAACCTGGTGCCACCGTCCGGTCTGTTTGGGTCGAGCGCGAGCGCGGACAAGCTCCTCCCCCAGAATTGCAGCCCGGCCCCTGTATCACGGCTCATCCGGTCGCCATCACTCTCGCGCTTCTTTTGTTGCGAGCGACGAAGGCTGCTCCAATCCGCCGCTCCGTGGCCACAGTCTTCGAACCAGCATCTGAACACGCACAGCGCGGCATGGACGAATTGCACCAGCAGACCGTGAATCTACTTTCATTTCAGCCTCTGCCCAAAGACGTCTTCGATGTGCAAGTTGCCTTCAACATGGTTGCCCGCTACGGCCAGAAATCGCAGCCTTCACTGGACTCCGTTGAAGCTCGCATCTCACGTCACTACCAGAAGATTGCCGGCCCCAGCATGCCGCTCCCTTCCATGATGTTGCTGCAGGCGCCCATCTTCCATGGCCATGCCGTCGCCCTCTACCTCGAGATGGAGACTCCCGTGAGTGTGCCAGCTCTCGCGCAAGCACTTACCGGAGACCATGTTGCAATTCCCGATGCCGCCGAAGATTCGCCCAGTAACGTCAGCTCCGCCGGGCAAGCCGACATCCAGCTTTCATTCAAGCCCGATCCCGTGCAGCCTAATGGCGTCTGGCTGTGGGCTGCCGTCGACAATCTCCGCATCTCCGCCATTACTGCAGTGGAGTGTGCCGAGACCATGACTGCCACTCGCCCCACGGGGAAGATTCAGTGAAGAAGCATGCCGCTTTCTTTCTCGCGATGCTGCTGCTGGTTTCGTTACTCGGATGCGGCTATCACACCGCAGGCCACGCCGTTCAACTTCCCGAGAACGTCAAGACCATCGCCGTCCCGCCCTTCAAGAACGAGACGCTCACTTATCGCATCGGGCAGTCTCTGACGTCCTCTGTAGTGCGTGAGTTCACCACGCGGACCCACTATCACATCCTCAACGATCCCAGTGAAGATGCCGATGCCACCCTGCGCGGAACCGTCCTCTCCACCACGGCTTCGCCCCTGACCTACGACACCGCGACCGGACAGGCCGCCAGCATCCTCGTTGTCGTGAGCATTAAGGTCTCGCTTACGGATCGCAGCGGCAAGGTCCTCTATCAGAATCCGGCGTACTTGTTCCGCGAGCAATACGAAGTATCGCAGGATCTGAGCAGCTTCTTCGAAGAAGATTCCCCCGCCTTCCGCCGCCTCTCGCAGGATTTTGCTCGAACCCTGGTTTCTAACATTTTGGAGGGATTCTAGCCGTGAAGCGATTTCTCCTGCTGCTGGCGCTTTCTGCAACGTTGCTGGGCTCGAGTTGCTACAGCGGTTCGCGCCCATCGCATATCGGCGACGCCGCCCGCGACTTCACCGTGCAGGATTCCGACCGCAGAGTCGATCTGAAACAGTTTCGCGGCCAGGTCGTAGTCCTGAATTTCTGGGCTACCTGGTGTCCTCCGTGTGTCGAAGAACTCCCGTCGCTCATGACCATGCAGGAGCGCACCAAGAACAAGGGAATTGTGGTTCTTGGCGTCAGCATCGACGTCGACGGCGATGCCTACCACCGCTTTCTCAAACTGCACGGCATTAATTTCCTGACTGTTCGCGATCCCGAACAAAAAGTGCCCGCGATTTATGGCACCACTGGATGGCCCGAAACCTACATCATCGATCGCCAGGGTGTCCTCCGCCGCAAATTTGTGGGTGCCGTCGACTGGACCTCTCCCGAAGTGATGGACTTTCTAAATAAGATGTAAGTTTCAGTTTCTGATGAGTCACCAATCACTGCGTCATCCCGAGAGGAGCCGTTCTTCAGGCGAAGCGACGGATCCTGCTGTACGACGATGCACCGTACCCATTACCGCAACCCTCAACCCCTAGTCGAATCGATTCCCCAATGTTAGAGTCGAAAACAGAACCGCCAACAATGACCCGCCGCAACCCAAAGCCGAGGCCAGCCTGATGCGCGCCTTCGCCCAGGCCGAGCGTTTCGTCAGCGAACTGGAATCGCGCAAACTCCGCGCCGCCTACGTCTTCGTCGGCGACGAAGCTTTTTTCCGCAAACGCTTCCGAGACGCCATCCTCGAGCATCTGGTCCCCGCCGATCTCCGCGACTTCAGCTTCTTCGAATTTGATCTCGCCGAAAACGACTTGGCGGAGGTCCTTGACCGCGCCCGTACCCCCTCGCTCATGGCTCCATTTCAAGTCTTCTTCGTGCGCGGCGTGAAGAATCTCTACGGCCGCGGCTCCAACGAAGAAAAACTCGCCGCCATCGAGGACTACTGCAAGAACCCTAATCCCGACGCTTTGATCGTATTCGTCGCCGATCACATCAGCATCCCCGCCGACGTCCGCCGCATGGAGATGCAAGACAAAGAGCGCTACCAGCGCATCCGCGAAACCATGGGCCAGTTCTGCGGCATCGTCGAACTCGCCCGTGTCGAGGAAGGCGAAGCCGTCCGCTGGATCACCGATTACTGCACCGGCCGCGCCGTGAAAATTGAAGCCGACGGCTCCCGCGAGTTAGTCGACGCCCTCGGCGGCGACATGATGATGATCTCCAACGAACTCGAGAAGTTAATTCTCTATGTCGGCGAAAAGAAGCGCATCACTCTGGGCGACGTTGAGACCATGGTCCTCGCCGCCAAGCAACGCTCCCTGTACGAACTGACCGACGCCATCTCCGCCAAGGAACGTGTCCGCGCTCTCGAAGTCCTCGACGCGATCCTGCTCTCGGGCGATGGCGAAGAAGCTGCCATCGGACACATCTACATGCTGGCGAAAACTTTTCGTCAGATGTTGGTAATCCTCGAGCGCAACGTCCGCGATCAGCGCATGTTGTGGGCCGCGCTATGGCAGGGCTTCCGCGTTCCCCCCTTCGCAGCTGACGACATCATCAAGCAGGCGCGCCGGTACAAGTCCCGCCGCGAGCTCACCCGCGCCATTCGCCTCGTCGCCAAAGCCGACCTCGCTCTTCGTTCGAATCCGGTCAGCAAACGCATGGTGCTGGAACGGCTCGTGATCGACCTGACCACCGAACCAAAGCTCGAAACTCCAGGCTGGATGCAGGATCAACTTCCGGTGTGATCAAAACTTGCAACTGCTGGTTAGTTAGCCATGCTATACGTCCCTGCCTATCTCGCCCGCATTCGTTACACTGGCCCAGCCACTCCAACCTACGAAACTCTCCGCGCCCTGCACAGCGCGCACCTGCAGGCGGTCCCCTTCGAAAACCTTGATATCGCCCTCGGGCGCAAGATCGTACTCGATGAAGACGCCATTCTCCATAAAATCATCCACCAACGGCGCGGCGGATTTTGCTATGAACTGAATGGCGCTTTCGCCGCATTGCTCAGTGCCCTCGGCTTTCAGACCACACTCCTCTCCGCGCGAGTCGCCAGAGACACCGGCGGCGAGAGTCCCGAGTTCGATCATCTTGCCCTGCGTGTGGATCTAGATCAGCCATGGCTGGTAGACGTCGGATTCGGTGAATCCTTCCTGGAGCCTCTCCGCTTGCAGACGGAACGAAATCAAATCGATCCCGTAGGCACTTTCCGTCTCATGCCCACTGGCGAACGTTTGCAGTTGGAGAAGTTAGGTCGGAACGGGATCTGGAAGCCGCAATATTCCTTCGCACAAACGCCGCGGAGCCTGCAAGACTTTGCCGGCATGTGCCACTATCATCAAACCTCGCCCGAATCCCACTTCACGCAAAAACGTATCAGCTCGCAAGCCACTCCCGACGGCCGCATCACACTTTCAGGAATGAAGTTGATCGTGACCCGCAACGGCCACCGCGAGGAGAGTGAACTCACTTCCGAAAATGAGCGCGAAGAGGCTCTACAGAAGTACTTCGGCATCGAACTCTACGACTGAATTCCACATTCACAGAGCAAACCGCGCCCTGTGCATTGGCGCCCGCCATAAGGCGACGTGCTTATTTCATTCCGGAGACGTTCACCACGGCACTGCTTTGCCGCAACGCCCGTTTTCCCATTTGCGAGATCAAATCGCGCGTAAGCATCTGATCGAAAGCGATGATCACTGCCCCTTGTGTGAACACGACCGGATCCCACTTCGTCATCCAGATTTCCGCGAGTTCCAAGCGATGGGAGTGAACCTCGTCGGCCTTGGTTCCGATCACGACCGTGAAGTGCGGATGCACTCCCACACTACTCGGGTGATACTCGCGTTGTACTACCTCGCATACACTTCGATAAATGCTTTCCGCTTCTTGCATTTCGGAGGGTTTAAGGGAAAAGTCCGCATCCTTGAAATGCCGTACCGTAAACGACCCGTCGGACGAGGATTGTGCCAGAGCTACTGAAGAGAGAAGTAAGAGTGCGAACCCAAGTTTCAACATACTAAACCTGCTTCGTCGTCGCACAGACAAGATGGCACGAGACGGCTGGCCAAGCCACTGGCAAAAAAGACAGTCACCGCCCGCGCTCTGCCCTCATGGGGAACACGGTTACTACGACAACGGCATGTCCCCGGGTATCATAGGCAGTGTTGCAACGCTTTGGCATGCTGCCGTTTTGCCGCCTTTGGGAGGAGAGAGTGTCCGACGCAAACGCAGGCTTCATTCGATCCCATCCGAAATTTTCAACTAAATCTGCATTAGAAAATTTCTTTGTGCGACTCCTTCACATCTTCACAGCCTTCATCCTGGCACTTGCATCGCTCAGTTGCGGCACCTCCTCCCACGCAACCCTCGAGATCAGCGCTCCCTCCACCGTAGTTGCGGGCGTCCCCTTCTCCGCGACCGTCACTGCCATGTACAACGGAAAGCGCGACACCATCATCAACGGTCCCATCCACTTCACCACCACCGACGCAGCCGCCCAGCTTCCAACGCTCTATGTCTTTACCGCAGCCGATGCCGGCTCCCACACTTTCACCGGTCTCACCCTGGTGACCCCCGGCAATCAAACCATGACAGTCTCCGACTACGACGCCACTCCAATCGCCGGAACCGTGGACATCACGGTCACCGCCCCGCCCGCCGACCAGTAGCTCCACAGATACTGGTTGCGAGCCAACTCCTTTAACGCGCACCTGCATCGTAGTGACTCGATGGGAGCGGGCGCGTTGACAATGCAATCGGCCCATGACAAAATCCCTGCCAATTTGTGGCACTGACGGTGGGTCCCATCTGAGATCGCACTGAGATCGCACTGGAATGAGGACGACGCGTTTTGACGCCGCTTGCCGATCCGAAACCCCGCATAGCGCCTTCACCAACCACAGAATCCAGCAAGATCATCCTGTCTGCGTTCCTGGTGATTGCAACTCTCGCAATGCTCTCCCCACTCGCCAGCGCCCAGCAATGCGGTGACGAGACCGCGAGTCTGACCTTCGATGCGCGGCCCATCAGCAATCCATTTCCTCGCGCCAACTTCACTCATGCTTCCCTCGGTTGTGCGCCACTCGACTTCACCACCGAAACCCCCGACTCACCCACTTCCCACCCGAGAGAAAACGCCCCACCAGCCTCTCTGAGTTCCAGCGACGATTCCAAGATCCAACCCACGGCTGAAAAGCTTCCACGCTCCAAGCCCGCCGACTTCAATCGCGACATTTACTACCGCAACAAGCTGGAGTTCTCCCTCGACGTCGGATGGCTCCCCATCAATATCCCTTTTCCCTTCGACATCCTCGAAGGCGATCCTTACGATCTCTACCCGCTTCGATACACGCTCGTCCCCATCCTCGCCTCTCTGCGCTGGCACGTCGACAATGTCGGCAGTCCGTGGATCTTCCGCGGCAACTGGGATGTCACCTTTACCGGCTCCATCACCGCGATTCCCAGGGGCGCCGAGACCCACTATTTCTCCTACGACATGGGACTCCGTCGAAATCTTGTCCACCCCAACTGGCGCGTCGTGCCCTACGTCGATATCCGCGCCGGCCTGGGGATCATTGACGCCAAAGGCCCCCTCGGCGTCTATTACGCGCAGGGACAGAACTACACTTTCACCATGAACATGGGCGCCGGTGCCCGCTATAACTTTAACCCTCGCTACGCCATTTCCGCCGGCCTGAACTGGATGCACATCTCCAACAACAACCTATCAGCGCCCCAATATTCCAACTACGGCATCAACGTCTACGGCCCCATGTTCGGACTCGACATCACCCTCCGCGGCCATCCCAAACATTCCGACCAGTAGCACCCGGTTGGATTCTTCTTATAAGTGCTTACGGTTCAAGATTTTGTGCCGCTTCGCGTACACATTGCCCTAGCAAGTCGTTCAGAATGAATATTTTGGAGAGATGCTCAAGTTTAGGTAGACGAAACGATCCTTCGCTCGCAGGTAAGTCCTTATTACAGAATATTTTACGAGTAAGTCCTTGCGGCTCAAGATTTTGCCGGGATCCATTCCAATCCAGACTCACCAAGTCGTTTAGAATCAATATTTTAGCAATCGTAACGAAAAAAACGTGGCGTGACTACCAGCAAGCTAAGTCCTTATTCTGGGATATTTTAGCCGTAAGTCATTGCGGATCAATACTTTGCACGGATTCCACCGGATCGATGCCAGGCAAGTCCTTGAGAATGAATATTTTAGAAAATGCAAAAGAAAAAAAGTGGAGACTCCCGATCTCCCAATATCCCTTGCCCGATCCCGCCACATCACTCATCAGATCACGGAGGAGAAGACAATCCCAATATGAGTTTTCGGCAGGATCGCTCTTCCGCGAATCAACGAGAACGAGAAAACCCCTTGACGCCGCCTGTTGTATTTTGTAGCATCGTCGGAACAAGTTTGGTCTTCAATCAAATGAAGGCTGAACCTGAATTTCATGCAGAGTGGCTGAGGGACGAGCCCTACGACGCCACGGCAACCGATCCGGGATCATATATCCCGGGTGCTTGGTGCCAACTCTCTCCTGGAAACAGGGAACATGGGATTCGGAATGCGCGCTGTTTTTGGT